>OLSM01002325.1_pt1 | contig 12442 bp, 21 predicted proteins | sample 1672721 | NCBI WGS metagenome assembly OLSM01 (sample SAMEA3136717, study PRJEB25190) | human gut metagenome | reverse complement strand
ATGGAGTGGCAGTTGTTTGGAACCCTGACGAGTATCCGGCGTACTGGAAGAAAGTGACGGAGGAACCACTCTATTTGTAGCAAGTTTACAGGTGTAAAAGAATAATTTTAAATTTTACGATGTAACGAGGAAAAATGAAGATTTATGATTTTACCATACTGGAATTAAACTATTTCCGGACATATTGTAATTTTACAGACGACGAGCGGACATTGTTTGAGTATAGAGCTAAACAATATCCGCTCGAATACTGTGCTGAGTTAATGAATGTGAGTATATCCACAATCAAAAGATTAAGCAGAAAAGTAAATAACAAGATTATTCGTGTATGCTGATACTTTTTTGATACTTATATGAACTGTTTGAATCACATCCTTGGTATTATACTTAAAGCATAAAGACAAGGAGGCAAGCAGATGCAGTATTTTAATCCTTATTATCAGCAACCAGTACAACAGCAATACAACCCTTTACAGCCTCAGTATGACAGGCTTGCACAGATGCAGGCGCAATATAACCAGCCTACTTTTACACAACAGCCAAGCCTTAATGGGGAAATTGTAGACAGTGTTGACGTTGTACGTGCGAAAAATGTGGATATGTCTGGCAACCCTACATTTTATCCTAAGTCAGACATGACAGAGATCTACGCAAAACAGTTACAAGCTGACGGTACAAGCCGGATCATTACTTATAAAGCAGTTATGCCAGATGATCCCAAGCCAGTTGAACAGTCATCTGTAAACTTGGAAGCAATGCTGTTACAGATTAAGAATGATCTTTCAACTGAGATCGCAGGATTAAAAGAAATGATTCAAAGTGAGCCTCCTAAAACACAAAGAGGAGGATCGCAAAAATGATGAATCCGGTACAATTTGTAAAAATGATGCGTGGAGGAAATCCGCAGAAAGTAGTCATGGATATGATGCGAGAGCAGGCTGGAAATAATCCGGTTATGCGAAACGCAATGCAAATGGCAGAAAAAGGAGATTCGGAAGGAATCGAAAAACTTGCACGAAATCTTTGTAAAGAACAGGGAATCGATGCGGATGAAATGGTAAATAAGATTAAATCTCAATTTGGTGTTTAACATCGTACAATATAGCAGACAGCCCGGGATGTCTCTAATTGTAAATATATTGCAAAAGGAGACAAAAATATATGATGAGTTCAGGTATGAGTGCAGCGGATGTAGCTGTGCTTACAGGTAATGCCGGAAATTCCCGTGGCTGTAATGATGGCTTCGGCGGAGAGGGTTGGGGATGGATTTGGCTTATCCTTATCTTCGCAATTTTTGGAGGCTGGGGAAATGGTTTCGGCGGATTTGGAGGAAACGGCGGAGGATTTAATACTCCTGGTTTCCAGGGATACGCAACGCGTAGTGATATAGATTCTGCGCTCTCTACTCAGGGTATTGAGTCTGGAATCAATGGAATTGGAACACAGCTTTGTAATGGTTTTGCTAGTGTTAATTCCAATATTAGCAATCTTGGCTATCAATTACAGGATTGTTGCTGCCAGACACAGAGAGCGGTCGACGGTGTGAATTATAACCTTGCCGCACAGACAAACATTTTGCAAAATACCGTAAATAATAATGGAAATGCAATTCAGCAGGCTCTTTGCAGCGGATTTAGGGATGTGATCGACGCACAGAACGCCGGAACACAGAGGATCGTTGATCTGTTTACTCAGGACAAGATCCAGTCTTTACAGACTGAATTACAGTCCGCACAGCTCCAGCTCAGTAATGCAGCGCAGACAACAAACATTGTCAACGCATTGCGTCCTACACCGGTTCCGTCTTATCCGGTAATGAGTCCGTATACGTCTATCATCAATCCTACGGGATTCACATTTGGCGTAAACGGCTGTGGATGTAATACGTGTGGTTGTTAAATAGTATCTTCCCTACGGGAACTTTGAGAAACGATCTCAATGTTACTATTGCCTATTTGGGGATAGATACTAGGTCTATCCCCTTTATTTTTGTATAAAGGAGATAATAATATGATTGAATTACTTAACCCGACGCCGCAGACCGTAGCGCCTGGACAGGGCGTTGTTTATTCCGAAGAAATTTCAAGTAAATGTTCCGCAGAACGCCACAGAGCCGGAAGCGCCCAGCTTACTCTTGTTAAACCAGGACGCTATCTTGTTGGATTCAGTGGAAATGTAGCAATTCCTGCAGGTGGAGTAGTTGGCGAGGTGTCTCTTGCCATTGCATTAGATGGGGAGCCAATCACTGGATCAGTGATGCGAGCCACTCCGGCGGCAGCATCTGAATACTTTAATGTAGCTACTCAGCACTATATTGATGTTCCGTGTGGATGCTGTCAGACGGTGACTGTACAGAACACCGGTGTTGCAGCCGTACAAGTTGATAATCCAAACCTTACAGCAGTCAGGGTATGCGGTTAGGAGGTGCTGAATATGAGCGAACATTACGAATTAATCAAAAAGATTAAAGATATTGCAAAGCAGGACATTGAACAGATGTCGGCAAACGGATATGACAATATTGACCGGAAATGCTTTGGTGAATCAGTAGATATTTTGAAAGATGCGATGCAGATGGAGTATTTTTCCGCAGAAACAGCAAAAGCCTGTCTGGAAAAAGAATACATGGAGATGATAAAAATTCCTAACAAAATTATGGAGGGCGAGCTGACGAAACGGATGGTGGAAGACTATGACGATTCCGAAAATGACCGATATGGATATCGTGGACGTGCCAGAAATGGAAGGTTTGTTCATCGTTCCGGGCGTGGACGTTCTGCTGGATATATGCCATACATGCATATTCCGGAAGAATATACATAGTAAAGCCAAGAACCCTTGAAAATAGAGCGCTTGGCTTTTAGATTTTTATAAATGATACTAAAATGATACTATTTTTCGCACTTCTTTATTTTCGATACTATATCAGATTGTTTGTGAGGAAATAAATGAGAATATGTTTTCAACGTAATATCCGGGGATTCATGCCCTAACCTATTGGCTACAAGTACTGGATTAGCCCCAAGATCAATCAGCAGGGAAGCATGAGAGTGTCTGATATCATGTACTCGTATCTTTTTTACTCCTGCTTTAGCAGCTCGATCTTTTAGAGTAGAGCGGAGATATTGGGAACGCTTGTTAAACAGGCGTGTTTCTGGGTCGGGTTTGTAAAGATGAGATACATAATCTCGTATTTCCTGAGTAAGAAATTCCGGTATATCAATAACTCGCTCACTGCTGTCCGTCTTTGGTTTGTTGATAAGATCTTTCCCTGTGATCCTATAATAAGTCTTGTTTATATTGATCTGGTTACGCTTAAAATCAATATCATTCAATGTCAGAGCTAGAAGCTCCCCCTCACGCATGCCTGTATAATATAAGATCTCAAATATTGTGTAATATTCAATATTGTCTTTACAAGCTTCTATAAAGCGTGTGTATTCTTCCGGTGTCCAGAAGTTTAGTTTTTTGGGCTTTTTACTTCCGATCGACTTTGTGCAAGGGTTCTTTTGTAACCCAAGATAATCCACAGCATAAGAAAAAATAGCTTTCAAACAAATATTAATCTGATTCAAGTAAGTGTTACTAAGTCCCTTTTGCAATATTTCGTTTTGCCATGCTGCCACATCTGCCGGGGATATATCTGAAACAATCCTATTTTGAAAAAATGGAAGTATATTCCATTCAATAATGGAAATTCGGCTGGCCGCAGTGCTCTCCCTAACACGAAGCCGAATATATTCTTTATACTTCAAATAGAGGGCTTCAAAGGTTATATCTGGATTCTTAGCGAACTGATCCAGAAAGAGTCGCTCCCAGTCCTTCGCATCCTTCTGCCGAGAGAAGCCCCTTTTTAGCTTCTGGCGTTTCTGTCCTTGCCAGTCTGTGTAATAGAATTTGCAATACCATGTACCTGTTTTTTCATCCTTGTAAGTTGGCATCTTTATCATTCTCCTTTTCATTACCGGCCGGGGCATGGATCAGGAAATGATATAAGCTGTTAGTCTTTTTTGACTGATAGGTTTTGCTCAATTTTGAGCATTATTCGGTGTCTTTACGGTATTTTGGGATTTCTAATAATTCAGTTACACGCTCATGGGCTACTTTCTTCCCTATGTCATTTAAAGAGTTATAGGTATTGATGATTTCTCCTAGATTATTATCATTACCAATTGTTGTTAAAATGTAGTCACCTATTGCCTGTTCTTCCTTTGTTGAGTTGGGGTCGTAATATTTCTCTGCAAATTTGTCGTAATCTGTTATGAGGTCATAAACAGTTATCGGGGTATTTTCACATATCTTTTTCAGCATGTCAGGGCTAATTTTTTCATTGTCCCGTTTTATCATGGAATAAAAAGTATTTGTCGAAATTCCTGTTTTACGTGACAGTTCAGCAACTGTAAGCTCATATTCCCCTAGAGCTATTTTTAAGTTTGTTCCTATTCCCATTTCAAAAACTCCTTTAGATGATTAAATCATAAATTAGATGAAAAGTAAACAAAATCTTGCAAATGCGTTAAATCGTTATTGACAATCTTGCAAAAGCGTGATATTTTAAATGTAAATCTTGCAAATGCAAGGAAAAGGAGGTGAGGATATGACGGTAGATAGAAAAAAGGTTGATTTAATTCTGGCAGAAAAGCGGATGACGATTACAGATGTATGTAAGCTCGGAGGATTTAGCCGTACTCGTTTTTATACTGTGATGAACAGTAAAAAAATAACGCCGAAGACGGCTGGAAGATTTGCGGAAGTTCTCGGTGTAGATGTGACTGAAATTATTGAAGTAGAAGATTAACACGCCGGCCGGGGTGTGGATCAGGAGACGAAAGGAGACGTGACGATGACAAAACAGGTGTACACGGCAAAGGACTTGCAGGAGCTTTTGGGAGTGTCTCAGAGTAAAGCATACTGCTATATCCGGCAGATGAATTGTGAGTTACAGAAAAAAGGATTTTTGACCGTCAGAGGCAAGATTCCGGCTGCTTATGTACAGGAGCGATTCTTCTTTGGAGAGAAAACGGCAGAAAAGGAGGTAGAAGTTGGCTAATGGGAAACCATAGGATGTTTAGCAAACGGATAGTAGAATCAACACGTTTTTTAAAAATGCCAGCAACTTCTCAGAATCTGTATTTTCATCTTGGTATGTTGGCTGATGATGATGGAATTGTAGAAGCGTATCCAGTTATGTGTACTACAGGATCATCGGAGGATGATCTAAGAATTCTTGTGTCAAAAAATTTTGTAACAGTTCTAAATTCGGACACAGTTACTTATATCAATGATTGGTTAGAGCATAATACAATCCGCGCTGACAGGAAGAAAGACAGCATCTACAAGGATTTGCTTTTAAAGGTAGTTCCTAATGCCGAAACTATCGAGCCTAAGCCTAGTTATTATTCTAGGCAAAAAGAAATTTGTCAGACAAATGACGTGCAAACGGATGACAAAGCGCAGACAAACGACAGCCTAAGTAAAGATAAGACAAGTAAAGATAAGATAAGTAAAGATAATATAGACTATCAGCACATAGCTGATCTGTATAATGAAAGGTGCGTTTCGTTCCCTCGCCTGACTAAACTGTCTGATTCCAGAAAGAAAGCGATCAGGGCAAGGTTGAAGCAGTACAGCGTGGATGATTTCCGCCGTATGTTTGAGCTCGCAGAAAGTAGCGATTTCCTGAAAGGGGGGAATGATCGGAACTGGTCGGCAACATTTGATTGGATGGTGAAGGATGCGAATATGGCAAAAATTCTTGACGGAAACTACAGCGAAAAGAAGGAAGATGGTAAAAATGAAGAACAGGGTAGTGAAGATAGGAGACCGGCATCATATTACAACAGATTGTTGCTCGGTGGAAGCGACAGTGACGAAGGTACGTGGCATTCAGACGCCTTCTCAGATGGGCCTTTTAGTTGATTATGGAATCGAAGGATACGGGGAAACAAATTCATTCTACATTCCGGACAGCAGGATCTTGGATACACAAGTTGAGAGCAGACGTAGCATGAGTGGAATGCCAAGAGAGTATGTATATAAATCTGGAAAAGATTTTGACTGGAATCAATACGACGAGGATGTATCCACGCAGAAAAATATAGCTAATTCCTTTGTAAAACGGTTTGATGCATTTAGGAAGCAGGGGAGAGGGTTATATATTTACTCTAATACAAAAGGGAGCGGCAAGACAATGCTTGCATGCTGTATTACAAATGAGATACTGAAAGTAAATGATATACCGATCAAGTTTATATCTATGCCGGAATATATAGAGCTTGTTAAAGACAAAAGTGAGTATGGCAGAGAAAAAATCAATGCGATTTTAGAATCAGTTCTTTTGATCGTTGATGATATAGGAGCTACAACGGAAAATAAAGAGTGGATTTCAAATGCAATTTTTCGGCTTGTGAACAGGCGGCACGAGAATTTATTACCTACCATATACACGAGTAATACTCCCATTGAAGGATTAAAGTGTGATGACCGAATTACAAGCCGGATATATGAGGATTCAATACCTGTGATGATGCCTGAAATAAGTATCCGGAAGAAGAAAGCGGACAAGGACCGCAAGAAGTTTTTGGATCAGGTAATGCAAGAGTGAGGAGAAGATGAACATGACGGAAGAATCTAAAAAGAGATTTGATGAAATATTTCATTCTAACAAGTATTTTCAAAATGTAACAGACTGCGATTTTATAAGATCGGCTTTTGAATGTGATAGTTTGTTCCAATATCTTCAAGCAGAAGGCGAACCGATAGAGGAGCTTCTGGACGTAAAAAAATATATGCAGTTCGCATTTTGGCTCGGAATGATTGAAAGCAGATATTACGATGTGAAAAAGAAATAAGCCCTATAGAGAGCGGAACTCTCCACAGGGCTGATATATCCTCTTAAACTCCGGCCAGGGCGTTTGAGAAAGGATACAGGTACATAATAACAGAGATTCAGAGGAAAGGACAAGTGAAAATGAAAAAAGATATTTATAATTTACAGGTTGAAGCACAAGGAACTATGAGAAATGCATGTGGAAAAGAAATGAAACCGAATCCATATATGAAAAACGAAACAATGCGGTTATTGGGAAAACAATGTAATTCACTGTTAGCCTTTTGGTGTAATGACGAAACACAATGGGAGATTAAGCAGATAAGTGAAGCGAGACCGTATTCGTTTACGATAGAGACCGCATGCGATATATTCATGTTGGGATATATTCACGGCAAGCGCGAGGAGAGAAAACGAAAAAAAGAAGGACGTAGAAAATGAAAAATACATAAACTCGGCGCTTTACGGTGTGGAAAAACACTTGGATCGAATTGTGGAAGATTTAGAGGAATTGGACGAGCGGCTTGTAGAAAGGGGGGTGATGGCGTGAGTGTGAAGGTTAAAGTGTCATATGAAAGTGGTAAGGATTTGGAAAGGTTGATACAACTGCTTTCTCCAGAGATTAAGGAGTGGAAGGTGAAACCGCAACGAGGACAGTATAAACGGGCCTATATTGTACTTAGGTCGTCTACAAGTGGAGAGTAGTAGAAGCGGCGGCTTTAAAAGGGGTTGATCTTTCACGTAAGATAATGTATGATGGTTATATCAATATTGAAGTACCGCACCAATACCTCCTTTCTGTATTGGTGTAAGCTCAGGAGGGCGTGGGAAATGACTTAATTCCAGAAATGGAAGAAAGCTGTTTCCTGCGTCTTTTTTATATTTCAATATTGACTACCTCCGTAAGGGTGCGGCATCACCTTATAAAATGCGATATAGTCGCCGGCGGGCGTTAAACGGAAAGGAGTCGATAACATGGACGAAGAAATGAAGAATATGGGTGCAGAAGGCATTGAAGAAGCACAGGCTGCCAGTGCAGAAGAAGAGGCAGGAGCACGGGGCGAACAGGACGCAGAGAATCAAGGGCAGACGGAAAAGAAATACACGGATGCGGACGTTGATCGGATCGTAGCGAAGAAGATCGCCGCCGAGCGTAAACGGTTACAGAGGATGTTCGAAGGCGAACAGCAAGAAAGCGAGATCGAAAAAAGGGAAAGGGACGTTACAAGGCGGGAATTGATGGCAGATGCAAAGGATGCGCTAATTAATGATAACCTTCCTTCTTCTCTTGCGAAAATTCTGGATTATAGCGACAAAGAAGCTTATGAGAGAAGTTATAAGGATGTTTCAGGCATATTCCGTGAAGCTTTACAGAAGGTAGTTAAGACGGCTTTTGCCGGAGAGGTTCCACGGGCAGGGAGATCGTTAAGGGAAAGTCAGGAAATAGCACTTGCTTCGGCATTTGCACCGCCGAAACGTTAAAGGTAAATAAATGGCGATTAATCTAGTTACAAAGTTTCATCCGTATGTGGATGAAATGTTTACAAAAGAAAGTAAAAAGGCGCTCCTGACAAATAACGACTTTGAATGGACAGGAGCGCATACGGTAAAGGTTCATAAGGTGAATACAGTACCCATGACAGATTACGACCGAGACGGCAGTGAGGTTGGTAAGACAACTGGAGAAGCGGAAACGGTCGTTTGGTCACGCTATGGGGCGCTGGGATCTGTTGGAAACACACTGGAAGAGTTCACGTTGACAAAGGACAGGTCGTTTACCTTTGTGGTAGATAAGCTGGACAAGGATGAGACAGGCGGGGTACTTTCGGGAGCTTCCGCACTGGCAAGACAGCAGCGCGAAGTTATTATCCCGGAAGTTGATACCTATGTTTATGGGAAGATGGCAGCGGGAGCAGGTACTAAAAAAACAACGGTTACATTAAGCCCTGAAAATATCTATGATGAGATCATCGAGGGAAATAACGCCCTCGATAACGCAGATGTGCCGGATACAGGAAGAATTCTCGTAGTGACACCAGACACACATCTTTTGATGAAGAAGTGCCCGGATATCATCATGGAAACGTCTGTCAGCGCGGAGATGCGTTTACAGGGAGTCATCGCCAACCTTGACGGGCTGACGGTCATTAAAGTGCCGAAGGTACGTCTGCCGGAGAATTTCGGCTTTATGATTGCTCATCCTGTGGCTACTGTAGCACCGACGAAGCTGGAAGAGTACAAAGTACATCAGGATCCACCTGGGATCAGCGGCGAGCTGGTAGAGGGGCGCATCGTATATGATGCCTTTGTACTGGATAATAAGAAGATGGCTATTTACTACGAAGAGAATAAGCCATCAGCATAATTGATAAGAGCACCCCGGGCGTTTTTCTCCTAGCGTCTGGGGTATTTTTGAAAGGTGGCATATATGATGGACAATGAACAGCTTGTAGCACGAGTGCAGGCAGGTGAAAATACATCAGACAATACGCTTCGGCTTTGGGAACAGAATAGCGGACTGGCCTACAAGATCGCAAAGAAATATACAGGATTTGCGGAACTCTGTGACCTCATGCAGGAGGCATATCTGGGACTGTGTGAGGCTGTGAGATTCTTTGACTGTTCTAAAGGCTCCGCATTTGTAACATATCTCGGATATTGGATAAAAAACAAGATCATACGTTATATTGAAGAATGTTGCCAGACGGTTCGTATTCCTTCGCATACCGCAGGCATGATCTTGAAATACCAGAAGGCAAGAACCGAGTATGAAAAACGCTTCGGGGAAGAGCCGTCAAAAGCGGAAATCTGCTCGATTCTTGGCATAGGGTATGAAAGATATGAGCAGTTGCAGAAAGATATTAGGATCGGGCAAATAGGGAGCCTGGATGCCCCTGTTGAGGGTGAAGAAGAACCTATGGCCATTCTTGATGTACTCTCCTCTTCTGAAGATTTAGAAGAGGATGTAATAAGGGCGGTTGATGCGGAACGAATGGCAAGAGAAGTGTGGATTGCTGTAGATGATCTTCCAGAGAAGCAGGCCGCGGCCATCCGTTTAAGGTTTCAAGATGGGATGACACTGAACGAAGCAGGCAGCGTGATCGGAGTCAGTACAGACCGGGCAAGGCAGATACAGAACGAAGGAATCCGAAAATTACGTCAGAGATCCAGGCATTACCATTATCGGCGGTATTATGAAGAATATCTGTCTCCGGCTCCGATCCATCATGTAGGATTAAGCAGGTTTCGCCAGACATGGACAAGTGAGGTTGAACGGGAGGCGTTGGGCTATTGATGCAGAAGGAGTATTCGGACATTTCGGACACCCTAAAAAGGGGAAAGCGAAGAAGTAGTAAAAGATTTCTCGAACAGTACCGAAAAGCATGGCGCATAGGTCTTTCAGCAGAAGTGCGGAAAGGGAACGTGGAAAGCTCGATTTCGGCCATCCAAGAGCTTATGAAATACAATAAGGCATATGAGCAAAAAGACAGCTTAAAACAGCTTTTGGAGGATGGCAGAGAGCTTTTAGAACAGCTTGAGGAAGAACGAAGATTTTCTGAGAATATAACGAGAACAATCCGTGACATAATCGGGAAAGTGGAAGATCCAGAAGAAAGAGAAGTACTTTACTGTGTATATGTAACCTATATGGAACCTATGACATGGGAAAGAATAGCTGACCGGGTGGGATGCTCCAAAACTCGTGTTATGAAAATCCATAGCAACGCACTTGTGAGCCTATCAGACTTGATTCCATGAAGAAGAGATCGACAAGGCTTTGTAGAAATGAAACCCTTAAAAACCCTAATGTTCTTGAGTATATAGCAGAGCGCCAAAACTTAGAAAAACTTAGTGTTTCCGTCTATATAGAAGAACTTAACAAAACTTAACATTTCTGCATATATAGCAGTACCCTAAAACTACCAAAACGGTACTTTTGATCTTCCGAAACATATGATTGAAGAAGATAAAGGGATGAAGATAAAAAGCAATTACCTAAGAGCGCATTTGGAGGGAGTACATCTACCACCTCCGAAATTAATAATAACGGGGCGATTGTCAATAACGAATCGTTATCGAGCATAGGCAATTTAATGACACGATTACGCGCGCAAAGCACCGGAGTAAAGGTAGAAAAGTACGACCTTGGACCTACCGGATCGGGGAGTTGCTGGGTGTCCTAATGTTATTGAAATAGTATATTGTACATGGTTTGTGCTTGTGGTAGTATATAGAAAGGAACAACTGCGTTGCAGGGTGGCTGACCTCTATTCTACATAGAATGGGGGTGGTGCTGATGGACAATAACAAGAATCATTTTGATTTCAAAGACCTTATGGCCTTTGGTATGTTCATTCTGTCACTGCTGACATTCATTTATTTGATTTGTCACTGATGATATAAGGCATAGAAAAAACCACCCCGAAACTTTGGCGAGTGATGAGGTGGCATTTTCTATGTTCATTCTTTAACTGGTCAACCACTTTGTGGGCGGTTGTTCCTTTTTCTATTTACAATATAGCACATTGGTGAGTTATGTTCAAGGGAAATTAGAGGAAACCGTTGTGATTCCTGGTGATACTAAAACGATACTAATATTTTGCGTAAAGAGTGAAATAGAGCATATTTCTATTAGATTTAGGCTCTATAAGTACTGAAAACACTGAGAAAAGTACATGGAAATTGTATTTATGTACCGGAAGAGTATGAAAATGACTGGATGGAAGACGAATTTCCTCCGATGATGACCGGCTATAGAATGGGATATCCTAATCGGGATGACAGAAACAATATGGACGGAAATGGATGGAGCGGAAACCGGTCTAGAGATCATTCAAGATATGGATATGAACCGGAACGAAAACGATCGAAATATGGTGACGCTTATGATCGATACGATAACTACCGTAGGCATTACACCGAAAACAAAGATACGGAATCCAAGAAAAAAATGGAGGAATCCATGACCGAAATCTTTAACGATATGGAAGATATGGTGGAAAGCGTGATGAAATATGCAGATGCATCGGAAAAACCGGCGCTGAAACAGAAAATTGTTCAGATGGCACAGAAAGTACAGTCGATGAATTAATGGATAAGAGCCTTAGCAATACAGCTAGGGCTCTTTTTGCGAGGTGAAATAAATGAAGTTTCGAATGAATGGGATCTTATGGACTGTTCGATTTGTACATCCGTCTAATCCGATTTTGATTGACAGGACAGGTAAAAAGACTTGCGCTGTTACAGATCCAGATACCATGTCAATCTGTTTGTCAGACGACTTATCTGGTTCGTTTTTAACTACTGTAGTTCTCCATGAACTAGGGCATGTGATGCTTTACAGCTACGGCTACTTAGAAGATATACACCGTATGTGTAAAAAGAGACATTGGATCGAGATGGAAGAGTTTATCTGCAATTTAATCGCAGACAGGGCGAAAGAAATCTTTTCCAGAGCTTATGAAATTGTCGGAGATGAAGCAATACATTTTGTACCGATCTATTTAGAAAGGGTAGCAATTTAGTATGTAAATTAAAAAAGGAAGTGATATTGTGACAGAGATCAGAGCGAGACCGTGAACCGGTCTTATTTTTGTGCAAAAAATGATAGGA
>OLSM01002322.1_pt1 | contig 12456 bp, 8 predicted proteins | sample 1672721 | NCBI WGS metagenome assembly OLSM01 (sample SAMEA3136717, study PRJEB25190) | human gut metagenome | reverse complement strand
CCTCCCTCCGGCACTGGGATGCCGGCCGTCAACGCCACCCGGCGGCCTTCCCTTCAGCTTCGCCGCACGGGAACGATGGAGTCTTCTCTCGTCACTTCTCTTCGGGGCTCCAGCGGACGGCATCCGCCAAACGTCGCAACGACGACAGAAAGGACAACGAAAATGCCAAAGGCAAGCGACCAGGAACAGGCCGAACGCTGCGCGACCCCGCGCCGCGACCTGAGCAAAAGCGAGTACACCAGCGCCTTCCGCTGGAGGTCCAGGCGGATCGATTCGAGCGTGGCCGCGCATGCGTCGCTGGTGATCGCCAAGAACGACGGTCTCAGCATCGACGAGGCCATCGCCAAGGTGACCGGCGGACGGGTGGACGCCTCGAAGCCCGTGCCGTATCCGGCTCCGGAGCGTCATGAGCCGATCGTCGTCACCGCCGAACCCGAGCATGAGCCGCTCGGCGGGGATGGGGATGAGCTCGTGTTCGTCGACTTCGACCAGATCCCGCGCGACATGCAGCCCAACAGGACGCCGAATCCGCGTTACTACGGCGTGGCCGAGCAGCTCCGCCGCCACGCCGGCCTTCCAGCTCATGCCGATCACGGCACGCGCACACGAAAGCACAAACGGCAGGACCTCGCGCCAGGTATGGGCGCAAAACAGACGCCAACCCTGCACGCCATGCAGACGAAACATCTGCTCCAGCGGCTGATCAACCTGTGCCAAACCCTCAACCAGCAAAAAATACACGCCCGGCAGCGCCATCAAAAAGACCACGGCGATGCTCACGCGCGCCGACCCCAGCCAAATGAGCAGCAGGACCACCACGCAGGCAACCGGCGTCGCCTTTACAAACGAAAGCGCCGGCGCCGCCAAGCGTGCAAACGCCTGCGAGCGCGACGAAATTCCGGCCAGCAGACCACCGCACACCGCGGCAAGCGCCAAACCGCCTAGAATCCGCGCACCCGAGCCCGCCAGAATCGCCCACGTGCCGACATCGCACACCAGCCGCAGCAACGCCACCACGACAGCGCCCGGCCCCGGCAAAATCAACGGCTGCGCCACGAAACCCGCCATCAGCACCCACACGGCAAGCCAAAAGGCGGCAACGGCACCTGCTGCCGCCACCGCCTTCACACGCACTGTCATTTGTCGAGCAAACACACGCACGGGCTACTCCATGTAGTAGAAATCATCGGCCGGGAGCTTGCCGCCCACGGCGCTCGCGTCCGCATCAGCCAGCACCTGCAGATACCCGTCGAGCGCCGCCTTCATATCCTTCCCCGTCTGGCACACGAGCATGCACCCGGGAATCGCCTTTTCGGCAATCGCGGCGTTATCGACGATGCCCGCATCGACCACGGCCTGAGCCCAGTCTGCCGGCGCCGCGTTCACGGCCTCAACGCTCGCCGCATGGCAGCTCAAGAATTCCGCCACGGCCTCGGGATGTTCCCTGGCAAAGGCCCGGCGCACCACGGTCACGCCCGTCAGCAAACGGGAGCCCGTGTCACCCGCCAGCTCATCCCACACATCGGTCAGACTTACCGGCGCCGACAGCTTGCCTTCGCTCTTGGCGATGGCCGCCGTCTTGAACGGCTCCGGCAGCACGCCCACGGCGGACGGGTCGACAAGCAACGCCGACAGCACCTCGGTGGGCTCGCTCTTAAACTCAAGCGCCACCTGGCCGGTCAGGCCCGCGCGCTCCAGCAAGTAGTTCATGACGTACTCCGGCGTGGTGCCCTTGCCCGTCATATAGACAGTATGGCCCGCCAGATCGCCAAACGAGGCCACATTCGCGTCGCCCGTCACAACGTTCAGCACGCCCAGCGTGTTGATGTCGATGACCTGCACCGCGCTCTCGGTCTTGTTGTAGAGCACGCTCGCCACGTTGGCGGGCACCAGGGCGATATCGATATCGCCCTGAATGACCTTGGGCACAATCTCGTCGGCGGCAGTGTTGATCGCAAAGTCGAACTTATTGTCCGCCTCGCCATCGGCAGCCTGGTCCATAAATTGCACCAGGCCAATCGAGGTCGGCCCCTTGAGCGAGGCGACGTGCACCTCGACCGGCTCCGCGGCAGCACCGGCGCCGTCCGTGGCAGCCGAGCCCGCAGCAGACCCGCCACCACAGCCAGCCAGCGCGAGCGACAACGCGCCCGCAGCAAGTGCCGAGGCAAATCCCCGGCGCGTCATCTCAACATCAAACGCGCGCATCGCTAGCACGCCCCCTCGTTGGGCATCGACCAGGCGTGATGGTCGGTATGCAGCAGCTCCTCGGCCAACGGCGAGAGTGGCGCGCCCAAGAACTCGCGATAGCATGCCTGAACATCGGGATTCTCGTGCGAAAAGCGAATGTCCGCCTTCGCATCCAGGCCCCACAGCACCTGGCCACGCTCGGCCGCCAGCTCGCAGCCGTCGTGGATGGGCTGACCGCCGCCACCGACGCAGCCGCCGGGGCACGCCATGACCTCAACGAAGTCATAGCTCACACGGCCGTCGCGAATCGCATCGAGCAGGCGGGCGGCGTTGCCCAGCCCGTGCGCCACCGCGACGCGCACCTTGGTGCCATCGATATCGGCCACGGCTTCCTTCCAGCCATCCAGGCCACGTACGTCGGTAAAGAAATCCACATCAGGGTTCTTGCCCGTCACCAGGTAGTAGGCCGAGCGCACAGCAGCCTCCATCACACCGCCCGTGGCGCCAAAGATCACACCCGCGCCCGTGCCAAAGCCCAGCGGCGTGTCGAGCGGCTCCTCGACCAGCGTGTCCACGCCCACGTGGCTCGCGCGGATCATGCGCACCATCTCGCGCACCGTCAGCGCAACATCTACGTCGGGCGCACCGCCCTCGCCCACCATGCTCGGCAGCGCGCACTCGGCCTTCTTGGCCGTGCACGGCATCACGGACACCACGAACAGGCGCTCTGGCTCCACGCTCAGCGCCTTGGCGTAGTAGGTCTTGGCAATAGCGCCGAACATCTGCTGCGGCGACTTGGACGTGGACAGGCTGTCGACAAACTCGGGGTAACGTGCCTTCACAAAGCGCACCCAGCCCGGACAGCAGCTCGTAAACATGGGCCAGCCGCGGCTGTCGCCCTCACCCTTAGCGGCGGCGCCCAGGCGCTCGAGCAGCTCGGAGCCCTCCTCCATAATGGTGAGGTCGGCCGAGAAATCGGTATCGAACACGTACTCAAAGCCCACGCGGCGCAGCGCGCAAGCCAGACGCTCGACGGTTGCCTCCTCGCGCGGAATGCCGAGTTCCTCGCCCCAGGCGCTGCGAACGGCAGGCGCGATCTGCACCAGCACGATCTTGTCGGGATTAGCGAGCGCGTCAAACACGGTCTCGGTATCGTCGCGCTCGCGCAGTGCGCCCGTCGGGCAATGCGTTATGCACTGGCCGCACGCGACGCAATCGGTCTTGCCGATCGGCGCGCGCCCGCGGGTACCCACGGCGGTATGCGTGGCGCGGTTGGTCAGGTCCCAAATCCCTAGCCCCTGCACGCTCTCGCACACCTTGATACAGCGCATGCATTTAATGCACTTGTCGTTTTCGCGGATGATGGGAAAATCGAAATCCCAGCCCTCGCCCGCCAAATGCCTTTGATACGGCAGATAAAAAATACCCAGGTCGTTGGCGATGGTCTGTAGGTTGCAGTTGCCGCTGCGCACGCAGCTCGTGCACTGCGAATCGTGCTGGGACAGCAGCAGCTGCACGTTGGTGCGACGGGCCTCGCGAGCCTTGGGGCTGTTGGTGTGGACCACCATGCCGTCGAGCACGTAGTTGTTGCAGGCGGCAACCAGCTGATCGCAGCCCTCGACTTCGACCACGCACACGCGGCAGCCGCCGATCTCGTTTAGATCGCGCAGGTAGCACAGGGTGGGAATCTGGATACCGACGGACTTGGCCGCGTCCAGGATCGTGGTGTGCTCGGGTACCACGACCTCGCAATTATCGATAGTGAGCTTGACCATATTGAGTGCTCCGCTTTCGGTGTTGTCGCTGACAGTGGGGTTGTTGAGCTCTACCATTCCAGGCTCCTCCCTCCGCGGAACGCGCCAAAGCCAAAGTGGTCGCAACGCAGGCAGCGGCTTGCCTCCTGGCGCGCCTCCTCCTCGGTAAGGCCCTGCTCGACCAGATTCCAATCGTGAATACGCTCGCCGGCCTCGCGCTCACCCAGCTCGCAGCGGCCGCACTCGTGCTTGCCCTTAAACTGCACGGTCGGCAGCTCCACGTCGAGCTTGATCTTGTGGTCGAAGCCCAGGTAGCGGTCGATATTTGCCGAAGCCACGCGGCCAGCGTTGATGGCACGGATGACGGTGGCGGGACCGGTCTGGCAGTCGCCGCCGCTAAAGAGGCCGTCGAAGTTGGGCACGGCACCGTCCGAATCGGTGACCACGCAGCCCCACTTGCAGGCAATGCCCACCTCCTCAAACGGTTTGGAATCGATGTCTTGGCCAATGGCGACGAACACACGCTCGCAGGGGATGACGCGCTCGGGCGTGGCGGCGGCACGCGGAGCCGGACGACCGCGACGGGGCTCGCCGATAATCTGCGGTTGCACGCGCAGGCCGCTCACGCGACCATCTTCGCCCGTCTCGATGGCGAGCGGGGCTGTCAACTCCAGCACTTCGCAGCCCTCGGCCTGGGCACCGGCAATCTCGGCGTCCTGGGCCGTCATATCGCAGATGCGACGGCGGTAGACGATGCTTACCTTTTCGGCACCGCAGCGCACGGCGGAGCGTGCCACGTCCATGGCAACGTTGCCGCCGCCGATGACGCACACGCGCTGGCCGCTCAGGTCGGGCAGCTCGTCATCGCCGATGGCGCGCAGCATCTTGACGGCCGATTCCACGCCGGGCGCCTCTTCACCCGGAAGGCCGAGCTTCTTGTCACTGTGGGCACCGATGGCCAGGTAGACGGCATCGAACTCGTCGCGCAGACGGGCGAGCTCCTCGCCGCTCACGGAGTGGTCGAGCCCCACGTCGATGCCGGCGCTCAAGATCCAGTCGATCTCGGCCTGCAGGCGCTCGCGCGGCAGACGATAGCTGGGGATGCCGTAGCGCAGCATGCCGCCCAAGTGGTGGCGCTGCTCAAAAATGGTCACCTTGTGGCCCATCACGGCCAGGTAGTAGGCACAGGAAAGGCCGGCCGGGCCGCCGCCGATCACGGCGACGCGCTTACCGGTGTTGTCCACTACATGTGGCTTGTGGTCGTTGAGGTCGCTATGCTCAACGGCAAAACGCTTGAGGGCGAGGATGTTCATGGGGTCGTCGACCATGCCACGGCGGCAATGCATCTCGCAGGGATGCTCGCACACCAGGCCACAGACGAGCGGTAGCGGGTTGTTCTTGCGGATGACCTTGACGGCGTCGGCATAACGGCCTGCCTCGACGAGCGAGATGTAACCAGGAATGTCGACGTGCGTCGGGCAGCCCGAGACACACGGGACGCGAGCCTCGCGGTCAAAGCCGCAGGAGTGCTCGCGGATGTGGTGCTCAAAATCGTCGCGGAAGCCGCGAATGGCCGTGAGTGCCATGGCGCCAGCTTCGTAGCCGATGGCGCAGTCGCTCGAAAGGTAGATGGTGCGGGCCGTGCGCTCAATCAAGTTGAGCGTGGACTCGTCGGCGCGGCCCTCGAGCACATCGGCGAGCAGGTCGCTCAGCGCGCTTAGGCCCACGCGGCAGGGCGTGCACTTGCCGCAGCTCTGGGTGGAGCACAGGTTGACGAGCGCTGCCGTAAACTCAACGGGACACGGGGCGAGCGAACTCACCGCCAGACGGCGTCCGAGCGCATCGTGCAGGTCGTCCATGACGGCCTGAGCGTGGCTGCGTTCCATTACATGCAGTCGAGCCATAAGATCCCCTCTCACATGGCAGCCCGGAGGCGAGGCCGGGCGAAATTGCTACACGCACAACACTGACCTAAAAAGTTGTTAGGTCTCCACGCAGTTCGGCAGGCGGTATGAAATGTCACCATCAGCGGTGAAAATGAACATTATCGCAGATAAATGCCATATTTGATAAAACGCGTTACCAAACGACAATGCCCCGCCCACGCAATCACGTGGGCGGGGCATTGCTTCAGGCATGCGGCCAGCGACCCTGTTGCTTTTACTTAAGCTCGGGCCAGTAACCCTTGTTGGCCTCGATCATGTCGTCGAGAACCTCCTTGGCGACCTTCATCGACGGCACGGTCTTGTTGAGCGTAAAGGCCTTAAGCGCCTTCTCGTACGAACCCTCGATCGTAGCCTCGACAATGAGCTTCTCGGAGTTCAGCTGCTGCATCATGAGGCCCTGCTGGAACAGAGGAATGTTGTCGCGGCTGATGACCTCGGGGCCGTTCTTGCCAATGTAGGCAGGCAGCTCGACCATAGCGTCGTAGGGCATGTTGGGGATGGCGCCCTTGTTCTCGCAAATGACCAGGAAGCGCTGCTTGGTGTCGTTCTTCAGAGCGATAGCCAGATCGGCAATCCAGTCGCCGTGGCTGCCCGCATAGAACGTGCTCTCGTCGATCTCGCCCGTCTTCTCGTAATGGTCGATACCATCAAAGAGGTTCTTCTCACGCGTCTCCTCAACCTCGTTAGCACGGGTGCGCTCGGGGTTGGAGTGCTCGACGAACTCCTTCTGCTGCAGGTAGTAGTTCAGATACGTGTTGGGCAGGTACTCCGGGAAGCACTCCATGATCTCGTACTCGCCCTTCCAGACGTAGTACCAGCTGCCCTTGGTGTGGCGGTTCTGCTCGGGGTGCTCGTCGACGGCCTCCTCGGGCTTCTTTGCCATGAGCGAGCCCATGCCCTTGAGGTAAGAGTCGGGCAGCAGAATCTCATGCTCCTTGATGTACTCGCGCAGCTGCGGGAGCACCTCCTCGCCCTTGTGGCGGATCGAGGTGAACCAACCAAAGTGGTTGAGGCCAAAGTAATCGTACTCGACATCCTTCTTGTCGATATCGAGCGCGGCGCAAACCACGTCGATGATCGCGATCGGCATGTCGCAGATGTTGATGATACGAGCGTTGGGACGCAGCACGCGGCAGCCCTCGGAGACGATGGCGGCAGGGTTGGAGTAGTTGAGAATCCAGTAGTCCTTCTTGGCGTACTTCTCAACGTCATCGATCAGCTCGACCATGGGGAAGATGGTGCGCATGCCGTAGGCAAGGCCGCCGCAACCGCAAGTCTCCTGACCCACGCAGCCGTGACGCAGCGGAATCTTCTCGTCCTGCTCGCGCATGGCGTAGCCGCCCACGCGCATCTGGGCAAACACGAAGCTCGCGTCGGTAAAAGCCGTCTTTTTGTCGGTGGTCACCGTGAGCTTGATGTCCAGGCCGAGGTCCTCGTGCAAAATCCAGTCCACGAGCACGCCGATCTTGCGCTGGCGCTCCTCGTTGATGTCGTACAGACGAATCTCGTCAACGTCGAGCTCGTCCTTGCGCAGGGCGATGGACTTGACGATGCCGGGGGTAAAGGTGGATCCGCCACCACACAGAGTAATGATCATTGTTTACTGCTCCTTCTCAATTGCGTTTTCGACCTTGTCGCGCATCTCGGCGACCTTCATGCCAAAGATGATCTGGATATTATTGCCGTTGCGGTTGATGCCGCTGTTGGGCACGTGGTTGATGAGGTCCTCATTGATGAGGTCCGGGTTCTTAACGTTCACGCGGAGACGCGTAAAGCAGTTCTCGAGCTCCTCGATGTTGTCCTTGCCACCAAGACCTGCGACCAGGTCGGCAATACCTGCATCGACGCCCTCTGCGGGAGCCGCGGCAACAGCGCCCTGCTTCACCGCGACAGACGCGGCGGCCTCGCCCTCGGCAACGGACTCGGCAAGCTCGGACTCTTCCTCGCGACCAGGCGTGTGGAGGTTGAGCTTCTTGATAAGGAAGGTGAAGAGGAAGAAGTACAGAGCGGCGTTGACGACTCCAAGCACCAGCATAACCGGCCAGTTGGTCTTATCGACACCGAGGACCAGGTTGGAAACCACGATGTTGATGATGCCGCCTGCAGTCGAAGCGGGCACGGAGAGGACCTTGAGCAGGACCAGGAAGATGCCGGAAAGAACCGAGTGAACGACAAAGAGCACGGGAGCGGCAAAGACAAAGAGGAAGTCCATGGGCTCGGTCACGCAGGAGAGCACGGCGGTGATGATCAGCGGGATAATAACGGCCTTGGTCTTATCCTTGTTCCCCTTGTAAGCGGTGACGATAAAGGCGAGACCGATACCGATGTAGGGCCACAGGTTGTTGAAGGTGTAGCTGTTGAAATACGTACTATCGGAGAAGGGCTGACCCGTCATTGCCATCTCGGCAACACGGATGGGATAGGCGCCGGCAATAACCTGATCACCCAGCGTCAGGGTGCCACCCACATCGGAGAACTGGAACGGGGTGTAGATGAGGTGGTGCAGACCGGTGGGAACGAGCAGCTTGTTGAGCATGCCGTAGATAAACAGACCGATGTTGCCCGACTCCTTAATGATGCCGGCAACGGAGGAGATGGCACCCTGAACCGGAGGCCAAACGATGCAGAAGCCAGCGCCCATGATCCAGGAAATGATGATCATAATCAGGAACGGGAAGCGGACGCCCGAGAACATCGAAAGGGCAATGGGGAACTGCTTGTTCGAGTACTTGTTGAACACGGCACCGGTGATGCAACCAAGGATGATGCCGCCGAACACGCCGGTATCGAGCACCTGAATGCCCATAACGGTGGCCTGGCCGGTTCCGGTAAGACCGAGCATGCCGCTCGCATCGGCAAGAGAGCCGGTGGCGTTGAGCACGATGTTGTTAGCCTGCAGGAACAGGAAGAACGACATCAGGGCAATCAGCGAAGCATGGCCCTTGTTCTTCTTTGCCATGGCGCCGGCGATGCCCACGCAGAACAGAATCGAGAGGTTGTTGATGATAAACATCAGCGACTGATAGACAACGGCGCCCACAAGCTGGAACGGACCGGAGCCCAGTACGGGGACCAAAGCGCAGATGGTCTTGTTGGTCAGAATGATGCCCACGATGAGCAGGATGCCGGCAACCGAGAGATACATCATCGGCTGAACGATCGACTTCGCGAACACCTCCAACGGCGCTTTGAAATTGAACTTCTTTTTTGCGGTCATAGCGGTACTCCCCTTCCTTTTCCGCAAATTAAGACAGATGTGCCCTGGACAAGACCGTGAGCCTTGCCTTATATCAATCGATGTGTGGGCACGTTATGCCTAGAGACCAGGTTCTCCAAGCAGGTTAACAATGTGATATGCGAGATAACTCTTCTCGGCATCGGTAACGACAACGTTATAGGTAGACGACAAGTGGGCGGCTATGGCGTCCGCGCACGAGAATGCGCACGGATACGCCGTTTCATCGATTCGGAACAGCGCGTCTCCGTTGATTTGCCCTGCCGTAGGATCGAGCGCTCGCTGTGCGAAAAACTGCAGGTGACGAACGAAACGTTCGTAAGGCAGCGAGGTGTCATCGAGGGTCGTAGCATAGCGCTTGGAAACAATCGCGAGCACGTCGCGAACAAGCTGGACCGAAACAATCAAACGATCGGAGCGTTGCGGCATGGTGGCGTTGACGATATGCAGCGTAATGAAACCCTGCTCTTCTTCGCTCATCTGAATGCCCATATACTCCTTGATAATCTGCAGCGCACGGCCCGCAAGTGCATACTCCTTGCGATAGAACTGCTGGATCTCGAGCAGCAACGGATTCTCACAGGAGACGCCCTTGCGCTCGCGCTCCAAAGCAAGGCTGATATGGTCTGCGAGAGCAATGAGAATCTTGTCGTTGATATCAACATTGAGCTCTCGACGGAGCATCTGAACAATGTCCTCGGCAATCACGAGGTTGACGGTGGGGATGGACTCCAAAAGATGTGCCAAGCGGTCAATCGTACGCGAATCCTGAGAAGTTCCCTCCTGCAACGCGTAGGTCTTTTCGATCGACGCCTCGTCGATGGCATCGCCGGCATGACGGCCAAAGCAGAGGCCTCGACCGATGACGATGAGCTCGGAGCCATCGTCCGAAGTGACCATTGCGACGTTGTTGTTAAAAACTCGCTTGATAACCACGGTACCCACCACAAGAATTTACTCGGAAAGCCAGACGACAGGCTCTTTAACAGCAACAGGGCCGGAAGCATGCTCGCGAAGAGTCGAGTTCTCCGAACGCTCGCACACGATAACGAAGACCGTAGGATCAAAGCCGGCAGCGCGAACCACGTCGAAATCGACCTCGACGAGGGGCTGGCCCGCGTCAACGTGATCGCCCTGGGCAACAAGCGCATGGAAGCCCTTGCCCTCAAGTTTAACAGTGTCGATTCCGATATGCAGCATCACCTGAGCGGAGCTGTCGTCGGACATGATGCCCAGCGCGTGCTCAGTCGGAAACAGCGCCGCGACGGTGCCGGAAACAGGAGCGCACACCGTTCCCTCTTGGGGAACCACGGCAACGCCATCGCCCACTGCACGGCTGCTAAAAGCGGGGTCATTGGTTTTTTCTAGATGAACAAGCTCGCCGGAAACGGGAGCGAGGATTTCGAACTCGGAAGCCGCAGTCGTCTGCTTATCCGAGCCACCCATTAGGCGAGAAAAGAAACCCATGGTGACATGTCCCTTCATAAATATAGCCCAACCAAAATCAATCGAATGCGCCCATTGAGACACACCCGTTCAAAGACTTTGGTTAGGCCCACGTCCGAGGGGACTCGGTAACCTTCCGCATTTCTTTTACGGGGGTTATTGTAGACAAGCCCAAAGCCGGAACAATCATTATGACCGGCGAACGGTATTTTTTCTCCGATAAACGGTATTTATGCGGTACTTCGGGACGTTCCTTTTCTGCCGGCACTCGGGGACACTCCTCACTCTGGTGCATTGGGGACAGGTTTGTTTGCACCAGGTCGGCGCAGATCAACCTGGCCCCATTGCACCAATTTCGTATGCGCTAGATAAAGAGCTCGCATTCCTTCCGCGCGACGCAAACCTTGCTCAGCATCTGGGAAACAGCGGATAGCTTGTTGGGATCAAGCTTACGAGCGCCTCGCGGACATACGGCAATGCAGCGCATGCAGGAGATGCACGCCTCGCCAGCTGCTCGTTTGGGGTCACCCTTGTCGATAGCACAAACGGGGCACGCCGCGGCGCATGCACCGCAGGAGACACAATCCCCTGTTGCCTCGGGTGCCATGCGGTGACCTCCGGCTTGTTTATAAGGACGATTGCCGGGAATAGAGGGCTCGGATGTATCCTCAGCCAACAGCTTTTGCTGAATTTGCTGCGCAAACTCTGCGAGCTGCGCCGCATCCTGCGCATCCGGTCGCCCAGCAGCAAACTGACGAGCAACGGAATGCTCAGCAATAGCAGAAACCGCTGCAACCACCCTAAATCCGGCGCGCTTCGCAACGTCCTCCAGCTCTACGAGCGTGTCCTCAAACGCGCGGTTTCCGTAGACGCACACCAGAACGGTCCGCGCTCCGTTGCCGCGCACCATGCCCAACCGGTCAGCCACCACAGCCGGTATTCTACCGGCATACGCCGGCACAGAGATTACGGCCACGTCGTCCTCAGTCATCGAGACAGCGCTGAAATCTAGCCCGCTATCGGTCAGATCGACGGTAACGGTATTCTTGCCCAGTGCCCCGGCCACAAGGCCAGACACCTTCCGCGTTCCACCCGTCGGACTAAACACAATTTCGAATACGCTCATCGAGGCACCCTCCCCTACGCCTGGCAACGCGTCAAGCCGCTTTCACATCCAGCCAGAGTATACGGCACGTGGGGTCCCCGTTTTGATGCACCAAGCACCCCAATGCACCCACCCTACGCTGTCTGCCTCTTCGTTTTGTATAAATTACGGTACAGATTGTATATATTTACGGGATACCGCTGTGTTCTCCCGAGGTACCCCATCCTGGCCCGTGCAAAAAACGGAGTATTCTGCAACGTGACCACGCCAGCACCGCCGCGGGTGGGCAAAACTGTAGGGCGCCGTATCATTCTAAGTCACGACATGGCGAGAATGACGCGCCCCTGCTCCGGAAAACGGCGAAATTTAACTCAAAACGCTCATAAGGGATATCTGAAGGCCACCGTTGGCAATACCGAATCGTATGCAGCCAACTAGAGCTGCTGAATACTCCAAAAAATGCACGGAGCACCCCATGGGACCCATTGCCGCATGGCAGGAAACAGGCCCACGGCATCCTCTAGATGCATTCCCGAGGAAATCACATTTGAACTAGCGATCGGATACGGCAAACAAAAAGGGCCCCGAGCGTAGTTGCTCGGGGCCCTTGGTTCACCTCACGCTAGCGTGCGATGCGTATGTTACTTGCGCTTGCCGCCGCCGTCACCGGGACGGCGGGAGCTGCTGCCGCGCTTGCCACCACGACTATTGCCATAGCTGCCACGATTATCGCGACCGCCGGCACGGCCGCCGCGGGAGCCGGCGCCTGGGCGTCGCCGCGGG
>OLSM01002316.1_pt1 | contig 12492 bp, 10 predicted proteins | sample 1672721 | NCBI WGS metagenome assembly OLSM01 (sample SAMEA3136717, study PRJEB25190) | human gut metagenome | reverse complement strand
ATCTGCCCATCCGACAAAGAAGGTATGGCTGAATATTTACAATGCTTCTGATAACTTCTTAAGTTCTACCTATCAGCCGCTGTTACAGAAGTATGATGACCTTTTAAATCTGGATGTTGAGTACATTGGTGGTGACGGACAGACAGAGTCTAATATCACAAACCGTCTGGGCAATCCGGGACAGTACGATGCTTTTGCCATCAACATGGTGAAAACAGATAATGCAGCTTCTTACACAGCTCTTTTAAATCAGTAAAACAACTTAACTTCGGGGGGAGAAATACTGGTTCTCTCCCCGAAAACAAAAGGATAGGAGCGGATAGTATGGGGGATCAGAGCAAAGATATTATCTTATCGATACGTGGCATGAGTAAATCATTTGGCCGCAACAGAGTACTTGATCATATCAACCTTGATGTGAGAAAAGGAACAGTTATGGGACTTATGGGAGAAAATGGTGCCGGTAAGTCAACAATGATGAAATGTCTTTTTGGAACTTATCAGAAAGACGAAGGAACTATATACCTTGACGGAAAAGAAGTGAATTTTTCCGGTCCGAAGGATGCACTTGAAAATGGGATTGCAATGGTGCATCAGGAGTTAAACCAGTGTCTGGAGAGAAATGTTGTGGATAATCTCTTTCTTGGCAGATACCCGGTAAATTCCCTTGGGATGATCGATGAGGGAAGAATGAAAAATGAAGCCTCGGAATTATTCCGGAAACTGGGAATGACGGTGAATCTGGATCAGCCGATGAGAAATATGTCCGTTTCCCAGCGGCAGATGTGTGAAATTGCAAAGGCAATCTCATATAATTCGAAAGTAATCGTATTGGATGAGCCAACATCATCACTTACCGTACAGGAAGTGGATAAACTTTTTGATATGATGCGGATGCTTCGTGACCAGGGCATCTCCCTTATTTATATTTCCCATAAAATGGATGAAATATTTGAGATCTGTGATGATATTTCCGTACTCCGGGATGGAAATCTGGTCATGACAAAAAGTGCAAAAGAAACAAATATGAATGAACTGATTACTGCAATGGTAGGCCGTGTGCTGGAAAACCGTTTTCCACCGGTGGATAATCAGCCGAAAGATGTTATTTTATCAATCCAGCATTTGTCCACAAAATATGAGCCGTATTTACAGGATGTTACATTTGATGTCCGTGAAGGGGAGATTTTTGGCTTATATGGCCTTGTGGGAGCCGGACGGACAGAATTGCTGGAAACCATATTCGGTATCCGCACAAGAGCCGCAGGCCGTGTTTATCTGAACCATAAGCTTATGAATTTCAGCTGTGCAAAAGAGGCAATGGATTATGGATTCGCGCTTATTACGGAAGAACGGAAGGCAAATGGATTATTCCTGAAAGGGAATCTTACATTTAATACAACCATTGCAAATCTTAATGCATATAAAAAAGGCGCGGCACTTTCAGAACCGAAAATGACAAAGGCTACCGCAAATGAAATTAAAGTCATGCATACCAAATGTCTGGGACCAAACGATATGATTTCAAGTCTTTCCGGAGGAAACCAGCAGAAGGTTATTTTTGGAAAGTGGCTCGAGCGTGAACCGAAGGTGTTTATGATGGATGAACCGACAAGAGGAATTGATGTCGGCGCAAAATATGAAATTTATGACCTGATCATACAGATGGCAAAACAGGGAAAGACCATTATCGTGGTTTCTTCTGAGATGCCGGAAATCCTTGGTATTACAAACCGGATCGGTGTCATGTCGAACGGACGGCTTGCGGGCATTGTCAATACAAAGGAAACGAATCAGGAAGAATTACTTCGCCTCAGCGCGAAATATTTATAGGCAGGGGGGACAGATATGGCAAATAGCAAGATTCTTACAGCGGAGCAGGAAAAAACACTGCGTCAGCCGATTGAGGAATATGTCGGAAAAATACAAAAAGAGATTGATGAACTCAGAAAAGATGGTACGGCAAAAGTCATTATGTACCAGAGCAGGATCGAAAACGTAAAAAGAGATAAAACACTTTCCAAAGGGGAAAAAGATTCTGAGATTGCATCCTGCCAGAAGGAGCTTGAACAGGCAAAAGCGGTAGAGGCACAGAACAAAGACCAGATCGCAAAACTGATCGGGAAAGCAGAAAATTATCTCAAAAATAATTTTGACAAGTATTATAATGCAGTTAAGGCAAGTTGTATAGCGGAAAAGGAACAGGCACTGCAGGAGCATCAGCAGAAACTTGCAAAGATTGAAAAGGAACACAAAGAAACTCTGGCAAAGACTTCCGCCCAGGCCGAGGTCAAAGAAGAAAATTATGTATATAAGAACCGTGTTTCCAATGAAAAGATTGAACTGGAAAAAGAGTATCAGAGGATTAAAGACCGGAAGCATGATGCGTACAGTTACAAGTATCATCTGATTGATCTGCTCCGGTTGTCCAAATTTACATTTGCAGAAAATCAGGCACAGAAATGGGAAAATTATAAGTATACATTTAACCGGAGAACATTCCTTTTACAGAATGGACTCTACATCGCGATCATTCTTATTTTTGTTGCGTTATGTATCATAACTCCAATCAAAAAAGGAACGCCGCTTCTTACGTATAATAATATTTTAAATATTCTCCAGCAGGCATCGCCTAGAATGTTTTTAGCACTTGGAGTTGCAGGTCTGATCCTTCTTACAGGAACGGATCTTTCCGTTGGACGAATGGTTGGTATGGGAATGACAACCGCAACCATTATCATGCATCAGGGTGTAAATACAGGTGGTGTGTTCGGACACATCTTTGATTTTACGAAAGTACCGACACCGGCAAGAGTCATTCTTGCACTGGTAGCATGTATTGTATTATGTACGTTCTTTACAAGTATAGCCGGATTTTTTACAGCGAAATTCAAGATGCATCCGTTTATATCGACCATGGCAAACATGCTTGTCATTTTTGGTCTGGTAACTTATGCGACAAAAGGTGTTTCCTTCGGAGCGATCGAGCCGACCATTCCGAATATGGTAATTCCAAAAGTCAATGGATTCCCGACCATCATTCTCTGGGCAGTTGCAGCAATTGTCATTGTATGGTTTATCTGGAACAAAACAACCTTTGGTAAAAATCTTTATGCAGTCGGAGGAAATCCGGAGGCAGCAGCAGTTTCAGGTATCTCTGTATTTGCAGTAACACTTGGTGCATTTATTATGGCCGGTATCCTTTACGGATTCGGTTCCTGGCTTGAATGTACCCGAATGGTTGGATCTGGTTCCGCCGCTTATGGACAGGGCTGGGATATGGATGCCATTGCAGCCTGTGTTGTCGGTGGTGTATCATTTACCGGTGGTATTGGTAAGATTTCCGGTGTTGTTACCGGTGTATGTATCTTTACAGCATTAACATACTCCCTCACAATACTGGGTATTGATACAAACCTCCAGTTCGTATTCTCAGGTATTATCATCCTTGTTGCAGTAACACTGGATTGTCTGAAATACGTTCAGAAAAAATAAAACATATACTCTCCTCTATAATGAAAAAGCAGGGATGCCGGTGATGCATGAAACATGCAGGGCATCTCTGTTTTATGTTGGAAAGGTTTTACTTTATCTGGACAAATTGCTATAATAAATAAAATAACATGGGGGAAGAGGTATGTATACATTATTGCTGGTGGATGATGAAGAAGAAGTCATTGAAGCCATCGTTAAAAAAGTCAAATGGGAGGAACTCGGCTTTCAGGTTACCGGGCATGCAAACAACGGATTTAAAGCAATGGACATGCTTGAAGAAATGCAGCCGGATGTTGTTATAACGGACATCCGGATGCCGTATATGGACGGGCTGGAATTGTGTGCGCATATAAAAGCAAAGTATCCGGCAACAAAAATTCTGCTTTTTACCGGATTTGATGATTTTGAATATGCAAAAGAAGCCGTGCATCTTGAAATCGAGGAATATATTTTAAAGCCGCTCAATGCTGTTGAAATAACAGAAGTGTTTAAGCGTCTGAAAGAGAAACTGGACTATGAGATCAGTGAAAAAAGAAATACGGATCTTTTGAAAAAATATTATGCGGATTCCCTTCCGATGCTGCAGGCGAATTTGTATACAACGCTTATTGAAGGACGTATTCCGGAAGAGGAGATGCCGCATTATTTTAAGGATTACCAGATTGCTTTTACAGGCCCGTGGTATTGCTGCCTGATCATACACACATCGGCAAGTCAGGTTCCGGAGGGCATGGATATACGGCTGCTTTCGGTATCGGTAGACCGGCAGGCAGGGGAGAACCTCGGGGAAAAATGGAACGCGAAGCGTTTTCGCTATCTTGGGGATACCATTATGATTATGCAGTTAAAAAGTGAGGAAGAAATTTCAGAACTGACGGATGCCTGTGACCGTTTCTGTAAATATATCCATCATATTATGGGGGCAAAAGTAACCATAGGGATCGGTCAGGTATGTGGGCACATTGCAAAGATTGCAGCATCGTATCAAAGCGCCAGGGAAGCGGTTTCCTATCGTGTTTTATATGGAAGCAACCGGGCGATAAATTTAAAAGAGATTGTTCCACAGAGAAAAATCCAAAGGGATGCCGGAGAGAAAACAGAACTGTCCAATGTGTTCAAAAAGATCTGCCTTGGAGAAAATGAAGATATTGCAAATGCCATAGAAGTTTACATGCAGCATAATTTCCTTGACCTGAAATCATTGGAAAAATATCATGTGGCAGTTATGGAACTCATTGGCGAACTGTATCATTTTATGGTCAACAATGAAATGGATACCACAAAAATACCGGGAGGTATCGGTTCTTTGTATAATGAACTGTGTAATTTAGAACCGCAGGTTTTGCAGAAATGGCTTTTAAAATTCTGCTGTATGCTGCATGATGACATGGCAGATGCCCGGTATCATTCCAAGAAATCCCTGATCGGGAGGGCAAAAGAATATGTGCACGACAATTATCAGCAGGAAGATTTAGGGCTTGACGATATCTGTAAAGAACTGGGCGTGTCAAATTCTTATTTTTCAAGCATGTTCAAAAAAGAAACAGGGAATTCTTTTGTCGGATACCTGACGGAATACCGTATGGATAAGGCGGCACGCATGCTTGTGGAAACCGCGGAAAAAAGTTATATGATTGCAAAGAGTGTGGGATATTCCGATCCAAATTACTTCAGTTATGTGTTTAAAAGACAGTTTGGGGTATCCCCTTCAAAATACAGGACAGCATATGAAAAAAATGAAAAATAAACCGGGAGATATCCAGTCAACCATCATGGTTGCATTTTCTGTAATATCAACCTTAATTATGATTTGTATGGGCATGATGGTATATTGGAGATTTTCGGGGATCACACAGCAGAATATTGTGGATAATAACCGAAAGATGATGGATCAGACGGTGGATTCCATAGAAAATTATCTTGTGAATATGAGGCAGATATCGGATGCCGCATATTATGATGTTATAAAGGAAAACGATATCCGGGAACAGAACGAATCCATCCACAAAGGGTTAAATCTTTTATATGAGGCAAATAAAGAGAACTTAAGGAGCATTGCTATATATAATGGATACGGAAGCCTTATGGCAGCAGAGCCGGTTGTTGCCCAGAAAGAAGAACCGGATGTGACCAGACAGGGATGGTTTATGCAGGCAAAAACACGTATGGAGAATATCCATTTTTCCACACCCCATGTCCAGAATTTATTTGATGACGGTACCTGTCGGTATTACTGGGTGATTTCTTCCAGCCGTGTCGTGGAACTTACGAATGGGACAGATACACAGTTGGGAGTGCTGCTTGTGGATATGGACTATTCCGGGATTTCACGTATGATGGAACGGATCAATACGTCAGGAAAAGGACAGTATTTTTATCTGTGTGATGGTGAGGGAAATATTATTTATCATCCGCATCAGGCAAGAATTGACAATGGCATGAATACAGAAAGCAGCGTAAAGGCAGCTTCGTCCAAAGAAAAAATTTACGATGAATATTTGGGAAAAAACCACAGAAAAGTTATGGTGGGTGCAATCAGTTATACAGGATGGCGCCTGGTCTGTGTTATGCCGTATGAAATATTCACAAATAAGATGGCCGATGTAAAGCAGTTTGTCCTGCTTATTTTACTGCTTATGGCAATGATGCTTGTATTTGTAAACCGCATCATTTCCGTGCGGATATCGCGGCCGATTATGAAACTGGATCACTCGGTGCGTGAATATCAGGAAGGAAAAGAAGAAAAGATTGCAATCGGAGGCTCAACAGAGATCCGGCATCTGGGACAATCCATTCAGGAATCCTACCGGCAGAATTCCGAACTGATGAAAAAAGTCATATGGGAACAGAATGAAAGAAGAAAAAGCGAATTTGATGTGCTGCAAAGCCAGATCAACCCGCATTTTTTATACAATACATTAGACTCCATCACCTGGATGATAGAGAGCGGTAAAAATGAGGAAGCTGCCTTTATGATCACGCAGCTGGCAAAGCTTTTCCGGATCAGCCTTTCAAAAGGACATACGGTTATCCGCATAAGGGATGAACTGCAGCACGCGCAAAGTTATGTTAATATACAAAAAGTGCGGTATAAAAATAAGTTTGAAGTTGTATTTGATATCCGTCCGGATATTCTGGATGATTGTATCGTGAAACTTGTGCTGCAGCCGATCCTTGAAAATGCGATCAATTACGGCGTAAGGGAGATGGATGACTGCGGAAAAATCCTCATTCGCGGATGGAAAGAACAAGAAAATATCTTTATGCAGGTATCGGATAACGGAATGGGGATTCCGGAAGAGGAGATTGACCTGTTATTAAAGGATACAAACCGTGTACATAAAAAAGGCTCCGGAGTCGGGCTTGTAAATGTAAATAACCGGCTCCGGTTATTGTTTGGAGAACCATACGGACTTCAGATAGAAAGTGAACTGGATGAGGGAACGACAGTGACAGTTATCATCCCAGAGATTGTTTACAGTGAGGAAAACTGCAGGAAATTTGAGGAACACCATATGCCGGAGGATTCTTAAAATGAAACATGGGAAAAAAACATTTGTGATAATAGAGGCAGTTCTGGGAATTCTCGTGATTCTGGTTCTCGGCTTTATCATCTATAAGCAAAACGGCCATGATCCAGAAACAATTGCGGTGATCATACCGGATGTGGATGAGAGCGAGTGGTCAGCGTTTAAATACGGACTGAAAATGGCAGCACGGGAATATGATGCAGATGTTGTGATCATCAGTAAGGACAATATGGAAACCGCCAATGATGAGATTGAGATTATGAATCGGGAAATTGTAAAAGGAGCAGATGCGGTGATCGTAAAACCGATTGCAAACCGGGATGGGCAGCAAAAGCTAAAACAGCTGGAAAAAAGTGTTCCTATAATGGCCGTGGGAGATACATTTCCCGAAGAACCGTCCGGATTGCATACAATAGAACCTGATCATTACCATATGGGTGCGGATCTTGCCCAAAAGCTTCTGGAAAATTACCGTGGAAATCTGATCGGGAAGAAGATTGGGATCTATTCGCAGCATGCCACTTCAGAAGCAGTGATAAAAAGAATGAAGGGGATTTGCGATACATTAAAGGGGAGTGGCGCAGAAATTTTATGGTCTGTATCAAAAGAAAATGATTCGAAAGAGAAAATCAATTTACAGACACAAAGAAGGGTGGATATCGTGATGGCTTTGGATAATGCAAGCTTTGTGGAAGCCGGGGAGGCGGCAAAGGATAATGACCTGTATGGGGCGGTACTCTATGGAATTGGAAATTCAACGGAGGCAGTTTATTATCTGGATGCAGGATGGGCACAATGTCTGGTTGCTCCGGATGAGTTTGACGCAGGCTATGAAAGCGTTGCAGAGCTTATTAAAAAACGACATAATTTTTTCTATAAAATGAAAGACCGGCAGATTACATATACCGTTCTCACGCGGGAGAATCTTTTTTCGGAGGAGAACCGGAATCTGCTGTTTACAATCAGCCGGTAAAATCAGAGGTTATCATGGATAAAAGAAAAATAAAAAACGCTATGGCATTAATTGGTCTGATGGGAATTCTTTTGTATGGTGCATGTGGAAGCGAAAAAAAGGAAATACCGAAACAGATTTATATTGGTGTCGCATGTTATGACCAGAGAGATACCTTTCTGGGGGAACTTCTGGAAAATTTTAAAAGGGAATGCAGGACACTGGAAAAAAGGGGATATGATATCAGTCTGACCATTATGGATGCTGCAAATTCGCAAAGAACGCAGGACGATCAGGTGCAGGAAATGATCGGCAATGGCTGTGATATTCTGTGCGTCAATCTGGCAGACCGGACGGATCCGTCACAGATCATTACAGCCGCGCAGGAACACGATATTCCCATTATTTTTTTTAATCGGGAACCTGTGGAAGAAGATCTGATGCAGTGGGATCAGTTATATTATGTCGGAGCAGAAGCAAAACAATCCGGACAGATGCAGGGACAGCTTGCAGCAGCTTATATCAAAGAACATCCGGATGTGGACCGCAATCATGATGGGAAAATCCAATATGTGATACTTGAGGGGGAAATGGGGCATCAGGATGCCATTATTAGAACGGAAAGCGTTGCGGAGAGCCTGAAAGAACAGGGGATTGCACTGGAAAAACTGAGTTATCAGATTGCAAACTGGAATCGTGTGCAGGCACAGAACCGTATGATGCAGCTGATCGGACAATATAACAACCGGATGGAAGTTGTTCTTGCCAATAATGATGCAATGGCACTCGGTGCTATGGATGCTTATGAAAAGCTCGGGTATACGGAAACAAACCGGCCGGTATTTTTTGGAATAGATGGGACAAAAGAAGGGCTTGAAGCGGTAAAAGACGGAACACTTGCAGCAACCGTATATAATGATAAAGAAGGGCAGGCAGCAGCAATGGCAAATCTTGCATTTTCGATTGCTACAGAGGATGAAAATAATCCAAATCCGTTTAAAAATTATAAATATATATATCGCGCATATCAGAAGGTTACAAAAGAAAATGTGCAGACATTTCTGGAGAAAGAAGAATAGAGGATGCGATCAGAAAAAAGGAGAAACAGACATGAATAACTGGGAAAGAATGAAAGCTGGCAGACTCTACAATGCCGACAGCAAAGATCTGGAAAAATACCATTCGTTTGGGATGGAAACCTGTGATAAATTCAACCGCACACCGCTGTGGATGAAGAAAAGAAAGCAGCGTCTGCTGGAAAAAATGATTCCATCCGTTCCTCTCCGATGAGCGTCTGCCGCAGCAGTATCCGGACGGTTTCCATGATCTTGAGTATGCAAAGCCGATCCACATCGGAAGCGGAAGCTGGATCTGTTCGAGCGCGACGATCTGTGGCGGAGTGACCATCGGAAAAAACTGTATTGTAGCGGCAGGGGCAGTCGTAAACCGTGATGTTCCGGATAACTGCATCGTGGCAGGTGTTCCGGCGAAGGTATTGCGAAAGCTGGATGAGCAGGATCGGATGCAGGTGTGGGATACTTACATGAAAAATGAAGTTCCGATGTCGGAGAGGGAAAGAGGGAGAAAGTAATTGCAAGTGTGCACAAAGAATGCTACACTGATATCTATGAGGTGATGAAGGTATGGATATCGCAACAACAATGGCAGCAGTCAATTATTTCAATATGGTAAATACATGGAATATGCTGGCAATGCAGGATACTGAGCTGTTTACAGTGACAGAAAATGGGAAGGAAGACGAAATGATGAGTGGTTCAATTTTAGATACTTATATAGGAAAAGATTGTGCGGTAAGTTTATTTAATGATATGGGTGGTATCAAAGGAAAACTGATGGACGTGGATGCGCAGTGGGTGAAGATCGAGACACCGAAAAAGGGAACACAGTTTATCAACCGTAACATGATCCGCAGTGTTAATTTTGAAAATAAGTAGTAGTATTTCAGAAGCCATTTTCGCAGGAGAGAATGGCTTTTTTTTAAAGAGAAGGAGGACGGAAATGAAGAAAATCCAAGAGCATTTGGGACTTGTTTTTTTGATTATAATTGCCATTTTTGCAGTTGCAATCGGTGGATATTTTACGCTGCGAAAAGGCGTTTTTATTGGGGATGATTTTTATTACAAAGTCCGTGCAGATAAGTTTGTGCACAACACAGTCAACTATGTTGAACGAACAAAAGATGATACTTTTTTACTTGTGGCAGATGGAAAAAAACAGAATGTTTCCTATACCATGAAAGGGGATCAGGTCACGTTTTCATTTGCGGATGATACGATAAACGGCACATGGACGGGGGATCAGTTGCTCGCGGCAGATGGAAGCCCTGTGGGCTGGGATGAAATGCAGAGTTTTGCATCAGATGACAAACATACGGTCAGTGATGCGGCATACAGCAATGTGCTGGGACGTATTCTTTACGGCAATCTGGAGTCGATTTCATTTTGGGGATTTACGGTATTGGGAGTCCTTATTTATGTGCTTGGAATCGTACAGATTTATTATCCGGATAAGGTATACTTTTTTCTGCGCAGATGGCAGTTTCAGAATGCGGAATTATCGGATGAAGGAAGAACTGTGACGGTCATTGGAGGTATGATTATCTGTATTATTGGAATCGGGGTGATGTCCGGGTTGATTTTGTATTTAATAAAGTAACTATTCTGAGGTGGTCTGAACCGTTATGATAAAAAATGAGAGGAATGTACAGAATGGTAAAAGCGTATTATCACCTTCCGGGTTTGTTTGAATTTTATGAACTATACCGCGTGTTTCTTCCGTTATATCGGGAGCACAGGGACTGGTTTTATGACTGGTGTGAAATCGGTTCGATCTATGGAGCTCCGGCAGATTGTATCTGGGGCGGCGGACGTGCCGGTTTTGGAGAGAATGATCCGAAAGAAGTTCTGGCACTGATGCAGGAGTATGGAATATCCGCGCGGCTGACCTTCAGCAACTCTCTTTTAAAAGAGAAGCATCTTTCTGACCGGAAATGCAATGCGCTCTGTGCTTTACTGGAAGAAAATAAAGATGTGCAAAACGGTGTGATTGTCCATTCGGATCTGCTGTTGGAATATCTGAAAAAACATTATCCGCACCTTTATTTTGTTTCGTCCACCACAAAAGTAATCACGGATTTTAAGCAGCTGGTAGAGGAAATACGACGTGAAGATTTCCGGTATGTTGTTCCTGATTTTCGCTTAAATAAAGCCTATGACCGATGGAAGACACTGTCTTGGCAAGAAAAAGACAAGGTGGAGTTTTTGTGCAATGAATGCTGCTGGTTTGGCTGTAAGGACAGGAAAGCCTGTTATGAAGCGGTCAGCCGCAAGAATCTTGGAGAAAATAGGGAACATCACTGTACGGCACCGGAATCTGAGCAGGGATATTGCTTTTCCAAAGCCATGCAAAATCCGGGATTTATTGGAATAGAGGCAATCCAAAATGTTTACTTTCCAATGGGATTTTCTAATTTTAAGATCGAGGGACGGGGACTTGGAAGTGCACTGATTTTAGAGTTTCTGCTATATTACATGACAAAGCCACAATATCAGCTGCATGTCCGGGAAGAAATTTATCTGGATAACATGCTGGATTTGTTTTGAAAAATGTGCTAAAATTACTTGTTATCTGGAACAAAGGAGAGATACAGGAGAATGAAAGTATTATTTACGATTCTAGTAACATTTTTTGCAGGTATGGGAGCCGGACTTGGAACCGGTTTTGCCGGGATGAGTGCGGCAGCGGTTATCAGCCCGATGCTTATCACATTTCTTGGGATGGAGCCGTATATGGCGGTCGGGATTGCGCTGTCTTCTGATGTACTTGCCAGTGCAGTGTCCGCGTATACATATGGTAAAAACAAAAATCTGGACATCCGGAATGGATTGATTATGATGGTGAGTGTTCTTGCATTTACGGTGGTAGGAAGTTATGTTTCAAGTCTGGTACCATCTGCCGCCATGGGAAATTTTTCCGTCTTTATGACGTTTCTGCTGGGAATTAAATTTATTGTCCGTCCTGTCATGACAACCAAAGAAGCAATGCAGGGGGTGTCGGCAAAAAAACGCGCCATACAGTCTGTGATCAGTGGCATCTGTATCGGATTTATCTGTGGATTTATTGGTGCAGGCGGTGGCATGATGATGCTTCTGATGCTGACAAGTATACTTGGATATGAATTGAAGACAGCGGTGGGGACGAGTGTTTTCATCATGGCATTTACGGCTTTTACAGGCGCCATATCCCATTTTTCAATCAGCGGCGGGCTGCCGGATATACCTGCCCTCGTGTTATGTATTTTGTTTACTTTGGTTGGCGCGAGATTAGCAGCTAAATTTGCGAATAAAGCCCCGGCGAAGGTCCTGAACCGGGCCACGGGAATTGTTCTGTCTGTGCTGGGGATTGCGATGATTGCAGTGAAAATTTTTTAAAAAGCCGCCCGAGAGCGGCATCCGGGCGGGAAAGCCGACACTTCGGACGCGGAACAGGCGGGGG
>OLSM01002314.1_pt1 | contig 12502 bp, 8 predicted proteins | sample 1672721 | NCBI WGS metagenome assembly OLSM01 (sample SAMEA3136717, study PRJEB25190) | human gut metagenome | reverse complement strand
TGCGCTCCCGGCCCGGCCCGCACCCCTTAAACCGCCTCTTCGATGAGGAGCGCGACGCCTTGGTAGAACTTCGTGTTCGCGTGCTCGTGCATCGCCTTGGCGTATGCGTGGGCCCAGCGTCCCAGGTGCTGTTCCCTGAACCGCTCTCGCATCTCGCGCCAGTATCCTGCCGTTTCGGCATCGTCCTCGCGCAGCGCCACTGCCTCGTGCTGCATGAGCGTCGCGGCGAAGTTGATCTCAACTCCCAGCTGCTCGGGAGCGTCTTTCACCTCGCTGCTCTTGGCGAATCCGGCATCGGCGAAGAACCGGTTGATGCTTCCGTTCATGATGTTCGACTGCGTGCCCGCCTTGACGTACAGCGACTCGTACGGGGGCTCCATGCCCTCGTTGTTCGCCCCGCGCATCAGGCGCGCCCTGTCGCGCGCAAGCTCCATCAGCGCTTCCTCGTGGTCTTGGCCCGCGATATCGCGCGCGTAGGCGACGATGGCGTTGTAGCCCGCGCTCTCAGTCGGCTCCGGGTCAAGGGAGGCCAGGCTGTCCAAGAACTCCTTGTCGGGAAGGGTGAGGAATACCGAGCTGAGAAACGCGTACAGCGATGCGGCCCCCTCAAGTTCTTCGATGCGCTCTTCGTTCATTTCATTTCCTTCCATATGGCTCAAACTCGCCCGAATGCGCGATAGCGCACCTCCCGCAAGCCGTCGGCCCGGTTGGAAGGTACGCGTTCGCAGCGTGAGAGTTTAACGTGTGGTCTCGGGGGCTTGGACCTTCGTGCTCTTGCCCATCAGCAGGTTGCTCAGCACCATGAAGGCCAGAACACCCAGCGACAGGACGCCCACCACGATGACCATCTCGATGGCGGTGGGGGCGTAGAACGAAGCCGCCGCGCCGAAGGAGAGGGCATCCGTTGCCATGGCCTCGCTCGGCACGATGGGCGAGCCGCCGGCGTAAGGGGCGATGAACGCCGTGAGCAGCAGCCAGACGCGCTTGCAGAGCACGCCCAGCACCACCAGGATGCAGGCCGCCGCAACAAGGCCCTTCTTCTCGCGGTTCTTGGCAACGACCAGGATGAGGAACGGAATCACCAGGCCGAAGACGATCTCGAACCAGAAGAACGGGGCCATGGCGCCCGTGGTCATGACCGAGAGCGTCATGGCCTCGCCTGCGCCCGGGTACCCCATGGTGAGCACCTCGCAGCCGATAAGGTAAGCATCTACGGCGATGAACACGGCTAGCAGTCCGGACAGGCTCTTGAACAGCGGCTTTCCGGTTACGAACAATCCGCGCGCCTCAAGGAGCATGAGCCCCAGGATAAGCAGCGCCATGCCCGAGTCGAGCGCGCTCACCACGAAGATGGGCGCCATGATGGCCGTGTACCACATATGGCCGATCTGCAGGCTGAAGATCCAGGCGGTAACGGAGTGCACCAGCACCGCCACGGGCAGCGCGACGTACGAGAGCACCTTCACCTTGCGCTCGTCGCCCTTCCGTATCCACACGATATCAAGGATGTTGATGACCAGGTACAGGGCGATAACGGTCATGTCCCACACGAGCGGGGAGATCACGTTCGGCGTCATGATCATCTGGAAGATGCGCTGGATGCTTCCCAGGTCCACCAGGATGAAACCGGCAGCCAGGCAGATGCTCACGGTCGAGACGACGACGGCGGGCAGCGCCACCTTCTTGAAGCGCTCGATGTTGAACACGTGCGCGGAGCTCGCAACGATCAGGCCGCCGGCGGACAGGCCGACGAAGAACATGAACAGGATGATGTTCGCACCCCAGTAGCTCTCGTTCGTCATGCCGGTAACTTGATGGCCCTTTACCAGCTGGTAGATCCAAAAGCCTACACCGACGGCGGTCAGCGCCGCGAACACGGCGATGGCCGCTTTGGAGAAGGGCCGCGCCGCAGGGGCGCCCGCAGTAGTCTTTCCCATTTCCATCCTCCTTACTCCAGTCCGGCGTAGTAGACGCTCGGATGGGTACCGTATTCCTCCATCAGCGGACGTGCCTTGAGCTCGCGGATCTTCTTGTTGATCTCGCTGTCGGGATCGTCCAGGTCGCCGAACACGCGCGATTTGGTGATGCACGTCTGCACGCACGCGGGGTCTTCGCCCTCGGCCGTGCGGCCCGTGCACATCACGCATTTCTCCACTACGCCGACGGGATGCTCGGAGGCGCGCAGCTGCTCGTAGGGCGTCTGCTCGTAGCCCTCGTAGTAGGGGGCGTCGGCCGGCTCGCTCCAATTGAACTGGCGCACGTTGTAGGGGCAGGCGCCCATGCACATGCGGCACCCGATGCACTTGTCGTAATCGATCTGCACGTTGCCGTTTTCGTCGTAATGGCTGGCACCCGTGGGGCAGACGCGCACGCAGGGGGCGTTCGTGCAATGCTGGCAGGCAATGGGCAGCACCGTCTGGCGCACGTCGGGGTACCTCCCCTCCTCGCCGTGGATTACTTTCGTCCAGTACATGCCCGCGGGCGTCGCGTTCTGGTACTTGCACGCCATGCTGCAGGCGCTGCAACCGCTGCAGGTGGAAACGTCGATGAGCATTCCAAAGTGGGTCATGGTGGTTCACGCTCCTTTCTCGAATATGCCTTAAGCCTTGTAGATTTTCACGCGAACCACGTCGATGACCGCGCCGTCGATAGGATCGCAGTAGCCGAAGTCCGAGTTCATGATCTTGTTGTAGCTGGTATCGTCCACCAGCTCCTTGCCCATCCAGCTGGTGCAGCGCCCGCGCGTACCGCCGACGCCGACGCAGTCGGGCCGCACGATATCGGTGGGCAGCGCCTTGCCGTGGGTCTTGCCGTAGGGGGATTCCACGATGATCTCGTCGCCCAGCTGGATGCCCCGCTCCTCGCACACCTGCGTGTTGAGCAAGATGGAGTTGAAGTCGGGGATGTAGCGGTCGGAGTAATCGCGGCGAACGGGATCTTGGTCGGCGTTGCCCTGACGGAACAAGTGAAGCGGCTGACGGTAGTTGAATCCGTACAGGTCGAATTCCGCGGGCTCGCTATCGAGGGCGCGCACCTTCTCGGGCCAGTAGGGGAGGGCGGTGTAGCGGCGCTCGATCTCGTCGATGGGGAACTTGATCCGCTCTTCGATATCGAAGCCGTGATCGTTCTTGACGCTGCGCAGGAAGTCGACGACGCGCCTTCCGTCGCGGTGCTGCGACTCCAGGTACACCTGGAAGCGGACCTTCTGATCGCTGCGGAACGACGGGTACACGTTGGCGCCGCGCAGGGGGTTGTACTCCAGGAGGTGCTCCTGCTCGAGGTACTCGATGCCCTTGTCGTCGCCGTACTGCGACTTGATGTTGCGGTCCCAGATCTCGCGGATCGTGTACTTCTTCTCGGGCTCGAGCTTCCACTCCTCGTTGCCCCAATCGACCCACTGCGGCGGATTCGGAGCCGACGGGGGAACGTCCTTCAGCGCGGTGTAGCCGATGGCACCGTGGGCGTTGATGGTCTCGTTCCAGTCCTTGATGCGGCCCATGCGGTCGAAGATCTCGATGGGATGTCGTTGGACTCCATGGTGTTGTACAGCGGCGCGACGCCCTTGCGCACCAGGATGGACTTGAGGGTGGGCAGCACTTCCTCGTCGTCGAAGTTCGCGCAGCCCTCGTTGCCGGGGAAGAAGTACACGCCGTTGTCCTCGAGCACCGAATGCTCGGGAAGCAGCAGGTCGGACATCATGGCCATCTCGTCGTAGTGGTAGCAGCCGTGGTAGATGACGAAGTCCATCGCCTTGCAGGCGGCGATTCCCGCCTCGGGCTGGGCCGTGGTGATGATGGGGTTCGCGCCGGTCGACACGAGCACGGAGGGCTTGTAGTCGAAGCCGTAGTACTCCGGATCGGCCATCGAGCGCAGCATCAAGGTGTTGGTGGAGTGGCGGTGCGGGAAGGCGCAGTCGGAGTAGTCGAGGCAGTTCGGCGGCCAGTGCAGCTGTCCCTCGGCCACGGTGGCGGCCTCCATGTAGGGCTCGATGGTGCCGTTGCCCTCGTTCACCTTGTACTCGGCGTACGAGTTGCCGATGACGCCGCCCGGGTAGCCGGGGTTGCCCAGCAGCATGTTCAGCACGCGGCTGAAGAGGTCGCACAGGGTGCCGTCCTCCTGGTTGGTGTCGCCGCGCCCGATGACCACGGCGGCCGGCCGCAGCGGCATCTCGTTGCCCTCGATGACGATGGTGCGGCCGAAGCAGGCCTCTTTCACCAGGTTGTTCGCGATCTCGCGGATCTTCGCGGCGGGTACGGTGCTGTACTCTTCCGCCCATTCGGGCGTGAAGTCCTTCAAAGACTCTTTGAACAGGGTGAACGCCGTGGGATACTTCTTGCCGTTCACCTCGTGCTCGCCGAAGAGGGCGGGCTTGGCCAGGGCGGGGTCGTCGAACGCCTTCGCGGTACCGTCCGCCTCGTCCCACATCAGGGGCTTGCCGTCGGCTCCCAGCACGTAGTCGCCGTTCTCGTCGATGAGGTAGGGGGCGTTCGTGCGACTGCGCACGAAGGGCTCGTCGAAGCCGTTCTCTATCTCGTAGAGCATGCAGTGCATCCATGCGTACACGAGCGAGAGGTCGCTGCCGGGCTTCGAGGGCACCCATTCGCCACGGCTTGCCTCCATGGTGCAGCGCGGCCCCACGACCACGTAGCGCGCGCCGCGCTTGAGGTTTTCGGCGAACTGGAGCGCGTCGCTGTTGGCGGACGCGTTGTCGTAGCCCATGCCGCGTCCGAGTATCACCAGGTAGTTGTTATACTTTCCGTCGTAGCAGATGGTGGGGAAGCAGCTGAAGGCATAGCAGCCGCCGTAATGGATGGCGCACATCTGCCCCTTCGTGGAGCTGGTGTTGGGCGACCCGAGGGCTCCCGGCCAAAGGCCCAGGCCCATGGTGGCGTGGCCCGACTCGTAGGAGGCGAAGCCGAACATGTTGACGAGCTTGCGGGGATCTTCGTCGACGGCCTCCTTGATCTTCTCGGCGGCCAGGTCCAGCGCTTCGTCCCAGGAGATCTCAACCCAGCCCGGGTCGACCTCCATGCCCTTCTCGGGGTTCGTGCGCTTCATGGGGGCGGTGATCCGGTGCGGGTTGTACAGCTGCAGGATCGCGCTCTTGCCGCGCGGACACATCATGCCCTTGCTGCTCTTGCGTCGCGGGTCGCCTTCGAGGTTCACCACCACGCCGTCCTTGACGGTTCCGACGTAGCTGCAGTTGCCGTTCGACATGCACATGTGGCAGTAGCCGAATATGGCCTCCTTCTCGCCCGTGTTCGAGGCGACGTCGGCGGCCTCGGCGAATGCCTCGACCGGCTTGTACGCCAGCGACCCGCCAAGGGCGGCGGCTGCGCCAAGCGCGCCCGCGCCCTTCAGAAAAGAACGCCTGGTGAATTTGGTTTCTTCCATGCTCACGTTGCTCATCCTCCTTCTGTCTCTTATCCTTGTTCTCTCTTCCGCGCAGATGATGCTTAATCGACCTCTTCAGGGCGCACGCTGCCAAGGGGGGGTGTCAGCCTCCTTTTTTCCGTCTATGGCACTGGTCGTACTCGCTGCCCTCTTAAAGACGCACCTTGCTAAGCCCCCTCCCTGTGTGGGCGCCCGAGGTTTTTTCAGCACGATATTCCTAACCCGCACCCTTTTCGCGGGTGCGAGATGCGCTTGCTTCTCTTATGTTGTGGTATGGGGCGTCCCCGATGCCGGACAGGCTTTGACAGCCGGCAGGACGCTTAGCGGCTACTCTTCTTTCTCAACGGCCCGTGTTCTCCCCTCAAGTAGAAATGAGATTCCAGCTTTGAACTTAGCTTCGTAAGGGTAGTTGCTCTGGAAAATGCCGTTATCGAACTCGCTTAGGTACAGCGCTACGATAAGGTTGGCCAACAGCGAGCTGTCCACGCCCTCCTCGAGCTGCCCCGCTTCTTTTGCCCGATCCAGTATCTCCCGGTATATCCCGGTGGCCTTCGCGCGCATCTCCTTCTCGCGCTCGAAGCTGGCAGGGCTTGCGTACATGGCCCGGCTGTAGGCAAGGGCGACGCTACTCGACAGGCAGCGGCTTTTCTCGCCGCCTTCTCCGAGCTTCGCCAGCTGGTGCGGATGCTCGATTTTCTCGAACTGCTCGGCTGTGTTTTGGATATCCTTCATCATCGTGGCCACGAGGGCTTCTTCCACCCCGACGCCGTCGCGAGGAAGGTCTTCGATGAAAACCGACAGCTGCTCAACCGAGTCGCTGACCACTTCCAGAAGGAAATCGCCCTTCGAGGGGAAGTAGCGGTACAGCGTTCCGGTGGACACGTCGGCGAATTCGGCGATCTCGGCAAGGGTGGTATCATGGAAGCCCTGCTTCAGGAACAGCTGCATGGCGGCATTGAAGATGCTTCGCTGCGTTTTCGCGCTGCACGAGTATTTGCGTTTTTCCATGCGGGCCCCTTATATGCCTGTTGCCTGGCGCTGCCTCAAACGATTCCCCTGAAAATTCAAATTTGAGTGCGACTCAATAATAGAGAGCGCAAAGAGGGGTGTCAAGAATAAAATTGAGTATCGCTCAATTTTATTGAGGAGGACGGGGATGCGGGGAAACCGGGATCGGCGTCGGGCGTCGCTCAGGGCAAAACTTGCGGCAACCCGAGGGTCGTCGGTCCGGATACTGTTCCCTGCTCCTATAATAGGCGAACCGGAGGCGCAATCGCTTCCGGTTTGCCTTGGGGCGATGATGGCGACCTGCCGGATTGCGTCTGCAATTCATGAGGTCTCCCTGCACCCCGCGACCGAGCAACGTTGAAAGGCGATGACCGATCATGAAGATTGCGAACGTGCGCGCTATCCCCGTCGACCTGCCCCTGCCCCATCCGATGGAGTGGGCCACCGGGCGCATGACCAGCCAGGCGCATGTGCTGGTGCGCATCATGACGGACGAGGGCGTGGAGGGCATCGCGGAGGCCATTCCGCGCGAGAACATCTACGGCGAGACGCAGGTGGGCATGGTGCACGTGATCAACAATCTGCTGGCGCCGCTGGTTGCGGGCCTCGACCCGTTCGACGTGGAGAAAGTGCACGAGGCCATGGCCTTCATCAAGGGGAACCTGGCCGCCAAGGGCGGCATCGACGTGGCGCTGTGGGACATCATGGGCAAGGCGTGCGGACTGTCCTGCCACAAGCTGCTGGGAGGCTACCGCGATAGCATCGAGCCGAGCCGGATACTCTGGCTCACGAGCGACGAGGTCATGGTGGACCAGGCGCGCGAGCTGAACGCGAAGGGCTACCGTGCCTTCAAGGTGAAGGGCGGGCTGGACCCCGACGCTGACATCCGCCGCGTGCATGCGTTGCGCCGCGCGGTCACGTCCGACACGAGGCTCTATATCGACGGCAACCAGAGCTACACGTACTTCGGCGCGAAGAAGGTGCATGACGCGTTGCGCGGCGAGCTGGACTACTTCGAGGAGCCCATCGCCGCCACGAACGAGAGGGACCGCGTGCGCCTGGCCCACGCCATCGACATCCCCATCGCCGGCGACGAGAGCAACTTCACGCTGCACGACATCGCCCACCAGATAGACATCGACGCGCTGTCCATCATGATGATCAAGATCCCCCGCAGCGGCTTCACCAACGGCCGCAAGATCGCGGCGCTGTGCGAGGCGTACCACCGGCCCATGATGATCGGCAGCCAATCCGAGAGCAGCCTGGGGATGGCCACCCTCGTCCACATAGGCTGCGCGCTGAAAACCATCAGCTACCCCTGCGAGTTCATGGACTTCGACGACCCCGCCGCTCCGAGCCTGGTCAACGAGCGCATCCGCATGGAGAACGGCCGCGTCTACCCGCCCGAGGGCCCCGGCCTGGGCCTCACGCTCGACGAGGACGCGGTGGAGCGCTACACGGTGCGGGGGTAATGGCGGCCGCGCGCCCTCGTTGCAGCCGCATCGTCAGGGCAGCTCCTCGGTCCTCACCTTGACCATCATGGTCAGGGCGTTCCTGATTCGGTCGTGCAGGTCCTCCAACCCGAATGCCTGGAGGACCGCCTTATCGAACGCTTCCCGGTCGGCTTCGTAAAGCTCTTCCCGGAGGGGCTTCACGGGCCTTCCCTTCAGGGGCTCGAAAGCATCCAGGATCGCCTGCCTCGACTCGGCGGCAACCAGGGAGGGGTCGAGCATCGAGAGGTTGGCCAGGCTCTCCTTCCGGTTGTCCAAGGCGCCGTCCCCCATAGGCCCCCCGGAAGATTCCAGCATCAGAAGGCCCGCGCATGAGTTGAGCAGGGCGTGGGCGAGTGGAAGGTCGGCGTGGTCGGAGAGGGCCCGAAGGCAGATGAGCCGCTGGTTGGCGAAGCAGGCGTCCCCTCCCGCCTGCGCGAAGAAGAGGCGGTCGCCCGGGTTCATCATGGTTGCGAAATGGAAGCTCTTGCCCGCCGGCAGGGAGTACCAATAAGGGGTGTTCGACTTCGCCGATTTCGTCACGCCCACCTCGTGCCTTCTTATATGCCCGAGGGTCTTGAAATGGCCCTCCCTCGCAAGCTCGTCTTTGGATTTGTCGCAGATGAACACGTACTGGTTCGGCTCGAGGGTGTACGAGTGCGTGCTGCGCAGGTTCTTGATCAGCGGAAAGCAGAAGGGAGGGTCGACGAAGCAGGGATCGTCCGAATAGAAGGCTCTGTCGTACCCGGATTTGACGCCGCGGAAAACCTCGAACAAAGAGCTGATAGGGACGAGCTTCCCGGCCAGCGGGGACAGGGACGATGCCCCGAAGCAGAGCGCGTACAGCGTAATCCCCCATGCGTGGAAACGCCGGATGTCCTCGAGGGAGTAGCGATGCTGCGATACGAGGGCGCTGCGGTCGCTTCCCGAAAGGATTCTCTCCACGATCGCGGATCGTTTCGCCGGGTCGTCGAGGTCGCCGATGCTCGCGTGGACAACTCCCATGCGCACGTCGCCGGGGGTATCGCCCGGCTTCTTCTTCCTTAGCACCAGCAGCGCGTTCATGACCTTCGTCTTGTGGAACCAGCGCGCCTGCCCGTTCACGAACACCCCTTCGATCTGGTACTTCAGTGCAAGCATCCCGAAGAAGCTGACCCCCGCTTGCGAGAAGAGCCACGTGTTCGAGGTAAGCAGGCAGGCCACGCCTCCGTCGTTGAGCAGGCGCTCAAGGTAGAGGCAGAAATAGCAGTACAGGTCGTTGCGGTCGTGGAGCTTGATGCCCGCAGCCCGCGCTTCCTGCTTGAGCTCGTCTTTGATCTGGGAGTACCGGCCTATCTCCTTGGTGTTGAAGTCGACGTAGGGGAGGTTGCTCGCGATGGTGTCGAAGCGGGGCACGGCTTTGCCGACCTCTTCGCCCGTGGAGGGGTCGATGAGCTCGACCATGGTACCCGGCTCGACCTCGAACGCGTTTTTCTGGAAGACCAGCAGAGGGGAGTCGATATGCTCGCGCGGGGAAAGGGCGAGCGTGGCCACCTGCAGGGGAAAGTCGTGGATGTCCGACAGCCAGGTTGTGCGGTACGCCCGGTCGGCAGCATCGTCCATCACCGGCTCGGTCAGCTTCAGCTTCCTCTCCCAGAGGGCCTTGCCTATCGTCCCCGTTCCGCAGCAGCAGTCCCATGCGTGGCCGGTGGCGTTTCTCACGCCAAGCTCGGCCATGAGCCTGGCGAGGGGCTCGGGGGTGGGGTACTGGCCGGAGATCTGCCGCTTGGCCGAGGAGATGCTCTCTTCGAGCAGCCGGTGCCGATAACGGCTGTCAAGCTGGTCGAGGTCGCACATCTGGAGAAGGTCGTTGAACTGCACGAGGTCGGACAGCGTGGCATCGGGCAACGAGTCGAAGTACGGGGGGCTATTGAAGAGGTGGTAGAACCCGCAGCGGCTTGCAATGAGGGCGAAGCACCGCGCGGTATCTTCAACCGTGCATCCCTCCGTGATGCCCTCGACCTCGCGTGCGTCCTGGTAGTAGACCTTGATGAGGTTTGCGAAGAGGAATTTGTTCAGCCAGCCGATCAGGAGCATTTTCGCATAGGCGCAATAGGCGTCGCCCTCGTCGAGGGTGTACTCCTTCGCCACGGTGCGCCACCAGGATCTGATATTGATGTCCACCAGGGCATCGACCGCGGCCCTTCCCTTGAGGGCGGTGGACACGGACGCCTTGTTGTCGTTGATGATCTTGGGCATGACGGAGTCGGTGATGACCTCGCCCAGTTCCCGCTGCTTGATTCTTCCCGACGCGATGAAGAGCTCTATCGTGTCGACGAGGGAGTGGAGGAACGCCATCCATTCGCCCTGGAACGCGTTGATCGACGCCCTGTCGGTTATGCGCTCCGAGATGGTCCATGATTCGAGGATCTCGAAGGAGCCCCCTTTCGTCCTCACGTGAAGCTCGGCATGCTGGAAGTTCCACAGGATGCATGAATTGCATCCCAGCAGCTCCGCCTTGCGGCGGGCATCGGACACGAACGCCTCGTCGTCTATCTTGACGTCGGGGCACTTTATCTCCCAGCCCTGGAGGATGGTCGAACGCTGCCGATCGGAGAAGAGCAGGACGTCGGGGAACTTGACGCGGCCGCGCTCGTTGATGGTCGACTCTCCGCCGGCCCGCTTGATGTGCATGTCCTTGCCGTGGAGGTAGTCGTTGATGGCGCTGATGAGCTCGATGGCGTATGACCGCTCGTTATCATGGACGCGCTGGGCGCTCATGGGCTCAAACCTCTCGTTGCTCACGACGATGCCGGGTAGGCGATCGCGTTTTCCTCGCCCATGCGGGACCGTGCTTCTTCGAGGCGCCGACGGCAGACCTCGATATAGTCGATGGGCTCGTTTTTGAAGCGGGCGACGCCCTCGTTCTTCTCTATGCCGATATAGCGGCGCCCCTCAAGGCAGGCGGCAACGCAGAAAGAGCCGCTTCCGCAGGCGTTGTCCAGCACGACGTCCCCCGGATCGGTGTAGGTGCGAATGAGGTACCTCCCCAGCTCCACCGGCTTCTGCGTGGGGTGGTACACGGGGCCTTCCGATTCGGCGGTCTTGAAGTAGACGATGTCCGTGGGGTAGCGGCTGCCGTCGCTCTGCACATGCTTGGGGTCGAAGTCGCCGTAGCTCCCGGTCAGCTGGTTCTTGCGCACCCCCTTGTCGTACGACTCGCCTTGGGACATCTGGGGATGGTAGGTCGGCTGCGATCGGTAGAAGACGCAGATGTCCTCGTACTTCCGAAGGGGCTGCTTCTTCGCGTTGAGGAAGTTGGTCGCCTTCGACTTGATCCAAACCAGCTTGTACTTGTACAGGTCGGCTGCGTGGAGCATGAGCTTGGCGGTGAACAGGCCGCTGCTCGTCAGGGCTATCACGCCGCGCGGCTTTATCACCCTGCGGTACTCGGTGAACAGGATATCGAGGTTGATGATGGAGTCCCATTTGTTCTGGGTGGTTCCGTAGGGCAGATCGCAGAGCACCATGTCTATCGATTCGTCGGGGATGGCCTTCATCTTCTCAAGGCAGTCGCCTTCGATGATGGTGTTGAGAAGCGGCTCAATTGAGCGCATATCTTCTGCTTGAACGATCCGCATGCAGTCCTCCATTCGTAGACTCCCGATTATATCCCCCGCGGCCGGTTTTGTGCCCTGTATCGGAGGGAAACATCAGAGGTGCAAGCCCTTGCCACTGCCGGGTGCTGCGGCTCCGCAGTGGCCCTTCCGCCGCTGCGCCCGTTCGCTTCGCCGCGTCCTGCCGCTCCGCCCTGCCGCTCCGCCGCACCCCGCCGCTACGCCCTCGCTGTGCTCTCGCTGGTTGGAAAGCGTGGGCGGATGCGAGGGGGCGGGAGTATAATGCTGCGGATCGATCGAAGGCAAGGAGCGTGTTTTGAGCGAGCAGGTGGCGAAGGCGAAGGCGAAGGCGAACGCGGGCGAGGGCGCGAACGGGGAAGGGCAGCGCACCGACCGCACGGGGTTCCTCCAGGGGCTCGGGTGCTACCTCCTGTGGGGCGTCATGCCCGTGTACTGGAAGCTGCTGTCGGCTATTCCCGCGTTCGAGGTGCTGGCATGGCGCATGGTGTGGTCGTGTGCGGCGGTGGTGGCGCTGTGCGTGCTGGTCAAGCGGACGCGTTTCCTCTACCTGTTCCGCGACCCGCGTGCGGTGCGCACGTTTCTGGCCTCGGGGCTCATTGTCTCGTGCAACTGGGGCGTGTACATCTGGGCCGCCAACAGCGGGCACCTGCTGCAGACGAGCATCGGGTACTACCTGTGCCCGCTGTTCACCATCGTGCTGGGGATGGCGTTCTTCAAGGAGCGGCTCACGCCCATGCAGACGGTGGCCACGGTGCTGGCGGCGCTCGGCGTGGGGTACTTTATCGTGGCGAACGGCGGCGACATCTGGATCGCGTTCGCGCTGGCGCTCACGTTCAGCGTGTACGGCGCGGTGAAGAAGAAGGGCGGGTACCCGGCGCTGCCCGGCATGGCGTTCGAGTCGCTGCTCACGGGGCTTATCGGCGCAGTCGCCCTGATCGTGGGGGCGGCCGCTCCGTGGATCTGGCAGCTCGTGCCCGCCACGCCCGACCCGAT
>OLSM01002313.1_pt1 | contig 12517 bp, 7 predicted proteins | sample 1672721 | NCBI WGS metagenome assembly OLSM01 (sample SAMEA3136717, study PRJEB25190) | human gut metagenome | reverse complement strand
TAATCCAATTGCCCGCCAATGCCGCTGAACTGCCTGCCATTCACCGTCTCCGAGGCCACCTGTCCATACAGGTCAATGGCCACGCAGCCGTTGATGGAGACCATGTTATCGTTTTTCTGAATATTCTCCGGATTGTTCATAAAGTCAATGGGGTAGAGCACCAAATTGGGGTTTTTATCCGCCCAGCGGTAGAGTTTTTCCGTGCCCAGCAGCAGGCTGGCGGCCAGCTTCCCAGGAAACACCCCGGTCTTGCTGCAATTGATGATCCCCTTTTCATACAGATGCACCACCCCGTCGGAGAAGAGCTCGGCGAAAATGCCCAGGTCCTTCTTGTCGTCCAGGGCGTAGAGCACCGCGTCGGGGATGGTCCCCGAGCCCAACTGGAGGCAGGCGCCGTCCTCAATGAGGTCGGCGCAGTACCGACCGATCCGCAAAGACACGTCATCGATGACCCCCTGGGGGAATTCCACCACCGGCATGCTGTGCTCCACAAACCAGTCGATCTGCGATACATGCACCTGGGCCCCGCCGTAGGTATAGGGGGCCTGGTCGTTGACCTGGGCGATCACCAGTTCGGCGGTCTCCACGCCCACCTTGGCGTAGCACACGGCCGCCCCCAAGCTCACGTAGCCGTTTTCGTCCGGGGGCGCCACCATGACAAAGGCGGCGTCCAGGGGCTTTTCCGTGCGGTATACCCCGGGGAGCTGGCTGTAGTGGCTGGGGGAGAAATCCACCCGCCCCTCGTAAAAGGCCTGCCGGTTGTTGGCGTTGAGCATAAAGGAATTCAGACGGAAATGGCCCTCATACTTGGGCTTCAAGTATTCCTCTTCCCCCAAGGAATACATCTGGGTGAACTCCACATCCCGGTACTGCTCATAATTGCGCACCATGGCGTCCATCAGGGCCCGGGGAAATTGGACCGTATCGCCCAGCAGCACCCGGCTGCCCGATTTCACATGGGCTACCGCCTCGTCGGCGCTGACCAAATGTTGCTCATAGTAGTTCTTCCAATTCATCGTGATACCCTCCCATCCGTCAAGCCATGCTGCCCGCCAGCTGCTCCGCCAAGGCCTGCAGCCGGGTCTCCGTCTGTTCCATAGAGAAGTTGTTGGGGTCCATTTCCAGGTTGAGGCTGGCCGTCTTCTGGTCGTCCAACCGCTTTTTGATATACACGTAATCAAATTCCTCCACCTCGCAGAATTTCATCTGACAGTAGAGGACGCAATCGGCCTTTCCCTCCCTGGCCCCTTGGGCGATCATCTCCCCCCGTGTGCCCTGGAAGTCGCAGACCAGGGAGTCCCCCTCCACCAACTGCCACTGGCGGGCCAGGCGCTCGTAGGGGTCCAGCCCGGCGGGAACCGGGGTGCGGAAGAGGCGGCTCTCCCCCGCCAGCTCATCCCCCACCACGGCAAAGCCCAGTTCATCCAAAATCATGGAAAACTCCACCGGCTCTGCCAAAATCCCGGCCAGATACACCCGCGGGCCGTGAAACTGCGGCGCGGGGGCCGCCCGCATCAGGGCGTTGAGCTCCGCCATGAGGGCGGTGTGGGCCCCCTTCTCCATCAACCGGCGGGACTTCATCACATAGTACCGCTCCCTGCAGGTGAGCAGCCCGGGCTTCCGGGCCGTCAGACGGGAAAACTCCCTCATTTGCGCCCGGTTTTCATTGCAGAGGGCAATGGCGTCCTGTAGGGCGTCCGGGGTAATGGCCCGCCCCGCCACCTCCTCCAACTTTCTGCCGATCTCCCGGTATTCCCGGAGGATGTAGTCATAGCCCGCCGGAATCCGGTTGTTCTGGGGATGCAGGCAGAAGATGGCCCTCACCTGGGGGCAGGCAATCAGAAAGTTTTGGGTCAGACACTTGAGGGTATCGCAGGGGGCGGTGAGGATGGCGGCGTCCAGCATGGCGTAAGTGCCGTCCAAGGCGGACTCGGTGATGCTCTGCATCACGGGACAGGCGAAGGGGGGCAGAACCGAGGCGGCCCCGGCAATCCGTTTTCTCCCGCCCCAGCAGGAGATGGGAAACAGCCCGGCCCCATAGACCAGTTCCTCCGGCGTATGGTAGGGGAAGAGTCCCACGATTTTTTTCCCCCGCTTCTTCTGCTCCTGAATGGTTCCGGGAATGTCCCGAACCGCCCCTTCCATCCGGGCGATAATCTCTTTGATGGATTTCATGCTCTCTCCCCTTTCCGGCTCTTCCGGGCCTCCATGCTTTCCACCAGCGCCTCCATCCGCACCTCAAATTGGGCCTTGGAGTAGGCGCTGGGATCGGCTTGGTCTCCGCTGAACATGGCGTATGGCAGGCCGGTTTCCTCGTAAACCCCGTTGCGCAGTCCGTGCTGCATAAAGTCCAGCAGCTTGCAGCTCCGGTTCACATGATAGATAATGCCGTCACAGCTCTTTTCCGCCAGCACCTGTTTCCGGGTCTCAATCTGCTGTTTCAGGCAGCAATTGGGGGGGATCTGCACATAGCTTTTGGCCATGGCGTCAATATCCCACACCCCATAGGCGATATCCCAGGTGGCGGGATAGAGGGAGCCCACATAGATGGCCCCCTGGTTTTTCAGGGTCTTATAGGTATGGCTCAGGTAGGGCCACACGGCGATCCCCTCCCAGAGGTAGCGGTGCTTCTGCTCCCCCTTAAACTGGCTCTCCCCCTTCTCATGCATCTGCTCCATCTCATCGGCGATGAAGTTGAACACATCCGCCGTCTCCTGCCGCCCCCGCTGGCAGACGGCCAGGGCCATGTAGTTGAGAATGTTAAACCCATCCATGGGGGAGGGCACATAGGCGGTAGCGGCCATGGCCCGGAACCAGGCCCGGTTGCAGGCCCCGGACACCTCCATCACCTTGGTAAAGCGGTCATAGTCAAAGGGCCGCCCGCAGATCTCTTCCAACTGGGCGATCAAGTGGGTAAACTGACCCTTCACATAGGCCACTGTGCTCTCGTCACAGTCCCCCTTGGCGCAAAAGGGGGTGTCCACCAACAGAAAGGGCACCTGAAACATCTTGGCCAGGTTCTCATACCACTTAATAAGGGTGTTGCAGATATTGGTACAGGCGATCACAAAATCCGGCCGGGGAATCTCTAAAATGTCACTTTCCAGCCGATCCGCATAGGCCAGATTCAACCGGGCATAGGCGCAGATATCATTGTTAAAGCCCATTTCCTCCGCGTGCGCCAATAATTCCGGCGCGCCGCCCTTGGAGGCGATGGCCGCCGCATGATTTTCCGGGTAGGCCACCGCGATCTCCATGGCCTCCAAAAATTCCTGGGGCGCCACCGAGGAGGCCCATGCGATTTTGCGGCCCTCCTCTCGCGCCCGCGCCAGCTCTTCATAATGGTTGGCGGTGACTGTCTGCACCACTTCTTTGATACTCATAGATGTAAAATCCATCTCGCACTCCTTTCCCACAGGGCCTCCCCCGCGGTTTCCTCTCGCCTGGTTATAGAAGCAAGTTTCGTGCCAAACCAGGGCGCCCATGAAAATTTTGTTTGTCCTGTACAAATTGTCCCTGTCCCCTTCGGTTATTTCCCCCCATCTTGCCCGGTGCGTTTCCCCAATCCGGGCGTGCTCTCCCAACAGCTTTGGGGTTCCCCCCCGTTTTTCATGCACCAATGCATCGTTCCAATGCGATTTTACATTAACACAACAAAAAAAGCCCGACGCGCCTCCCAAACCCGTTAAATCGGTCTAACCCAACGCCCAAAGCAATGCAAAAACGCATCGTTTTCCCAACAAACAAGAAAGACAGCTTACCCGCCTTCCTTGTTTGTTGGGTAACCGGGTCACCGAAAGCCCTCCATCTGATATTTTTGCAGCTTCCGCTGTACGGTGCTCTGATCCACTTTCAGAATCTCCGCCGCCTGGTAGGTGCTGTGGGCCACTTGTTTCACCCGCTCCAAGAGCTGACGTTCCACATCGGCCACCGCTTCCTTCAGGGGGGCCAGTTCCCTCACTTCCACAACCCGCCGGTTCTCCCCCTGGGACGGCTCCTCCAGCAGACTCCGCGCCAGCGCCGGTTCAATCTGAGATCCTTCGCTGAAGGCCACCAGTTTTTCAACCAGGCTGCGCAGCTGACGGATGTTCCCCGGCCAGGGGTAGCCCTGGAGCAGATCCAGCACCTCCTGGCTGATGCGCTTTTCGCCGCGGTACTTCACATTAAATTCCGAGAGGTATTTCATGGTCAGGGATACGATATCCTCCTTCCGCTCCCGCAGCGGCGGAATGCGCACCACGTAGCCGTTGATGCGGTAGAACAAATCCTGGCGAAACTCCCCCCGCCGGACCTTCTCCTCCAAGTTGTGATTGGTGGCGCAGATCAGTCGGAAATCGGTCTGCGTGGGCTTGACCGCCCCCAGGCGGGTCACCTGGCGGGTCTCCAAAACGCGCAGCAGCTTCACCTGGGCCTGCAGCGGCAGATCGCCGATCTCATCCAGGAAAATGGTCCCCTGGTTGGCCGATTCAAACACCCCGGCCCGGCCCTTTTTGTCCGCGCCCGTAAAGGCCCCGGGCAGGTACCCGAAGAGTTCCGCCTCAATCAGGTTCTCGGGGATGGCGCCGCAGTTTACGGCGATGTAGGGTTTGTCGCTGCGCAGGCTGCGCTCGTGAATGAGGGAGGCCATCACATCCTTCCCCACGCCGGACTCCCCCAGCAGCAGCACCGAAATATCCGAACAGGCCACCCGAATAATTTTGCTGATAATCTCCTGCATGGCGGGGCTGCTGACAATCACCTTGCCGCTCTGGTCCCCCACCTCCTGGGTGCGGATGTAGTCCTGATAGGCCTTGGCATATTCCGCCGACTCCATCACATGGGCAAAGAGCTCATGCTCCCGTTGGATGGTGGTAAAGACGAACTTAATCTCCCCTTTGTCGTCCAAAAAGGGCTGGGCCGTGGAGAGCCGGAGGTTATAGAGGGGGGACTGGAACACCCGGATCGTCCGCTTCTTGGTCTCCAGGCAGTCCAGGGCGGCGGAGCCCTTACCCTTCCCGTCCCCCAGCAGTTGGCTCATGTGCACGCCCACCAAGGTTTCCGCCCGATAGCCCAGGGTGTTAAACCGGGTAATTTTCACATATTCCTCGTTGCAGAAGAGAATATATCCCTGTCCGTCGCTTATCATAAAACCACAGTCCACGAGGTTGCATACGGCGCGAATTTCTTCAAAGCTCAGTTGCTGAAACAGTTCATATGGCTGCATGATCCTTCTCCTTCCAGACAGAGCGCTGTCCCCCGGGTCCCAGGGGGCCGACTTCTCCATTCTACAGTAAAGCACAGGAGGACTTCCCGTCAAGACGAATCCCCATTTTATCCTGTTTCCACGGCGAACCTCCCTCCGGCTTCCCCACACGCAACCGCCTCCCCCGCCCTTGCAACTTCCTTTTTTTGTGCTATAATGCAAAGGATATGAAAGGACACTGTCGGTAACCAACCAGAGAGGATATGGCCGGCCTCCCCCGTTCGAGGGGCGCGCTGGCAGCAGGTACCTATGAAAGCCTATATTGAAACCTTTGGAAAGCTCGTGGAAACGAAAGCCCGCTCCTCCCCTGACGCCGCCCGGAAGCTGCTCTCAGCCGCCTACTCCTGGGTCAAATTTTCAGGCAAGCACAACCGATACAGAGACGTGCGCACCGCCTATGAACGCCTCAACGGCGCGGTGGCCGGCGCCATCGTGGATTCCTTCCGCCACCCCCGGGAGTCCGTGATGGTGAATATTTTTCTGCCCTGTGAAATTCTCCATGCCATGGATCTTACGCCCATGTTTCCCGAGGGCCTCTCGGCCTATGTGGCCTGTACCGCCTGCCAGCATGTATTTGCGGAGGCCGCCGAGGCCCATGACATTCCCGAGAGCTTCTGCTCCTACCACAAGACCATGCTGGGCGTGGCCGAGACAGGCGTGCTGCCCCGCCCCTTGCTGATCGCCAACACAACCCTGGCCTGCGACGCAAACCAGCTCTCCTTCCGCCGCCTGGCCGACTTCTACCAGGTCCCCCACACGGTCTTGGACATCCCCAACCGGGATGACGACGAGGCGGTCCGCTATGTGGCCGATCAGCTCCGGGCGCTCACCGCTCAGTTGGAGGACCTGAGCCACCGAAAACTGGACCCGGCCAGGTTAACAGCCACCGTGGCCCGCTCCCGGCGCACCCTGGAACGCTACCGCGCTTTCCTGGCGCGGCGGGGCGAGATCTCCCTGCCCACCACCATGACGGGGGAGCTGTGTTCCCTCATCGCCAATCACGTCATGCTGGGCCGGCCCGAGAGCGAGCGATACGTGCAAGAACTGCTGGAAGCCGCCAATGCCGCGCCCACGGGCCGATATTCCGGCAAAACGCGGATCTTTTGGTTTCACATTCTCCCCAACTGGCAGGACTCCATGAAGGCCATCTTCGACCCGGGCGGCCGGTGCGAACTGGTGGGCACGGACCTCTCCGTGGACTCCCTGGGCGACCCGGACCCGGCCCGGCCCTACGAGAGCATGGCCCGGCGGGTGGTGCGCAGCATCAATAACGGCTCCGGACTGCGGCGCATCGAGGCCGCCATTCAAACCGCCAAGGCGGCCAAGGCCGACGGGGTGGTGCTCTTCTGTCACTGGGGCTGCAAGCAGACCATGGGCCTCTCCCAGCTGGCCAAGCAGGCCATGGAGGCGGAGGGCCTGCCCACCCTGGTGCTGGATGGCGACGGCTGCGACTCCCGCAACGTGGCCGACGGCCAAATGGTCACCCGGGTGGGGGCCTTTTTGGAACAGTTGGAGGAGCGGAACGGATGATCGGATACAGTTGCAAATACACCCCCATCGAGCTTCTGGCGGCCTTGGGGGGACAGCCCTCCCTGCTGGACGGGGAGGAGCCGGATTTTGAACAGGCGGAGGGCCTCACCCACGCCAACCTCTGCTGCCACGCCAAGGCCCTGATCCAGCAAGGGGCGGCGCAGCGGGAGCTGGCGCTGGTGGACTGCTGCGATTCCCTCCGCCGCTCCTACGATGTGCTGCAATACGAAACGCGGCATTCCTTTCTCCACCTGATGGACCTGCCCCACGAGGACGGTCCCTGCGCCAAGGACCGCCTCAAAGAGGAGCTGATCCGTCTGGCCAAGGCCTACGGCGGGTATCGCGGCGCGGCCTTTCAGCGGGATGTCTTTCTCCAGGCCTGCCAAAGCGGCGCCGAAGCGCTCCCCGACACCCCCTTTCTGGCGGTCCTGGGGGCCCGGGTCAGTCCCCCTCTGTTGGGGCTCATCCAGGAGCAGATGGCCCTCCCCGTCCTCAACCTCACCTGCAGCGGCAATCGGAACCTGGAGGCCCCCCCGCCCCAGGCCGAAGCCCTGGAATTTGACGAACTCATGGCATGGTACGCCGGCGCCCTGCTCCGCATGGTCCCCTGCATGCGGATGGCCGGCGTGGCCGGCCGTCGGGCCCTTACCGAGCATCCCCAGCTCAAAGGCATCATCTACAACACGGTCAAATTCTGCGACTTCTACGGCTTTGACTACGCCAGCTTAAAGCAGCAGACGACGGCGCCCATTTTAAAAATTGAATCGGACTACATGCCCCAGCCCTCGGGCCAGCTCTCCACCCGGCTGGAAGCCTTTTCGGAGAGTCTTGTCCCCCAAGCGTCCAATGGGAGAAACGATATGAGAGACACAGCCCCCCCATCCGGCGGCCTTTACGCCGGCATCGACAGCGGCTCCACCACCACCAATATGGTGGTCCTCAACGCGCAAAAGAAAATTCTGGCCACCGCCATTGTGCGCACCGGCGCCAAGGCCCAGAACGGGGCCCAGGCGGCCCTGGAAGCGGTGTGTGAACAGCTTTCCGTCAAGCCGGAGGCCTTTGCCGCTATTTTGGCTACCGGCTACGGACGCAGCAATATCCCCTTCGCCACCGACGCCAAAACCGAGATCACCTGCCACGCCCGGGGCGCTTTTTTCCTCAACCCCGGCGTTCGCACCATCGTGGATATCGGGGGCCAGGACAGCAAGGTCATCTGCCTGGACGAGACCGGGGCCGTGACCAACTTCATCATGAACGACAAGTGCGCCGCCGGCACCGGCCGTTTTTTGGAGATGATGGCCCGCACCTTGGAGCTGGATCTGCCCCAGATGAGCCGACAGGGCCTCACCTGGAAAAAGGATCTCACCATCTCCAGCATGTGCACCGTCTTCGCCGAGTCGGAGGTCATCTCCCTCATCGCCGATAACCACAGTGATAACGACATCATTCACGGGCTGAACAAGTCCATCGCCGCCAAAACCGCCTCCATGGTCAGCCGGGCCAAGGGACAGGCCCCCTATATGATGACCGGCGGCGTGGCACGGAATAAGGGCGTGGTCAAAGAGTTGGAGTCCCGCCTGGGACAGCCCCTGTTAATCACAGAAAATCCCGACCTCTGCGGAGCCCTGGGCGCCGCCCTCTTCGCCCTGGAGGAAGCGTAATCAAAAAGGACGTGCTGCCTGGCGCAGCACGTCCTTTTTGATGGTCAGTTTTCAGCGGGGCTGATCCCCCGGCGCGGGGGATCGACGGTGAGAACGCCCCGTTACGCATGATACGAAAATTCTCCACCGCCTCCGTCACCTCACTGGTTGACCTCCAGAATGCGCACCTTTCCTCCCTGGTCGGGAGATTTGTCCGCGTACACCACAAACTCATCGGCAAAGGATCGGGCGACGGACAGGGAGACCCAGCTCTGGCTGCTTCTGTTGTAGCATTGCACATCTTCGGGCACGGGATAACGCGTGCCGTCCACCACCACAAAGTCATCGTCCTCCACCCAGGCGGCGGCGTTGGCGGTGCCTACCTTCTCCAGCGGTATGGATTTGGCCAACTTCTTCCCATCCGCGGTGGGAATCAGGCCGCCGTAGCCCCTGTTCCGCTGTTGTTCAATGGTGTTGTAGGGACCAAAAACACCGTCGCCGTTGGTTACCTTGACCGTGGCGGGCGATGTTTCGGTATATCTTTCCTTTTTATCCTTATCCTCATAGGTTTCCGTTTTCGCTGCCGTATAGCTGATAATGCCATAGTGATACCGGTCCCCCGTGGCGTCGTTTAATACCAGCAGGTCCACCCGGCCCGCCCAGTCCCGGCGGACGTAGTCAATCTGAGAGGCGGCAATTTTCCCCATGGTCAGATCCTCCAAGTTTACCATGGAGGCGGAGGAGTCCTTCACCCGCTCATAAATCCGCACATTCGGAGCCAGAGGGGACCCGCCCACGGTTTGGGCCGCCACGTCCATGCCCCCCGAGATGTTGGCCGAGAGGGCCGCGATGGAGAGTTTTCCCCGCTCGTAGGAGGATACCTGCACCAGCTGCCCCACATATTCGGCGGCGCGTTCCGAATCCATGCTCGTATTCCCCTTCAGGGTGAGGCCCTGCAGCAGTTCCACCGTGGCCTCGGTCCCTGACATCTGGGTCACAACGCCCACGGCGTTGCTCTGTCCCTTGGCGTCAATGGCCCCGGCCACCTGGTTATCCTGGGTGAGCAACAGGGTCACCTTCTCCCCCAGCTTAAAGGGGGCCAGCATGCCCGCCGCGCCGGGCAGCACCGTCAGTTCCGCCCCCATCACGGTAAGCTTCGCCGGCGCCTCCCGGTTGGGGTATACGCTCTCATAGACGCCCGTGAGCTTGGCGTCAGTCACCCGGATGGCCCTGGCGGTGCTGTCGTACACCGCCACATCGTTTTTCCGCAGGTCGGCGGCGGTAATCTGCACCCCGTTTTTAAAGATGGTATACCCCGTTCCGCCTGCCAGGGAGGCAAAGCCCCCCTCGCTCCCGTCCTGAGAGACCACCACCGCGTGATCGGATGTGGACCCGCCCAGGAACACATAGTCGGCCGCCCCGGCGGGGGTGTAATAAATCGTGACCACCTGGCCGGCCCGCAGGGTTTTGAAGATCTCCCCGTAGGTGGTGGTTTTGCCCTCATCCCGGTAGACGACGGTATCCCCCGCCAGCAGGTACTCCTGCCCCGTCACATCGGCCACCCGGTCCCCTTTGGCGGTCACCAGGGTGATGGTCTTGCTGGTAGAACCCCGTTCCGGAAGGAAGGTGAGCACCTTGTTGTCCTTGTCCAAGAGCAGGGTGCCTTTGCTTCCCGCCAAGATGGGGGAGGGCTGCTGCTTGCCCGCCTTGTAAGTGCCCGCCGTGGTTTTCACCCCGTGCTCCGTGCCGTCATCGGCCTTGGCGTCCACATCCAGCAGAACCACGTCCTTCTGCACGCTGGAAGCCAACGTCTCGCCATAGGGGGTGGTGCTCTCCTTGCCCTTGGCGGCCATCAGATTGACAAACAGCCGGGCCGCCTGCCCCCGGGTCAGGTTGCTGTCCCCCGTGAGCGTCAGGCCCTGGGTTACGCCGGCGGTAGCGGCCACCGCCAGATAGCCCGCGGGCCACACCGCGCCCACGTCGCTGTCCGTATACCCCAGCAGACGCATGAGGATGGTCACCGCCTGGCCGTAGGTAATGGGGTTTTCGGGCACAAAAGTGCCGTTGGGATACCCGGCGATGAGCTTATTCTCCCCCCGGGTGGCCAGGTTGACATAGCCGGCCGCCCAGTAGGAGGCCCGCACGTCCGGGAAAATGGTGTAGGACTGAAACTGCCCCACGGAATCGGCCTTCCCCATCAGGGTCACCGCCATTTTACAAAACTGCGCCCGGGTCAAGGTGCCGTCGGGGCGAAAGCTGCCGTCGGGATAGCCGTCCAGCACCCCCATCATCCGGAGCACCTCCACATCCCGGGCGGTCTCCCCGTCGGATACGTCGGAAAATCCGGCGGCGGCGCCGGGCAGCAGGCCCAAAACCATGACCAGGGACAGGGCCCATGACATCAATTTGCGTTTCAAATCGTTTCCTCCTCTCTCATTCCGCCCGCAGGGCTTCCACCGGCTGGAGGCCGGCTGCCTTGATGGCGGGATACAGGCCAAAGATGATCCCCAGCCCCACCGAGAAGGCAAACGCCCCCAAGGTAATGGCAGCCGAGGGGAACAAGGTCATTTTCACAAAGGCCTGCCCGGCGGCGTAGGTGCCCAAAAAGCCCACCGCAATGCCGAAAATGCCGCCAATGCCGCAGAGCATGGCCGCTTCCATCAAAAATTGCACCACCACCGACCGCTTGGGGGCGCCGATGGCCCGCCGGATGCCGATCTCCCGGGTCCGCTCGGTCACGGTCACCAGCATGATGTTCATAATGCCGATGCCGCCCACCAGCAGGGAGATAAAGGCGATGCCGCCCAGCACCAGGCTCATCATGGTGGCAGCCTGGTTTTGCATGTCCTTCCAGGTGTTGTCGCTATGTACGTAAAAGTCTCCGGCGCCCTCCGCCATGGCCCCGCTCAGGTAACTTTCCAGGCGGGCCTTCACCGTTTCCACAGACTCGGCGTCGGCGCACTTGACCACAAAATCACTGATATTCTGCTCCTGGCGCAGGGCGCGGGTGGCGGTATAGGGCAGCAGAATCATGTTGTCCAAGGACCAGCTGGAGTCCGGGTCCTTTTCCGCATACACCCCAATCACCTCAAACCGAACGCCCCCCAGGCTGATGCTCTCTCCCACGGGGTTGGCGTAGTCAAAAAACGCCTGGGCCGCCCGGGCCCCCAGCACGCACACCTGGCTGTATTCTTTGATGTCCAGATAGCTGATATCCCGCCCCTGGGCGATGGCAAAGTTGTTGCACGCGGCATACTGGTCGCTACCCAGATAGATCTGGGGCTGATACTCCATGTCCATGGAAGCGGTGGACCGCACCCCCGCTGTGATGTTTTCTACGTTGACATAGGCGTTGGGGGTCACGCCCAGAACCAGCTTGCCCAAGCTCCGGCAGTAGTCATAAAGTCCGTCAAACACGTCGGCCCCATAATAGCTGTAAGCGGAAACGTTCACCGTGTTGGTGCCCATATTCTCATACATCTCCATGCTCTTCTTGTTCAGTCCGCTCACCACCGACACGATAATCATGACCGAGGCAATTCCAATGATAATGCCCAGCATGGTGAGAAAGGAGCGGCCCTTTTTCCCCAAAATGGACTTAAACGCCATTTTCACGGCCTGGAGTATATTCACAGCCAGTCCACCTCCTGCCGCCTGTCCTGTATGATCTTTCCGTCCGACAGCCGCACCACCCGGGGCGCAATGGCGGCGATGCCGTTGTCATGGGTGATGAGCAATATGGTGCTCCCCTCCCGGTTGAGCTGTTGGAGAAAACCCAGCACCTCCTGTCCCGTGCGGGAATCCAAGGCGCCGGTGGGCTCGTCGGCCATGATGATGGGGGGATGGGTGGCGATGGCCCGGGCGATGGCCACCCGCTGCTGCTGACCGCCGGAGAGCTGATTGGGCAGGGCATCCAGACGATCATCCAGCCCAAGTGTCTGTACAATCTGCTGTACGAAATCCTTATTGACCTTGCCACCATCCAGCTCAATGGGTAGAACAATATTTTCATACACATTCAGCACCGGAACAAGATTATATGCTTGGAACACAAAGCCGATTTTCCTGCGGCGGAAGATGGTCAGCGCTTCCTCCTTCAGGGAGA
>OLSM01002308.1_pt1 | contig 12531 bp, 15 predicted proteins | sample 1672721 | NCBI WGS metagenome assembly OLSM01 (sample SAMEA3136717, study PRJEB25190) | human gut metagenome | reverse complement strand
TATCATCGTGCTCATAGGAGCAAAAAGCTCGCCCGCCTTTTGAAAAAAGGCGGGCGAAAACTTCAATTCTTCTTACGTCAGCAGGGGCTTTGCCTGGGGGAGGACGTATTCAAACATCTTCCGGTGGCCCTCGGGGCTGGGGTGGATGCCGTCCTCGCTGAAGAGGCCCTCGAAATTGCGCTTGAGCAGGAACGCACTGCGCACGTCCAGCATCGGCACGCCGCGGCGCGCGGCGATGCGCATGACGGCAAGGTTATACATCTCGTTCCAGTGCTCGATGCTCTCCGTCGAGCCCAAAAAGCGCATCAGGGCCTTCGGGTCCAGCTTGCGGGAGAACCAGTCGAAATAGCGCTTGCCGTAGACCGGGATGAGGTTTATCACGACGGGCTTGCTGCCCAGCGCGATTATCCCGTCCAGCACGCGGTTATAATACTCCGCGAACTTTTCCATCGGCGTGTTGCAGTCGTGCGGGGCCTCCGGCTCCGCCGCCACCGCCGGCCAGTTGAAGTCCGAGTCGTTCCCGCCGAGCATGACCAGCGTCGTCGGGCAGGCGGAGATGTCCTTCGCGTAGCGCTCCAGGCGCTTCAGGGCCGGGCTGTGCCCTGCCATGTAGCCCTCCTGCCCCGAGGCTTGCTCTACCACGACCATCTCCACTTCCCCGGAATAGAATAACTGCTGCGGGGTTACAATCTTTAATAAAAAACTTTTTGCTGCCATCCGCCCTAAGCCTCCTTCTGCACACGGTCCGCTTCCGGGCCTCCCTTATGCGGTCTGCCCCTGGGCGTACTTCTCCGTTACGTCGTCAATCCCTCCTGCAAACAGGAACATGGATTCCGGAATCTCATCGTGCCTGCCTTCCAGGATCTCTTTAAAGCCCCGGATGGTTTCTTTCAGCGGCACGTACTTCCCGGCCATCCCCGTAAACTGCTCCGCCACATAGAACGGCTGGGACAGGAACCGCTGCAGCTTCCTTGCGCGGGCTACCGTCAGCTTATCTTCCTCCGACAGCTCCTCCATCCCCAGGATCGCGATGATGTCCTGCAGGTCCTTATATTTCTGCAGCACCTCCTGCACTCCACGGGCGGTCTGGTAATGCTCCTCCCCCAGGATTAACGGGTCCATGATCCGGGACGTGGACTCCAGCGGGTCTACCGCCGGGTAAATCCCCAGCTCCGTGATCGCACGGCTGAGCACCGTGGTCGCATCCAGATGCGCAAAGGTCGTCGCAGGCGCCGGGTCTGTCAGGTCATCCGCCGGCACGTATACGGCCTGCACCGAGGTGATGGAACCGTCCCTCGTGGACGTGATCCGCTCCTGCAGCGCCCCCATCTCCGTTGCCAGGGTGGGCTGGTAGCCTACCGCAGAGGGCACGCGCCCCAAAAGCGCCGATACTTCCGACCCCGCCTGGGTGAAACGGAAAATGTTGTCAATGAACAGCAGCACGTCCTGGTGCTCCCTGTCCCGGAAATGCTCCGCCATGGTCAGCCCCGTCAGCGCCACGCGCATCCTGGCTCCCGGCGGCTCATTCATCTGCCCGAATACCATGGCCGTCTTATCGATAACCCCGGATTCCTGCATCTCATAATACAGGTCGTTCCCTTCCCTGGTACGCTCGCCTACCCCTGCAAACACAGAGATCCCGCCGTGTTCCTTGGCGATGTTGTTGATCAGCTCCTGGATCAGCACGGTCTTCCCTACCCCCGCTCCCCCGAACAGGCCGACCTTCCCCCCTTTTGTGTAAGGGGCCAGCAGGTCAATGACCTTGATCCCGGTCTCAAAGATCACAGAAGACGTGTCCTGGTCCTTATAGTCCGGCGCCGGGCGGTGGATCGCATCGTAACGCTCCGCCTCTACGGCGCCCTTCTCGTCAATCGTCTCGCCCAGCACATTGAACAGGCGCCCTAATACTTCTTTCCCGACCGGGACCTTGATCGGCTCCCCCGTGTCGGTCGCTTCCATCCCCCGGTACATCCCATCCGTGGATGAAAGGGCAATACACCGGGCCTGATCCGCACCAATGTGCTGTTCCACCTCTGCTACAATGGTCTTTCCGTTTTGCTCGATATGTATTGCATTAAGAAGATTCGGCATCTGTTCCTCATCAAACTTAATATCAATAACCGGTCCGATAATCTGTTGAATGATTCCTTTATTCAATTGCCTCACCTCTTAATTTCTGAGCCTCCGAGCCGGCGATGATCTCAATGATCTCACTGGTAATCGCCGCCTGTCTCGCTCTGTTATAGTAAATAGATAATTCTGTCAGCATCTCGTTGGCACTGTCGCTGGCATTCTTCATCGCAATCCTGCGCGCCGAATGCTCGCACAAGGTCGCCTCCGCGATTGCACTGTACAGGTACAAAGCCAGGTACTCCTGCGCCAGGCTGTCAAACAGCTCCCGCCCGGCCGGTTCGTATTCCATCAGGGTCAGGTCACAGTCCCCTGCCTGCCCCCCTGCCTCCAGCGGGAACACCGGGGCCGCCTTCACCTCATGGGAAATCGAGTTCAGGTAGGAAGCATACAGCACCCGGATGCTTGTAAAACGGCCTTCCCGGTACAGCTCCAGCACTTCCCCTGAGAGCCGGTACGCTTCCTCGTACCCCATCTCATCCATCTGCTCCCGCTCCGTCTCCAGCATCTCCAGGCCTTCCCGGATGCAGAACTCTTTTCCCTTTGTCCCAAGGGCCGCGAAACAGCAGCTGCCTTTTTCTTCCTCTGCGATCTGCCCCGCCGCCTTCGTGATGGAGGTATTGTAGCTCCCGCACAGCCCTTTGCTGCTGGTGAGCAGGATGTACAGCGTTTCCCCGTCCCTTGGTTCCAGGTACACTTCCGGCACCCCCTCCTCGGTACGCAGGACCTGCCCGTAAAGCCGCTTTTCCTCCTCCAGGTGTTTCCGGATATAGTCGAACCGGTTCGTTGCCTGCTTCAGTTTCGCTGCGGAAACCAGTTTCATGGCATTGGTGATCCTCTCCGTGCTGCTGACGCTTTTCATCCTGCGCTTAATCGCCTGCATCTGGTCAGCCATCGAATCTACCCGCCTTCCTGCATTCTTCTATGCCCTTCAAAAGCTGTTCCTCTGTCTCCGCTTCCAGTTTCCCTGTATCCGCAATGGCTTTCCCCACATGGGGGTAATTCGTATCCATGTACTGGTACAGTTCCTTTTCAAACCGCTTCACCTGGCTTGGCGCAATGCCCGCCAGATGCCCTTTTACTGCCGCATAAATGATCATGACCTGGTGTTCCACCGCAACCGGCTGGTACTGCCCCTGCTTCAGGATCTCCATCAGGAGCATGCCGTTCTCCAGCCGCTCTTTGGTATCCTTGTCAATGTCTGACCCAAACTGCGAGAACCCTTTCAGCTCCCGGTACTGCGCCAGCATCAGCTTGATCGTTCCCGCCACCTTCTTCATGGCCTTGATCTGGGCGCTGCCTCCTACCCGTGACACCGAGATCCCGGCGTTTACCGCGGGTCTCTGGCCCGAGAAGAACAGTTCCGACTCCAGGAAGATCTGGCCGTCCGTGATGGAGATGACGTTGGTCGGGATATACGCCGACACGTCCCCTGCCTGGGTCTCGATGATCGGCAGCGCCGTAATGGAACCCCCGCCCAGCTCATCGGAGAGCTTCGCGGAGCGCTCCAGCAGACGGCTGTGCAGGTAAAAGACATCCCCCGGGTACGCCTCTCGTCCTGGCGGACGCCTCAGCAGCAGGGACATGGCACGGTATGCCACCGCGTGTTTGGACAGGTCGTCATATACGATCAGGACATCTTTCCCTTCATACATGAATTCCTCCCCCATCGCACACCCTGCATAGGGCGCTATGTACTGCAGCGGCGCCACGTCGCTGGCCGTCGCCGACACGATGATGGTATAGCGCATCGCATCCCGGTCTTCCAGCGTCTTCACCAGCTGCGCGATGGTCGACTTTCTCTGGCCGATGGCCACATAGATGCAGATCACGTCCTTGCCCTTCTGATTAATGATGGTATCAATGGCGATGGCCGTCTTTCCCGTCTGGCGGTCCCCGATGATCAGTTCCCGCTGCCCCTTTCCGATGGGGATCATGGCGTCAATCGCCTTGATGCCCGTCTGCAGCGGCTGGTGCACTGACTTCCTCTGCAGCACCCCCGGCGCCGGGCTCTCGATGGGCCGCGTCTTATCCGTCTCTACCGGGCCCTTCCCGTCAATGGGCTCACCCAGCGGGTTCACGACACGGCCAAGGAGCTCTTCCCCCACAGGCACTTCCGCTACCCGGCCTGTCGGGCGGACAATGTCCCCCTCCTTGATGCCCCGGTCTGCTCCGATGATAACCGCCCCTACATTCTTTTCCTCCAGGTTCATGGCCATCCCGTAGATCCCGCCGGAAAACTCCAGCAGTTCCCCCGCCACACAGTGGCGCAGGCCTGTCACACGGGCTACCCCGTCCCCCACTTCCTGCACGGTGCCAAAATCCGTGATCTCCATCTGGCTTGTATAGGTTTCTATCTGCTTTTTGATCTGGCTGCTGATCTCCTCTGTATTCCACATCATAGAGAACTCCCCCCTTCCGGCCTGCTTCGAAGCCTCAAGCTTAAATCTTCCATTCTCTTCTTCAGGGAAGCATCAATGAGTTTCCCGTCTGCGGAGATCAATACCCCGCCGATGAGGCCTTCATCGATCATGTTTACCAGGGTCACCGGCTTGCCGATCAGTTCCGCCGTCTGCTCTTCCAGGCGCTTCACCATTTCCTTCTCCAGCGGCACCACCGAATATACCGTCCCACGGATCCCCTGTCTTTCTTCTCCCAGAAGCTCCAGCCCTTCGGCCAGCACCTGGCTGAAATGGTACAGGCCCTGGCGGTCTAACAGGATGCAGAAGAACGCCAGCGTCTCATCGCTGATATGGCTCCCAAATATGTCCCGCATCCACTCAAGCCTTGTTTCCTTCCCGATTTCACCCAGCGTCAGCATCTGGAAAAAGTTCTCTTCCTCCATAAGGAGTCTTTTCAGCACAGCCAGTTCTTCAGTCACTGTATCTATTTGCCCGCACAGTTTCTTTACCTCAGTCTGTTCTGTTATTCTTTCCATGATGAATCCTCAGCTTCTTCTATAATCTTTTCTACTACTTCTGCCTGTCTTTTCGGGTTCAGTTCTTCTCCTATGATTTTCCCTGCTGCAAGGACAGCCATGTCTCCAATCTCTCTTTGTAGCTCTTTCTTCGCAATCATCTTGTCCCGCTCGATTTCACGGCGCGTCTGCTCCCGCACCTGCCCCGCTTCTTTGCTTGCGGTCTCAAGCACCGCCCCTGCCTGGGCCTGGGCCTCCTGCATTGCCTTCTTTATGATCTCCCGTTTCTCGGACTCTGCAAACGCCATCTGCGCCTCATACTCTTCCAGCTTCTGCTGTGCCTCTTCGCGCGTCGTCTGGGCTTCCTGCAGCGTGTTCACCACCTGCTGCTGCCTTGCCTCCATAAACTGGTGTACTTTCTCAAAAAAGAATTTTTTCAAGATTAACACTAACACAACCACGGTGATCAGCGAAAAAAGCAGGTTCCAGTTGATTGTAAGCAGATCCTGATATAATTGTACTTTCAAATCCGGCTGCCTCCCTTCTCTCTTATACCTTTCCCGACAGCATAATGGCGATAACGAAGGTCAGGACACCGATGGTCTCCATAATTGCCATACCTACAATCATACCTGTCTGGATCTTGCCTGCTACTTCCGGCTGCCTTGACATGCCTTCCAGCCCCTTGCTCAGTGCCAGCCCCTGCCCCAGGCCGATGCCCAGTGCTGCTAATCCCATACACATCCCGATTCCCAGTGCAACCATTCCCATATCTATTTCCTCCTGTAATCAATTCCTATTATTTTTTTCTTTCTCTGCTCCCTGCCCTTTTCTTCCGCAGGTGCCCTGTATGCCCTTCTATGCCGCACTCTGCAGCCGGGCCTGTTACTCGCTGTGTCCCACAGACATTATTTTGACTGCTGCACCAAGGTTTATCACGGTCAGCGTGGTAAATATGTACGTTTGGATTAACGGTTCCGCTATGTCAAAGATCGCATTCAGCGGCAGTACCGTAACCGCACGCAGAAACGGGACCGTCGTAATCATGTTGCTTAGGTGCGTCATCAGATGCAGCCACAGTTCGATTACGATGAACCCTCCCAGGATATTCCCGAAAAGCCGGAGCCCCAGGGAGATCGGTAATGTACACTCCTCCAGGATCTTCAGCGGGAACATGAACGGGTACGGGTCGCACATCTCTTTGAGTTTCCCCTTTACCCCGTGCACTCTCAGTGAGTTGGCCAGGATCATCAGGAACGTCAGCCCTGACAGGGCAAACGCCACGTTTAAGTCCGCCGTAATCGGACGGATCCCAAACAGCCCCAGGCAGCTCGCACAGAATACGAACCCAAGGATGCTCCCTACATAGGGCGCATAGGACTTGTTCTCCTTCCCCATGTTGTTCTCCGTAAACTTATACACCCAGCCCACGATAAATTCCGCCACCACCTGTTTTCCTTTCGGCACCGTCTTCAGCCCGCTTCCGAGCCAGATCCCCAGCACCGCCAGTATCACGGCAATCACGAGTCCAAACAATGTACTCTCTGTGATAAACAGCTTTCCCTCTCCGAAGCCCAATATAATCCGGGCGCCGAGTTCTTCCACGTTTATCATTGTTTTTTTACTCCTCCTATTCCATATACGATGAAAATAGCCAGCGATAAGCCTAAGATTCCTGCTGCATACATCAGCACTGCCGCCCTCCCGGCCCTCATGGACACGTACGCGGCTGCGATATAAAGCAGGTAACGGAAAAGAAATATCTGGACAACAAAAATATTCCTGACACCCAGCAGCCGGCCTACCGCCAATTTTAATAAGAAGTAATTAGCGAAGGCGGCTGCGGATCCCAGAAGCAGCCCAATCATGGCCTTGTATCCGGTTCCACATAGGATACCGATCATTCCGGCCACTATAATATAAAGAATATAGATAGCTGCTAACTTCCCGCTCTTATTGTCTTTCATTTTTCTCGTCCCTTTCTAAAGCCTATATGCAGTTATCTTTCAAATATAAGATTCCTCACCCTCTCCCATTTTATACTTTTTAGACGTCTATATTAATATGATCATATTCTAACATTTTCAATATGCAGTAAATAGTAAATTATGCTCACTTCATATCGAAGAAATTTGTTTAAAATTAGGACATCACGCCTTTTCGAGTGTGATATTCTTGTTAAAATGTAACAACGCTCGCAAAGTATAACTTCTTATTATATAGTAAACATTATATAATACTCTGCTTACTTCGGTCACCTTGTTGGTAATTTTATTTTAGTACATTTTATCTGATAGATCAATTCAATTTATAATAAAAATCATTCCATAATAGAATGATTGTTACTGTTCAGACCGTGCCGTGCACCCCGCTGCACGGCATCGGAGCCGATGATGTGATGGTCTCAGGGTAGGTGCCGTTACTGTGCAAGCCCACAGGGTGTGAACAGTAACGTATGATTTATAAGGAGTATTCCATACCACGCCCTATCTGATCCACAGGCAAAACAGCCCAATCCTCACTCACTGCTTAGGCAGGCATGTTTCATACTTCCAAGTTAAATATATGGCTTGATAGAAATAGGTCGGAGACTTTACTTTAAGTTCCGGCCTATTACATATTCTATAATAATCTATCCTGTATGAACCTGCCGGTTTATCTAAAAATAGGCACGGTTCAAGACCCTGCGCATATATAACGGCCCGTCCACATTTCATTGTGCATTTTGTTTAATAAACAGCAAGAGCTCTATTAATTATTATATATTTTTCCATGCATTCGGCGCAATTCTCATTTGTACATAGTATTATTCCATAATCGAATTGCATGCATAATGGCACTTTTATATAATACTTAATATATGAAGAACTTTCTACTGTCTGATTTTATTCTATTTGCTTAAGTATTATTTAGGAATATCACATCATATAATTTAGTATACACAGGAAACTTATCACGCATGAATCACGGAGGTACGGTCTATGACCCTTTCGCAGATAATGTATTTTTTAGCGGTTGTAAAATACAAAACCTTTACACAGGCAAGTGATGAACTGTACATATCTCAATCTTCTTTATCCAAACAAATTAAAGCACTAGAACTTGAACTTGGACATACTCTTTTTAACAGAGAAGCGAAAGAAAATACTTTAACTGCTGAAGGTGAGCGTTTTTTAGTCTATGCAAACAAGTTTTCCAAAGATTATGCCGCTATGATGTCCGACTTAAACCAAATGAATGGTGATTCCTACAAAAGCCCATTGGTTTTAGGTGTGCTGCCCATTATCAATGAGTATAATCTAAACGATGATATTGTTTTATTTCAAAAGTTAATTGCTTCTTCCAACAGCTATGTGAACCTGCTCGAAAGAGAGCAGGAAGAACTGGTAAATATGCTCCAGTTCAGACAGATCGATGCCGCTATCATCCGCATGGATTCACTGGATTTGTCCAAATATGAATATATTACATATATGGAGGAGCAGTTAGTGATTATTTATCCTGACCAAATGGAAGAACTGAATAAAGAATATGTCACGCTGGAGGAACTCGCCGATTATCCAATTATATGCTTTGACAAATCCTCCTCACTTCACAGAACCATTAAACATCTTTTCCACGAAAGAGGACTGTATCCAAAGTTCTCTTATATTTTTAAACATCATGAGCAGATTCTGTCCATGGTAAATGCAAATTTTGGCGTTGCTGTTATTCCCGGCAATTTAGTATCCACCTCAATGTTTCCCAATATCAGGGTTACACACTTTAAGAAGCCTGTCACATCAAAGATCTGTCTGGTGCGACCCAAAAATGTACCTATTACAGAGCCTTTGAATCTGCTCTTTCAGTATTTCGAGTCAACTTATCATGAGGCGAACAAAGAATAATGCCGTGGTTCTTATGATCACATTATAGCAGAGGATTTCTAGGATTTCCAACATTAAAATCTGCAAATTTGTATGAAATCCTGCACTTTCGGGAGATTTGTCTGGGAGTGTCGGGAAAACATACAGAATTAAAATATTTGATTGGAGCTTTTTCCCCATTTTTTATGATTCTCTATAACAGGGTGTGACCTGCATTACTTTCACACCCTTCCGCCTTTCTCTCCCGGTACTTAGCTAAAGATATCTATTCGCTTTCCTCCCCGAGCAGCCTCTGCAGTAGATCTCCGCACTTCTCAAGGACGATCTCGAGCTGCTCTGGCCTAAGCTTTTCCACATGGATTCCGCACGAACATACTACCGTACAATTTTGGGCCTTCGCCAACGCTTCCGAAAACAGCCGGGCGATGATATCATCTTTATGTCCTGCCCCAGTAAGTACTGAGGTAGTAACCCCGATGCCTTCACCTGTAAGGCTCGGCCTGGCAACCGTCATCACAACACTGCCTGCGTGCGGTGTGTCCCCGCCATATACAGCCAAAGTATAATCTTTGCCCATCCGTATGGCTTCACAAATAATAGAAAGGCCGTCAAATAATTCTTCTTTTAACACTCTTCTCCCGCCCCCATCCACGGCACGAATTTGTCATAGGTGATCCCGAACTGCATCAGCACTTTTCCAACAATATGGTTTATCTGATCCGCAATCGTCCCAGGCCGGTTATAAAATGTCAGCAGCGGCGGAACAATCACACACCCCATGTCTGCCGCCTCCTTTAGATTTCTGATATGGATCTTGCCCAATGGCATCTCTCTGGGAACAAGAACGACTTTGCGCCCCTCCTTCATACAGACATCAGCTGCGCGGAGAATCAGATTCTCCGCATATCCCGCCGCAATTCCGGCAAGCGTCTTCATACTGCACGGCATGATAATCATGCCGTCAGTCACAAAAGAGCCGCTGGATATACAGGCCGCCATATTATGCTCATCATGAATATGATCTGCTATTTTCACTAACTCTTCTATCGGAATGCTGCTCTCCAGTTCCCAGGTAATCCTTGCCGCCTCACTCAAAATTAAGTGCACTTCACAGTCTTCTATACTTTTCAACGCCTTTAACAGGTAGCAGCTCATCTCCACACCTGTGGCCCCGCATACTCCTACTGTTATTCTCATGCTGCCACCACTGCCTTTTTAAAGTCTTTACGGTCGCAAATCAATGAAACAAGCACGCCGAACACCAGCGCCCAGAATGCGCTTCCGATATTTAAAATGCTTACGCCGGACACACCAATGATCAGGGAAAAGAAGGCGCCGGTTTTGTACCGCCCGCTTTTAAAGCCATCCCGGAATGCACCGATCAGGACATTAATCATGGCAAGGCCTGCAACCGTATACACAAGGCTTAACGGAATCAGATTGATAAATGCCATGGCAAAAGAACTAAGTACGCCAAACACGATAAAGATTGCGCCATTGACAACCGACGCCGCATATCTGCCCTCCTTTGGACCGGATTCTTCCGAAGCACAGATTGCCGTCATGGGCCCTGCAATATTGGCATTATGTCCACCAAACAGACCTGTGCAGATTCCTCCGATACCACTTAAAATTGTCATACTGTTGGCTGGCACCTTATAGCCCTTTGCCTCCATAACGCCCATTGCCTGTGCCCCTTCCGCACCGATTACCAAAGCTGCAATCGGAACCGCACATGACAGGATCAGAGATGGCTCGAAGGAAGGTTTTACAATGTGGGGGGCAATATATGTGATTTCATTCATAGAGCCGCTGAATCCGCCAGTTACAACCACTGTAACAATACCGACAATCAATGCTGCCAGTACACCCGGAAACTTCTTAATAAAACATGGTACAATAAAAAATGCCAGCACTGCCAGACCGCATATTAACGTATCTGACTGTGTATATGTAACGATATTCACGCCAAACTTCAGCATACACCCTGCCACCATCGCCATTACGATTTCCATCGGCAATATTTTAATAATCTTCCCGACCAGGCCAGTCAGACCCAATATTAAAACGATGATACCAGCCAGAATGAACGCCCCTGCAGCCTGCGGGAACGTATATCCTGCAAGAGCCGTAGCCATCAATGTCGCCGCCGAAATTGCATAGGCGCCGCAGATCGGCATTTTATAATACAGCGACAAAAAACAGCAAAAGCGCATTCAGCGGGCTTTTGAAATATACGGCGATAAAATAGCCGCCTGCCAGCGCGGCCAGGCCTACAAAAGTGAGAAGCCAGGAGGTTTTTGGCTCTTTTTCGCCTTTCTGCCCGCCGTGGAGCAGCTCCACAGGGTTGGCAAGGCGGATGTGCACCATGTTGTACAGCAGTGTCGCGCCGTAGATGCACGCGAACAGCACCACAGTGGTGACGAGCGACGGCACCGAGACGGAGAACGCCAGCGGCGTTGCGAAATCCAGCAGATACAGCAGCGCCATGAACAGCAGCTTTGAGAATAATACGCCGAACACAAGCCCCAGCGCCAGACACGCAATTGCGGTGAACAGCGTTTCAAAAAACAAAACCAGCGCAACGTGCCGCTTTTCCATGCCCAGTACACAGTAAAGGCCGAGTTCCTTTTTGCGCCGCTTGATGAGAAAGCTGTTGGTGTAGAACATCAGCGCAATGCAGAAAACAGCAATAATGCCCGTGCCCAGAAAAAAGATGGTCATGGCGATGGCGGCGCCGGGCACCTCCATCAGCCCCTCGTTCATGGCGATGGACTGCATGATATAGTACGTCATGATGCATACGATACTGGTGAGCATATAGGGAAAGTAGGTGCTTTTGTTTTTGCCAAGGTTCGTCAGCGCCAGTTTGGGGTAAAGCGCGTTAGCCACGGTCCGCCCCTCCCGTCGTCAGCATGGTGAGCGTATCGCCGATCTTGGCGAACATCTCGTCGCTTGTCATATTGCCGCGGTAAAGCTGATGGAACGGCCCCAGAAAGAATGCCGCCGCATTGAAACGGCCTCTTCCGCCCGCAGCGATGTCTGCAAATTCCCGTGCGTAATAGGGCGAAACGACCCGGCCCAGCCCGGCGCCGGGTTGGAGCATGCCGTAGACACAGCCCTCCGCTTCCTGCGGGGAATACCTCTGTACAGGCGCGCTGTATGCGCCCTGCGGCGCATATGCGGGCTGCACCGGCCGCGCCTGCTGCTCCGGCGGCTCCACGCGCCCACCGCAGTTTGGGCAGTATTCGTACCCGTCCTTCAGCCTTTGTCCGCAATATCTGCATTCCATTTTTATGCCTCCCGTGCGCCGGGCCGCAGTGCCCTTTGTTCACAGATTTCCTGTTTTTGAAAGTTTTCTCGCCCAAACGCCGTATAATTCTACAAGATATTATATACTACGCCGTGCACCGCCGCAAGCCGCCGGTTGCTGCGGCGCGCGGGAGCGCCTGCGCGAGAACCGTTGAAAGCATTCCGCATGCCTGCCGGGCCCCCGGCGGCCTATATAAATAGGTATAAAAGCGCCTGGCAGGCCGGTTTTCGGGCGGCGCGGCCCGGCCTCGCCCGGCGTTCCCCGGGTTTGATTGGGGCAGTAGCTTTGAAAAAAACGCCCCCCAA
>OLSM01002305.1_pt1 | contig 12547 bp, 10 predicted proteins | sample 1672721 | NCBI WGS metagenome assembly OLSM01 (sample SAMEA3136717, study PRJEB25190) | human gut metagenome | reverse complement strand
TGCTCCACCTGGCCGTTAATCGTTCTGAACATTCTCAACATGTTTCTCACCCGCCTTTCGCGCTTCCCAACGTTCTATCGCTGTACGGCAGCCCGAATCCCATAGCCTACTGCGACCAGCTTTTCGCAGCCGCTCAGGGGCCATTCGGGCAAACAACCTTATTTAGGATAGTCCAACCTTGGGAGCTAACCGACCACAAGCCGGAGATTTCATCGAGAATTCATGTTCACCGCATGCGCCCACGGTGAGCAATGGCCCACCGTGGGTTACCGCATGTCACTGCATGATGGGCTTCCACAACGGCATGTTCGGGCCGCGCAATTCCTTCGGCCCATTCTCCCAGTCCGTAAGCGCCGCGATGGCCGGGCCTTGGTTGAAGGCGTCGAGCTTCCACTGCCATGTGTCGGGTTCGGCGGGGCCACGTCTGGCATCGACGCTCATCCGCGTCCAGAAGGCGTTGCGCATGGCGCCGAGATTGTTGAGATCGTCCGGATCCATGTCAAGCAATACGGCGACGGTGGCCACGATCCATGATCCGTGGCCGACGGCGAGCAGCGTGGTTGGCATGGAATCGCCGGCATGTTCGGCGATGATGCTTCGGATGGCTTGGGCGCCACGCTGGCCGGTGTGGCGGCGGCTTTCGACGCCATGCTTGGTTTCGCCCCCGGTGTGGGCGCGCCATGAATGGTAGTCGTCGGCGTACTGTTCGAGGATCTCCTCACGGGTCATGCCCTCCCATTCGCCGAAGCTGCGTTCACGCAGGTGCGGGTCGAGGACTACGTCAAGTCCGAGAAGGTCGGCAATGGCGTGGGCGGTCTGTTGGGCGCGGAAAAGGTCTGACGACACGACGACCATGCGTCGACTTGCGGCCGGCGCCTCGTTGATTTCGTCGATATTGGCGAGATACGCGCCCTTGTACGCGGGTTGGGCGAGTTCGTCATTATGGTCGGCGAGGTGCGCGACTTTCGCCCAATAGTACTTTTTGGCGAGTTCATAAGCGCTTTGGTCGGCCTGCCACCTGCCGACGATGTCGAGGGGAATGTCGATTTGGCCTTGCAGTCGTCTTGCGAGGTTGTAGGCGGTGCGTCCGTGGCGTAGGAACAATACTTCGTCGATCATGCATTTCATTGTAACTGTGGCGTGCGAGCGCGATGATGATTGCCCATACGGTGGTGAGCACGAACGCTGTGGCGGTGAGTGTTCCGTCGGTGAGGCAGCCTGTTTCGGGCGGGCATTCGTCGTGGTTTGGGATGCGTGTTCCTGTGACGAGGAGTCGGTGTGTGTTGATGCCGTATGGGGTGCAGGTCATGAGCGTGGCCTGATCGGCGGTGTCGTCGTGTTTGTTTATCCAGGTGAAATCGTCGGGGGTGATGGTGCGGATGGTTTGCACTTGGTATGTGAGGGTTTCATCGAGAGTGGTGATGGTGAATTCATCGCTTTCGCGGGCTTGGTCGAGTTTGGTGAACATGAGTTTGTCGGCGAGGCCTCGGTGTGCGGTGATGACGGTGTGGGTTCCCGCTCCCCCGATCGGTAGGGATGTTCCTTTCCAGTGTCCGGCGCCGATGGCGAGCACTTGTTCGCTGGTTCCGTGGCGTATGGGTAGGTTGATGCCGAGTTTTGGGTAGTTGATGGTTGCTATGACGTCGCTGGGTGGGATGATGAGTTGTTGGTTGTATTCGATGGGATTTTGTGTTGGGGTTTTATCCTTTGTTTGGTTGTCGGTTTGGTTGTTGGTTGAGTTGTCTGCTGGATCGTCGGTTTGCGGTTTGGTTCGGTTGACGAGGCGTGCGTTGTAGAGTTTTGCCTGCCTTTTGCTTTCTTGGATTGTCGTGTCTGTGGTGTTGGTGACGGTGGCTGCGTATGCTTTGACGTTGGCTGCTTGTTGGATGTTGTCTTCGGCGCGCATGATCAGGGGGATGCTGATGATGAGTGCTGTTGCGGTGAGCATGGCGGTTCCCACGCACCATCGGATGATGTTGCGTTTTGCCGACGTGTTTTTGTGTCGGGGTTTGTCGTGCGTGGGGACCGTCATGTGTTTCCTATCGTTGGATGCCGGTTAGCGGTCGTCAGCTGATTTGCACATGCGCAGCATTACGATGCCTCCTATGAAGAGGAGCGTTGCGATGCTAAAAAGCATGGTCAATCCTGCCGCGCCGGTCAACGGCATTTCGGTGATGGTGCGGATGTTAGTGACGACCACGGTGTGGCTGTTGCCTTTTTTAATGAGGTTGTTGGGGTCGGATTTGACGTCGATGCTCCACGTCATGGTGGCGTCGTCAACGTTGACGGTGACGACTGCGCTGGGCAGCATGAGCGGTGAGTAGTCTTGGGGCGCTTGTGTTTCGGTGATGGTGTATTCGCCTTTGAGTCCTTGGATTTTGGTTTCGCCGGCTTCGAACGTGGTGGTGGTTGTGGTGTCGCTGCTGGTGGCGAGGCGGTAGTTGCCTTTGCCGAGTGATACGAGTTTCAAAGGTGTTTTGTTGTTGGTGCCTTGGGCGATGGTGAATTTCGCGCCGGTGAGCTTTTGGTTTTTGGCGTCGACCTTACGCAATGCGATTTCACCGGTGCAGACTTTGACCTCGTTGCCGGGCTGGTTGTTGTGGTCCTGCCATGCGTTGGGGTTATGGGAGTATTCCAAGTCGATGGAGTTGACGTTGCAGGGGCTTCCGATGACCGCGTTGCCGTTGAGGCGGGCCGTGTAGGTGACGGTGATCGTCGAACCGACCGGCAGGGCTGCCTTTGATGCGTCTGAAGCGAGGATGTCTCCGTTGACGCCGAACAGCCAACTGATGGTTTTGCCGTTGACGTTTTCCTTGTAGAACGTGTCTGCCAATGCTTTGCCTCCGACGGTAATCGAAGTGAGCGAAACGTAGTCGAGGCCTGTGCCAAGCTTGTCATTCAACGCGAGATGGTAGTGATCATAGCCTGTCCAGTTAGGGATTTTCTGCGTCACGCGGTAGGTCAGATCCTTGCCTATCGCTTCGGATGCGCTGTCTTTCCACGTGCTGCCGACGTTGACTTTCTTATCGGGTGCTTCCACGCTGGATACCTTGTAGATCACCTGTCCGAGCGTCAAGGTCGTACCACTGGCCGTGCGCAGTTGGCTGATGCCGTTGACCGCGGTGCCGTTCATCATCATGATGGACGCGGTCGTTTTGACGGCGGTTCCGCTGCTTGGCGTGGTTGTTGCCGGGGTACGGTCCACGATGGCGTAGATTCCCGGCACAAGTACGTTGCCGGTCGACATGGTGGTTTTGTCTTGGCTGGCTGTGGCGACCGCCGTTCCCTCCTGCTTGGCGAAGTTGGTTTGTTTGGCGAGGCTATTGCAGAAGTTGCGTAGCTTTCCGCTCCACAGATCGCTGCGTGAGTCGGTCAGATTCTTCACCACCCACGCCATCGGATCGTTTTTGCCGTTGACGGTGAGGTTCGCGTCGGTGGCTCCGGCTGTTTTGGCCGCCGCGGTGATGTCTGGCGCCAATGCCGTGTTCGTGGTCAGATCGTAGCCGACGATCGTGTTGCCGTCCACGCTTGCCGCAGTGTATGTGGCGAGTTGGATGGCGCGGAGGTCCTTGCCTTCGAGGCTTTCCCCGTTGCTTGCTTTCACGCTCATGGACTGTTTGACGCCCAGATCGGCTAATTGTGGAGCAGCTTGGGCCGTGCTCGGCATGGCGAGGGCCGCCATAGCGCCAATGGCGAGGAATGCTACGCATCGGCGGCGTATGGTGTGTTGTGTCATGGTTCACCTTCTTCGTTTGCTGGTTGTTGCATGAGCGTCTTCGCTTATGCGTGCAGACCAGCATGGCAGAAACCAATATTCGCCCGCCACCTCCTTAAGAAAATCTGTGGATAAGTGGATGAGCGAACACTTATCCACACTTATCCACAACCCATACATGCAGCTGTCGCATAGGGATCCATAGTCGAACCGCCGCGAACGATATGCTGCATATGCGCGATATTCCGTTCCGATAACAGCGGAGAACCGCAGACCGGACATGCTGTCCCGCCTGCGGTTCTCCGCTGTTATCGTTTCGACTAGGTCAGTATGGAACTGATCAGTCCTTGACGATGGTTTTACCTGCCGTAGCGCCCGGGGTGAGATCCTGGATTTCCGTAATCTCCAATACCGGAATGGTTGCCGGCTTTTTCGTACCACGTTCCTCAGCGACTTTGACCTGCTCGTCATAGATCGCATCGTCGGAATGAAGCACGACGTTGCCACGGAAGCGGTAGCCTTTCTTCTGTTCAAGATTGGCGACCGCGACGACCAGATCGCTGCCGTCAAGCAGGTTACGGTATGTTTGGCCCGCGGTGCGCTCGTGGTAGCCGATATGGTTGCTGTCGATGATGAACATGCTCATTTTCGGTCCGAGATCAACCTGGCCTTCTTTGCTGATGGTGGCCACCCATGCGAGGTTGCTGTTGAGGAATTCCTTCATCTCATCGGTGAGATCTGCCATGATGACGTCCTTTCGTTTGCGTGCCCATGGAATGCGGGCATACTTTCAGACTACGTCAAGAAACCCCGTAACGCATGTTCACCCAACGTGAATAACATCACATACGTGCCTCATCTGAACACAAATTTAGGAAAGATGCACCTGTTCCGCACTTTGTTGAGGCGTCAGACCACGATCATCTGCTATCCAATCAATCATGGAAAAGAAAGGATTGATTTTGGGTTGGCATCAGCGGTATTTGCTGGACGATATGCACGTCGAGTTGATTCGCAATGGGTTCAAAGACAAAGCCTACGGCATGCCGCTATTCGTACTCGGCTTAGATATTGTATGTGAATTTCTTTATTCCATTGATGGTTTTTCTCTCAAAAGAATTTATGCAGATTCAGACATCTCCGATTTAGCCTGGACTTTTTGCGATGTGACAATTCTTGTTTGCTGGCTTAGGTATGTCAGACGGTATCTGCCAGAAAAAGCACAAAGGCATTTCATTCCATCCCCCATTCTCGCTTTGCTTGTATGCGCGTGCGCAGCGCTTCGGAGGCCCTGAATCTGAGAGGGCGTCTTCCTGTGAACTCGATGAGGCTCACGCCCGCCAGCTCGTCCACGTATTTGCGGATCGTCTGCTTCGTCAGCATGAGGTCGCCGCCTGCGTCTTCGAGCGTCATGGACTTGGTGGTGTCGAACAGCTCCTCCTGCATGACTGCGTAGAGAAGCAGGGTTGCGTTCGTGGACAGCGCATGTTCCTTCCGTAGCTCGTCACGTAGGACAGTCGCCTTGTCGAGCTGGTCGATTTTGACGCCGAGCTCCTCGATCAGGGATTCCTGCGCCCGTTCGATGAGTCCGAGGATGGTGTATACGAAGAACGTGAGTTCCCCGCTGTTGAGTTTGTCCTCGGCCTCGGTGAACGCCTTGTAGTATTCGTTCTTGTTCTCCGCGATCGTCCTGGATAGGGACAGCACGGTGGGCAGAGTGAGGTCGTGGCTGAGGTAGAGCGCGAGCAGATACCTGCCTGTCCTGTCGTTGCCGTTTTCTTTACCACCTTCGTACCACCTTATAACCGGTCTCTACCACCTTAAGACGTTTTTGAGGTTCGGCAAGCACTTCCGCGAAACAGCGTCTCAATGAAAAAGCCACCCCTTACGGAGTGGCCCTCGATGATTGTGGAGCTAAGGGGATTCGAACCCCTGACCCTCTCCATGCCATGGAGATGCGCTACCAGCTGCGCCATAGCCCCAAAGTCTGCTTTGCAGACCTCATACAAGGTACATCACAGACATGAGCCACGCAACTTTCGGCGTGTCGCCCGCATTAGGAAACTGCCATATGTACTCCGCAATATGCAATCTCGCCTCATGCGGGCGACACGGAAAGTACGGCACCGGTAACGCTAGTTGCTGCTTGCATCTCCTGTCGAACCGGCAGTACCATCGGTGGATCCCGATGTGCCAGTGCCCGTCGATCCGTCAGTGCCATTACTTCCAGTTCCCGATGATGAACCATCACCAGTGGTGCCGGACGTGCTTCCGTTCGAACCGGTACCGTTGGACGGGTCCGTTCCGGTCTGGCTGGGCCCGTTGCTGGAATTATCAGATGACGATCCACTGCTTCCGGACGTGGAACCATTGGTGGTATTGCTTGACGTGCCATTGGAAGTGGGCGAGTCGGTGGAACCGCTGGTGGTCTTGCCGCTGCCATCCGTGGTGGTTTCATCATTCGAATCCGTGGAATCGGACTTGGGCTTCTGCGCAGGAACCTGCTCATTACCGGATCCGGAATCGCCAGTGTTTTCATGCGAAGGCACAACCTTCTCATGCACCACGTTACGCACCACGGTATCCGTTCCCTGACCGCCGGTGAAAGCTAGAATCAATCCCGCACTCACTCCCACACCAACCAGAGCGCCGACGAATGCGATGATCACCGGAGCGTATTTGCTATGCAACCAATTCGAGGAACGCCGTCCCGCATGCTGCACTTGGACACCACGTGCGCTACGAGCAGCGGATTTCCCGTTGGCAATGCTAGCGCTAACGACACCACGCTGCCTGTCCTGGACCACAGGGGTCTCCCCCGCTCCGGCAATATCGCCAAGCGTGCGGGTCGCATCCTCATCCTCCTGCCCGGAGGAGATGACGCGCGGCGAGCCGGACGGCGCAATCGCAACAGTGTCGGCGGACAATACCATCGTGGCATCCGACGCAACGGGAGACGAGCCGATAATCCTCGTCTCGTCACCTTTCGTGGAAGAGCCAAGCACCTGCGTTTCATCCGCAGCAGGCTCATCCGAAGCCTCATCACTACTTGACGGTAACGGCACGGCCTGTTGGAGCTTCTCCCCCGACGCCTTTAAAACGTTCTTGTACACCTGCGTGGCAACCGCGGAAACAACCGAGCCCGCAGCCACGCCAATCACCGATCCCGCGATACCGATTTTCGCGGAAAGCAGGAATGACGTGACCGCCGCCAGCGCACCCGCGCAAATCGACGAAAAAGAGATTCCTTTAAAAAAATTTTCCACAAGCCCTGACGATAGCTAATTTCGCTATGAAAGTACTGGCGATTCTGTGAAAAGCTTGAAAAAACGATGACAGGCAGCGTTCGACACCATGCATCGGCCGGCTATGGACCGATTGCAGACCCGCTACAGGTTGGGATGTTCCCATTCTTCGGTGTCAGCAATGGCGGGACCATGGTTGTAATCCATCAAACGCCAACGCAATGCGGAACCGATCTCCAATGGAATGAGCCGCACCCAGTGAGCATTGCGCATCGACAGAATGTCGGCGAAATCACCGTGCGCGTCAGCCATTCCCAGCAATGTCTGCAACGTTTGAGAAATCCACGCGCCATGCGAGAACACATACAAATCCGTGTCACGCCCGGCACGGAACGCCCAATCGTTCAGCGCTTCGACGCCACGCCGCCCCACTTCCTCTTTGGGTTCAGCGCCATATTTGAGTTCTCCGCCACGAAATTCCGCCCAGGAACGGTAATCCTCAGGGTAACGCTGCGCCAGCTCTTCGACGGAAATGCCCTCCCATTCGCCGAAGCTGCGTTCACGCACGCGGGCATCCGGATGCACCTCCAATCCGAGCGGATCCGCGAACGCATGGGCGGTGGCTGCGGCACGCCCCAGATCCGAACAAACAACCAGCCGTTTCGCAATATCGGAACGACGGTCAACATACAGTTCACGCAACGCCTTGCCTGTTTGTTCAACCTGCCATCGGCCCACTTCGTCGAGTGGAATGTCGATCTGGCCTTGCAAGCGGTGTTGCGCATTGTAGGCGGTGCGCCCATGACGCACCAGAGTGATGGCGTGAACGTGCTCCGGTACTGTGCCGCTGTGTTCGAGTTCGACGTTTCGAGGCATACTGCTTCCTTCTCCGTTGCTTTCTCGATTATGAAATTTGCGAATACTATCTCGCCTGATACGAAAACATGCCTTCCGCATCCAGACGTGAAGGCATGTTCGTACGTGTTATTCCGCGGTTTCCGTGGTCTCTTCGTCGGAAGCCTCGGGATGTTCAAGCTGCAGGTCGATGCTCGGGCAATCCTTCCACAAGCGTTCGAGGCGGTAGAAGTCGCGGGATTCCTGATGCATGACGTGAATCACGAAATCACCGTAGTCGAGCAGCACCCACTGGCCTTCGGTCAAGCCTTCACGGGAACGTGGCTGACGCTTGCCGCTCTTGAGATACAGGTCCTTTTCGATTTCTTCGGCGACGGCCAGCACCTGGCGTTCGTTCGAAGCGGTGGCGACGAGCATCGCGTCGGTGATGGCCAATGGTTCGGTGACGTCGAAGGCTACGAGGTCAGTGGCCTTCATACGGTCGGCCGCGGCTGCGGCGATGCGGATGGCGTCGATGGAATCTTGTACTGCCGGCATATTCAGCGCTCCCATTCGGGCTTCCAGCCCTCTACTACATGTTGTGTGTTTTCGGAATAGACCATGGAATCGTCCGGAACGTCGTGGCGAACCACAGAACCGGCACCGGTGGTGACGCCGCTGCCGACTTCGACAGGAGCCACGAACAGGTTGCCGGCACCGACATGCACGTTCGATCCGATGGTGGTGTGGTGCTTGTGCACGCCATCATAGTTGGCAGTGATGGTACCGCCGCCGATGTTGGTATGCTCGCCCAAGTCGGCGTCGCCCACATAGCTCAGATGCGGCACTTTAGTGCCGTTGCCGATGTGTGCCTTCTTCATTTCCACGAAGGCGCCGGCCTTGGATTCTTCACCAAGATCGTTGCCCGGGCGCAGGTACGTCCATGGGCCGATGTTGGCCGCGCGGCCAATGTGGCTCTCCTGCACGCGGGAACGCTCCACATGGGCATCGGCATCGATGACCGCACTGATAAGCGTCGTGTATGGGCCGACCTGCGCGCCCTCTCCGATTACCGTGCTGCCTTCGAGGAAGCAGCCGGGAAGGATCACGGCGTCACGTTCGATACGCACGTCATCTTCGATCCATGTGGTTTCGGGGTCGAGAATGGTCACGCCTTCACGCATCCAACGCTCGCAGACGCGCTTGTTGTGGGCTTTGGCAAGCGCCGCAAGCTGCACGCGGTCGTTGACGCCTTCGACGCTCAACGGGTCGGGGGCGGCGAACGCACCGACGGCACCGTTGGCTTTGGCGGTTTCGAGCGCGTCGGTCAGGTAGAACTCTCCCTGAGCATTGTTGGATTTGAGGTTGGCGATCGCTTCATCCAGCAGTTTGGCGTCGAACACGTAGACAGACGTGTTCACTTCGTGCACGGCCAGTTCGCTGCTGTTGGCGTCTTTCTGTTCTACAATGCGCAGCACGTTGCCTTCACTGTCGCGAATGATGCGGCCATAGCCGGTAGGATCGTCAAGAATGGTAGTGAGCACGGTGGCACCATTGCCGCTTTGCTTATGGAAGGCAAGCAGCTGGTTTAACGTGTCGGCGTCGAGCAGCGGCATATCTGAGGCCGCGATCAGCACCGAGCCGTCAAGCCCGCCTTGCTCCTTCAACTGCGTCATGGCGCACTGCACGGCTCGTCCGGTGCCAGGAATGTCATCCTGGTTGACGATGGTGACACGCTCATTGTAGGAGCGGGCCGCTTCGGCGACTCGTTCCGCCTGGTAGTGCACGACCACGGCCAACGTTTCAGGGTCGAGCGCCGCCACGGAATCCATCACACGGTTCAAAAACGTCTTTCCGGCCAAAGTGTGCAGCACTTTCGGCTTGTTGGAACGCATGCGGGTACCCTCACCCGCTGCAAGAATAATCGCGGCGCTTAATGCCATGTCTAATCTCCAATTCCTCCGGCCCTAACAAATCCAGACAAATTCAGATACGAAGCCAGTTATCCGACGTCCCATATTAAAACGAGCCCTCCCTAAACGCAAAACAACCACGTCTTGGAGCGACTTGCGGAACACTGGAACGTCAGCCTGTATGCCTCGGAATGACTGCCGCCTGATAGACGACTATAGAAAACGGCAATAACCACAAGGCGTTGCGCCGAAGAACGAGCGGATAGATTGATGTCCGACATGAACGTGGGGGTATCTCACGTAACGCATCATCGTTTTTCGAGAAGGGAATAACGACAAAATGTCAAACATCGCATACGATTGGATCGCACTCGTCGTGGCCGCGATCCTGTTCGCCGTCCTATCGTTCCTCAAACGTAAGAAAAATGCAGGGTTCACTACACGCGTGCTGCTTGCAACGGCATTCGGCATCATTCTGGGAATCGCTTTCAAAGGCCATACCGATTATGTCGGCGCGGCAGGTTCCATCTGGTCCAACGCAATTACCGCACTGGTGGTTCTGCTGGCCTTGGGGCTTTTTCACCGTGCGGTATGCGACTCCGTTCATACCTTTCTTGTACGCGTCGCTCGCGTTGATTTGCGTGAGGATAGCCACCGCCCAACATCCGTCCGAAAATGGTTCGATACAGCATGCCTTGCGTAAATGGCTGTCGTGGATACTGTGCCTCGCATTGCTTATCGGCGGATCCGTCAGCTTCCTTTTCCGTGGAAACTACATCTATGAACGTGCTTTGACGCCGCATGCCGCTCAGGCCAGCGAATTCACACAATGCGACAGTTCGTCCGCTGTTGTTGCCGATGGTGAATTCACTTACATTGATTCGTATTACTACTATCACGATTGCGACAATTATCATTTCCTGAAGCAGGATGACGCGTCAAGCGGAGGTGGTTATGCTCCCCTCCATGGCAGCATGGCACAGGTTCGCGACTTGGATGACCTGTCAAGCAAGACCATCTACTATCTCACACGATCAAGCAACGATAAAAAGCCGAAGACAACGGAGTATCGCAACACCGACCATTATTCCGCAGGCGAATACCGAGTCAAAGTATTCGAACGACGTTAGGTCGGACGTTAGACTGTCAGAGCATGCCGAGCAGTTCAGCCTCGTCACGCATGGCACGGTACAGCATCCATTCCTGCTTGGCGTCAGACAATGCGCGGTGTTCCTCCATGTCGGCAATATGGTAGTCGACGATAAGGGTGGAAACCTTGTGGCTTCGTTTTTCCGGATGCAGCCGGCGGCTGAGATCCAACGTGTCGACGAAATGGTGCGAGAAACGCGCGTCCTGCTGAACATAGGCGAGCTGCACCGCATTGTCGAGGAATGACATGTCGAAGGAAGCATTGTGTGCCATGACCACGGCCGTGTCCGAACACCAACGCGCGAACTCATCCATGACTTCGCGTACGTCCGGTTTGCCGAGCAGCATGCCATCGTTGATGCCCGTCAAACCTGTGATTCTTGAAGGAACATGCTCGAACGGATTGATGAGCTGGTCGAACTCGTCGACCAGCTCATCATTATGAATTTTGACCGCACCGATTTCGATGAGTTTGGCACCTTTGCGCACACTCAATCCGGTCGTTTCCGTATCGATCACGATGTAGTCCGTGAATCGTCCGGACAACGGGTCCAAACGTCGGGGATCGCCGCTTCTACGCACTGCCATTCATCTCACCTCTGCCGCTTCATCTGCGATGTATAACTTAATCATTCCAACCTGACTTTCTTAGCCGGGGAAACATAACAAAAAAAGATCCTGCAGCATGACGCTGCAGGATCAATGAACCGTTATTCAGGCTTTACCGCAAAGCTCGTTCAGCGAGTCGGAGCGACCGTGACTGGGCAACGCTGGAAGCTCTTGAGATCGACATAACCGGTGGTCGCCATGGCACGACGGAGCGCGCCAATGTAATTGGTGGTGCCGTCCGCATTGTGGCTGGGACCGAACATGATATCTTCCAGGGTGCCGACGGTGCCGACATTCGTGCGGAAGCCGCGCGGAAGCGTCTGGTGACGGGCCTCGGCACCCCAATGCATGCCCTTGCCCGGAGCTTCCTCGGCACGAGCCAGCGGGGAGCCAAGCATCACGGCATCGGCACCAAGCGCGAACGCCTTGATGAAGCTGCCGGAGTCACCCATGCCGCCGTCGGCGATCACTTGGACGTAACGGCCGCCGGATTCGTCCATATAGTCGCGACGTGCCTCGGCCACATCTGCGATGGCGGTGGCCATCGGAGCGTGGACACCGATGGTGTTGCGGTTCGCGGACACCGCGCCGCCGCCGAAGCCGACAAGCACGCCGGCCGCGCCGGTACGCATCAGATGCAGGGCCGCGGTGTAATTGGCGGCGCCGCCGACGATGACGGGCACATCCAAATCGTAGATAAACTTCTTCAGGTTCAACGGCTCGTGATCCTGGGAGACATGCTCGGCGGAGACGACCGTGCCACGGATGACGAACAGGTCGACGCCCGCTTCGAGAACGGTCGAGTAATAGTCCTGCGTGCGCTGCGGAGACAGTGCGCCCGCAACGGTGACGCCGGCGTCACGAATCTCATGCAGACGCTCGACAATGAGCTCCGGCTTGATCGGCTCGGCGTAGATCTGCTGAATGCGTTCAGTCGCGCGTTCAGCCGGCAGCTCGGCGATCTCGTCGAGCAGCGGCTGCGGATTGTCGTAACGGGTCCACAGGCCTTCGAGGTCGAGCACACCGAGCGCACCCATCTTGCCCATGGCGATGGCGGTGGCCGGGCTGGTCACCGAATCCAT
>OLSM01002303.1_pt1 | contig 12560 bp, 10 predicted proteins | sample 1672721 | NCBI WGS metagenome assembly OLSM01 (sample SAMEA3136717, study PRJEB25190) | human gut metagenome | reverse complement strand
TGGGGTGTAATTCTGATAATTTTAGCTCGATTCATTTCAATTCCTCCGGCGGGTGGCCCAGATTTAGGCAGATACAAATGAAGTGCCGCTTAATTCTGGATCGGCAGTTCTTGGACTCCTTCAAAAATGGATTTATACCGCTACCGATTTGACCCATTCATCTTGTGTGGGACACGGCTCCCTGCGCGCGTATTCCGGCAGATTGGCCGCAACCATAAGTCCGGCGACCGGCGGGCATACGGCATTGCCGCACTTCGCCATTTGCTCGGTTTTGGGATATGGATTCCCCAGATAGTCATGGTCGATGATATAATCAGGCGCAAAGCCCTGAGCGTTGTATGCCTCCCGGGCCGTGAGCATCCGCAGGCCGACATCGTAGATGTACCACCAGTCGCCGCCAATCTGTTGAAGCAGCAGCTCATCGTCGGCGAGATCGTAGCCGCACCAAGCGTTAAGCATAGCGCGAACCTCTGGCCAGTGCCCCAGAGCGGTATCTGGCTGGTATCGCACGATGCGGGTGTGCATGGCAGCAGATCCCCCAGTCGTAGCGGTGACAGTGTGTAGCGACGTTCCTGAATCGTGCCCTAAGGGCTGTCCCTTAAACTTGCAGATATGAGTCAATTCCAAAGCGTTGTGATCAGTTGCCGTCACAGTGGGAAGAGGGTCCCTTATATCAGAACCGCTTCCGTTGTAGCCTCCGCCAAAGAACTTTGAGATATTTGCAATGATGAGCGCCTCCCGGTCTCTTGCCGTAACGGTGTGGAGGGGGGCATCTACGCCTTGCCCATGATCGTCACTGCCGTAATACTTCACCATGGCCGGCGCGACCACGCCATAGCGATTGGCCCCGTCCAGGGTCATAATCGGTTTGTCCACCGGCTGACCGCGGACATCCTCCCCTTGTTCCTGATGGTACTGCGCGAGAAAAGGTGTCACGAGCGTCTGACCGCCACCACCTCCCGTGCGAACGGTGTTCAACGGATCAGAGGCCGGCGCGCCTGTGGCGTTCGTAGAGTTGGTGACTGAGTAAGGGGCCATAATAGCGTTCACGGCCAACTGATTGCCGGCCGACGTAATGGTATGGACAGGCTCATCGGCAGCAGTAGCAGAGGAGCCTGTCGTGTTGGGCATGGTATACGGCGCCATGACTGGACGAACGAGACCCCGGCCATGCTTGGCAGTAACGGTGGACAAAGGGTCATTGATCGACTGGCCGCGGAACTCCCCTGCATGATTCACCTCTACAATAAAAGGCGCAGGCTCTCTGAGCACGAATTTATCCAGCCCCCGGGCGATCCGCCGCATGGTGTTGTCTGCCAGCGGCCGCACGGCATTCAAATGGTAGCGATCCTTGATTTCCTTCTTTGTGGCAAAAATGCTTGGGGCGGGCAGCGTCCAGTCTATAATGGTACTGGCGCCAACCCAGGCCTTTTTTTCTCCGGTCAGGACCTCTGGGCTTTCTCGCCTGGCATGTGTAGGCCGAGGCCATCGGATTGCTTCTCCATCACAGCGAAAGACGCCGAAGAACCGCTCCCGAATAGTTGGTACGCCGAAGTCTGCCGCGCACAACTCACGCCAGTCCATGTCGTAGCCGAGGCCATGTATGAGCATTGCAGCCTCGTGCCCATCCGGATCGATGCGGAGGAACTCGCAGCACTCCAGCAGAGCCGGGTGCCCCGGCTCGATTCCGGAGGTCATAATCTTCATGAAGCCCTCGAAGGTCTCACCTCGGTGGCAAGGGTCCGGATACATTGCTCCATCACGCTCCACCAGGGGGCCCCAGGTGCGTATTTCCTTCACATTTTCCATCATGATCACCCGGGGCTTAACGGTCAGGGCCCAGCGGACAATGACCCACGAGAGGCCCCTGATCTCCTTTTTAACGGGTGTGCCGCCTTTTGCGCGGCTGAAGTGGGTGCAATCAGGCGAAAACCATGCCAACGCTACGGCCCGGCCCTGGCATACCTTGATCGGGTCGATTGCAAACACATCTTCCTGGTGATGGGTCGTAAACGGATGGTTTGTTTTGTGCATGAGAATCGCCGCAGCGTCGTGGTTCACGGCATCCGAGACAATAAGCTCTGTAAAGCGTTCGATCCCATCGCATGTTCCGCCGCCACCCGCAAAGTTTACAACAGCGATTTCCTCCATGAGGCTCATCTGCGCGGCTTCATATCGCTTTTTCATAGTTGCCTCCCATAAAACGCGGGAGGAGGCCGAAGCCCCCTCCCATTAAACTTACGCTTCCAACTGGTCCGATAAGTCCAGCCCAGTCCATTTTTCAATCTTCTGCTTAACCTCATCGAATGTGAGATTCTGCTGCATCTCATTCTCAGGAGCGGCCGCCTCTCTATCAAAGAGCAGCCCGGCCAGGTGCTTCCACTTACCTCCGCATCCGCGAAAATCAGCCATGCCGCGGTAGCCATTGCTGTGCAGTGCATTGTTGATCTGTTCAGGGGAATACCGCTTCAGGGAGATAAACGCCCCTGTATACCGATAGTGATCCTCCTCATCAGGACAAGGGTTGGCCTGCACGAACTCAAAGATGTGCTCCCCCTCATGGACGGTACAGCAACAGCGCATGGTCTTGGGGTCTATAAGCTCCCATGACTCGGGGGCATTTTCATCCCAGGGCACCAGCCAATCTAATTTCACCAGGGTGATATCCTTGACAGATGCCACCAATTGAGTATTGATGTCCTTGTCATAGCGGCGATGCCGTCCTTCATCATAGCCGGTTCTGATGAATTCCCGCAGATCGGGGTCGTTATCCACCCGGAGCCATCGCACGCCGGACTCCGTTTCAAACTCAATTTCTCTGGCATCCCCCGCGACAGCATTGATTGTTCCTATGAATTTCTGTGCCTGCCGGTACTCGTAGCTCATCCAATCCCTTGGCAGCTCGTCTATCAGCTCTTTCAGCAGTTGAATGCTTTGATCTCGTTCCGGCGTCCGCAGCTTGGCCTGCTGCTCCTCCAGCAGTCTGCTGAAAAACTCACGCCTCTTTAAGTGGGCTGCGGGTAGGCCTGCATTGGCGATATCCTCCATATGGTAGGCTTTTAGGTACAGTTCATGATCGAAGCAATCCAGTCCATGCACATCCACACCTAGATCGTTCACCTGTGTCAGACTGAGCATAGTGGGCCGCAACCCACCGTATATGGCGATTTTTCCATTTCTCGCCTGTTCGAGCTTATACTTGTTCATGCTTTTATTCCCCTCATTTTACGGTTATTTTTTGACTCTCTATAGCAGTCGTCAGGTGACAGTTTAATTACCGCCAGGTACTTCTGGATAAACACTGCGGTCACCTGCAGAGCGGCGCACCGCTCACATAAATGTGCAAATCTTCATCGTCCATCTGCACCGTGCCAATGTACTGGCTGCCTTCCATGTCATCATAGGTCTCACCATTCATGGCCACAAAGACCGTCACGGGTGTGCTCTGCGCCGTATCGACAAAGCCGACGGCCTCGATCCACATAGAGAGGCGGTTGTCCCGCGTACCGACTGCAAGAATCCGCACCGATTCTCCGGGCACATTCAGTTCCTGCCTGTGGTCACAAGCTAAGTTCACTTTCATAACAGTTTGAGTCATTTTTGCTTTCCTCCTTGAATGATCGGCTTAAAGTCCTGCATATAGAGCTACCCCTGCCAGGGGCGCCTCGGTCAATTCTGGGTGTCCCCTGAGGTGTGTTTTCTGGGGAGGTGTTTAAGATACTCGACCACGCCCGATGTAGCGTATTCTTTGCGGAGCTGGGTGAGATGCTCAACCAGCTCCGAAGTGGACGTACTCCTGCTGCTGTACCCCTCGCCCGCATGAAGACGACACAAGGCCGCATGTTCATAGTGGGTGCAATGCTGTGCAAAACGGGTCGCAGTGATTCGGCTTCCATCAGGCAGTGTTACCACACGCACGGTCATTCCCAATTCGGGCACATCCACCCACATACTCCAGGTGGCCCAGGTATCCAAAAAGTCCTTGCGCTTTTGAATATTGGTCATAGCTAAAATGTCCTGTTTGGTCAGTTCCATAAAAATCACTCCTGTTCTTTTGATGAGCAGGGGCCGTTGCTTATGAAGTTCCCCTGCAGGTTTTTCTAAGCGCGGCAACAGAGAAAATTACCCTATATTGCCGACTTGATACCCAACGCATTGCGAGCCAGCCGTACAATGAAACGGCTCCAAAATGGATCCTGTAGGCTGCGTTCCAGCCAGTCGGAGTTAATGCAATAGATGTGCGTTTTTGTGAGCTTCCAGCTGTAATCCGTACCTTCTTTAAGCGGCATGGTGCGTTTCAGGTCGCCCAAGCAGAATGAAATGGTCTTCTTTTCATGGTCAACCCGGAAATACATGTCGTAATGTGGGTTGCCTTCTTCAGTCACATGGTGGAAGCCAGACGGCGGGTCTGTCTGGTACACCTGATTGTTGTCGATTGAGTCCCGCCACACATTGAAGGTGGATGAAAGCACCAAAAGATGCGGGTGATCCGGTATAGTTGGGAATTCCTCCAGCGGGCTTCTCTGGATAAAATCCAGCAGTCCATCTTTATTCCAAAACGAACTCCGGTTCAGGCAGAGACCTTTGAAGAAATCCCCGCTTTCATCTACGCGCTGGCCGATCAGGAATCGTGAGTCGTCGTAGGTGTTTTCAACTGCCGTGAGCAGCGTTTCCCTCTTCACGGGAAGCGGAGGCTTTCTTCTCATTTTTGTACCTCCTCAATCCTGTGATAGCGCTTGCAGTATTCACCCGGTCGAATTGCGCAGTTATTTGCATGGTGCAGATACGCGCACATCTTACAGGCCTCTTCGATGTCGAATTTACCAACAGGCCTCGGCATGATCTCCAGAGAGGAGCACAGCGCCGCATCTTCCTCAGGCCCATTACAGGTCAGGTATTGCACAACGGCGGAAGAATAATCCTCAGACAGCCCCACCACGAAACCTTCTTCTCCGCAGCCAGAATCGAAAACATAGCTGCCGATAGTAATCTCACTTTCATCAATCGCCGGCAGTTTATTGTCCGAATCGTCCTCAAAGCCGAGGGACAGCAGGAGCCTTGAAAACTCCTCTGAGGTAAAGAGCTTCTTTTCCAGAGCAGCCAGTCGACTTATGAGCTTTTTATGCGTCGGGCAATTTAACATAGGGAGCGCATCAGAAAACACTTTCAGGCGTGGAACAGAATCGCCGGCCAGCTTATCCCATAACATCTGCATCTCCATCAGGCAGCCGCCGCTCCGCGCTAAAACACCATACATAATCTCGTCATCAAAAGCCTCGACGCCCTTCTTGGCATAGTTTTGCCTGGAGTAACAGGTGAAGCCCCAGTAAAGATCGTCCCAATCATCATCCGTGGATGTTTTGAGAACCTGAATATCCTCATCCAGCAAATAAGTTGACATGGATAACACTCCTACTCTTTTCGTAATCATTTAACAAGGTCCACCTTCAGAGCCACGGAATGCTCCGGCGGGATAGGCCCAGTTGTCTGTAAAAATATCATCCGGGGAGAAAACACCTTCAACGAGCTGGTACAGCGCCTTTGGGTTATCGTGGCAGACACAGCTTTTAACATCGCCGACATACTCCTCCAACGGTAAGCCGATGTGCATCGTAAAGCCGAGGATCTTCTCATCATTGGCCAGCCGTTCAAACTCAGTTGGAAACAGTTCCCGAATTCCGGCCCACTGCTCACGCTTTGAAAAAATGCACATCATGCAGGAGCAGCGGTTCCAGCCGCAGGCATAGACGGGATGAGGCATACACCGGTGCCGCCGGATCCGTTCCCAGACATCTCGTTCCGAATGGTCGATCACAGGGCGCCACCAGTGAACAAGGCGATGGCCTCTCTTGGTTGCATTGGTAGGGTGCAACTCGATCTCATTGTAGGCGGCGCGGTTTTTGCTTTCACCGCGCCGCTCACCAGACACAACGAGGAGCTTTACGTCAGATTTCCCCATCAGGCTGATCGCGGTTCTGTTGAACACCTTGTCCTTGCCAACACTTGTGCAATAACGTCCCCTAGTGACGGCCTGTATGGCCGGGAGCCGCAGATGATACGACTGCAGGTGCTTCAGGTCCGAGATACTGCGGATAACGCTTTCTCCGACCGCTCTTTTGAGGCTGGGGGTACAATACCTGCCGCGCCCCAGCGCCTGCTTGGCGGGCAGCCGAAGGTGATAGCCGCCATGCTTCAGCCGGGAGATATAGTCCCGTACACGCTCAACATCACCGGGAAAGCACCCTGCCTCGGCATCCACACCGATTTCCGGGAAAGTGCGCTTGTTGCCGGCTTTGTCCAGCTGATCCATTCCCACAGTAACGATGTCCTGCAGCAGAAGCTCCTCGCACCGGGCACACCAGGTTCGGTTCAGCTCAGCGCTGTTTTCAAAGGCAGGCAGGTCATTATTTGATAGGACCTCCTGCATGATCTGCCGGCGCAGCCGGTCACTCTCATATTGCTTGTCCGACAACGCGCATTCCACGAAGGTGCCGTCATCGCCCTCGTATTCAATCGGGTAACTGGCGCCAACCCGAAAGACCTCACCCCAAAAGCCATTCACGCGGTGGGATACGCGCAGGCGGACGCCCTCCGCTCTGGCAAAGGCATCGACATAGGCGAGCGTGACCGGCCAATCCATGATCCGGTTTGGATGCCCGCCGTCGAGGTCGTGGTGCCATAGTTCGATCTTTTCCTTAGGAACGCCCAGTTCGCGCAGATAAAAATAGGCGCTCAAGGAATCTTTTCCGCCGGAAAACAGCACTAAGATACGATCGTAATCCTCAAGGGGCAGCAGCTCCGGCAGATAGATTTGCTGATCATATTTACATTCATTTTTACTTGGATACAGAGGGACCACCGGCTTCCCGCACCCATAGATCTGCGTTGCGGGATGGCCATAGACCACGGGCGTGTCGATGGTGCAATCGATGTCGCGCAAGACCTTCACCTTATCAACTCCTTTCCGAACTGCGCCGGGTTTAGGGCGGCGACTGGCCGAGTTCGCTCCAAGCGCACTCAAATTCCTATAAAAAAAGACACTACACCCCCGGTAAACCCGATGTGCAATGCCATTCTTCAGGAGCGCGGCCTGTGAAGAAAGCCCTTAGCCCGCCGATTTAGTTCAGTTCCTTTTCCTCGTTCGCCAACTCGATTTCACACTTGCTTCCGATCGGCCTGTCACACCAGCCGTCCACACCCCACATGCAATCCATGGTGTAATCGCAATCGCCGCCACGCTTTGGATAGTCCATGTCTATTTCCTGCTTTGTCTTTGCTTTTTTACAAGGGGCATCTCCTTTGCCGGCACCTATTTTTCGCAGGCTTGAAGGTTTTACTGGATACCACGGAGAATCGCTGTTGATGTAAACGGTGTTTTCCGGCAAAAAAGTCGGATCTGGGTCTTGCACAAAGCCCACAACAACGTGAGGGGCGAATACTGCACCGTTCGGGTTGGTGTACTCCACCAGATCCCCAATTTTGAATCCGTAGGCTTCTTGTATGCCGTTGATAACGGATGGATCAGCGGCAGGGTTGTAAAGGCTCATCATTACTCCTCCCTGGAATTTGTCAAAGGCAGGGCCACAGTTGGCAAAGCCCGTTCAAATGGTATATCTGGGACTGTTCGTTCAAAATCCATTCCATACAGGATTCCCTTCATAATTGAAGGTCTCTGCATCCTGACATTCCGCATCAGTCAGCTCAGTAATTCTCTTGCGGGATCTTGACAAATAGAGTTTGCTTCGGATTTTGGTCTGCGGCTGATTCTCTTCCAGCAGTCTATCAAAGGCCACGACCTGCTGATAGCTCTCAGGGCAGTGTTCCCTTAGATAGCGAAAGAAGTAGTTCCGATGAAAGGGGCACATAGTACAGGCGCTGGCCTTGGTCTCTAACCCCCATTCCTCCAGACAATAACGGTAGTTATCTGGACGCTCCAATCCCATCTCAATCAGAGGGAAGCGGTTTTTGAACATCGGGTGTGGATTATCAAAAATACGTTGCTGCTCTTCCTTTGAAAAGCCGATGTGCATGGTATGTGCTTTGCGGTCCTCCGGCCTAATCCTCTGATACGGCCGGTAGCCCAGCAGCTCATGCTTTGCAAACTTCTGCATGATTTTGATTTTGAAATCGATGGTGCAATTTCGCATCATACGGCCCTTTTTACCGGTCTCCTCATCCGTACACCAAAACGGAATGCTGACCACGCGGGCCTTTCCAAAATTTTGTGTGTAGTGTCCATAGAGATCGGATTCCAACACATAGAAGGGGATGTCGCAGGCTTCGCATGCGTTGGCTATGAATGCGACTTGGTCATATACCCAGGGAGGCTCACATTTCAAATCGCAGTACAATACCGCATCGTATATGGGAACGGCTGGGTATAAGGGCCCATTACGGGAATTGTCGCAGGACATCAGGGCCAGCGCGGTGCTCTGCATCCCGGCTCCGCAGCTCAAGATGTCCATTTCATAAATGTCCTCCTCGCCAGTCGTGCTGCACTCCATCTTTTTTTCATCCTTTTCATCGCCTTTCTAAAAATATATCCTGAAGCCTTCGGCTTTTAGGCCATAAAAAAAGCGAGAGCGACACACAAAGCCGTCACCGGTGTGGTCATTCTCTCAATATAGGGCAGAGCCCCAGTAAATAAAAAAAGAGCCAATAGGCTGCACCCGAATGGACGCAGTTATCCTATCGACTCATCGTACAAACTTGAACAACGTGTGCTCTTGCGGATTTTGAAAATCCCGGAAGCCCTGAAGGGCACGCACAAAAATCAATTACGATTATATTATACCACTATATATTGTGATAGTCAAACAGTTTTTATGGATATATTGTGTTTGGCAAACTTGAGTTGACAGCGCCTATATCTATGATAAAATAGACTATAGAGTTGTAAATTGGCAAATCCAGATAGAACAGTGAAGGACATGAGAGGAGTGGCCCATTTGAAAAGTTATACCGCTCAGTGGACAACCAAAAAAATTGCGAAAATGTTGGACAAAGGAGAGCTTTCTCTGAATCACACATTCCAGCGTAATTTTATTTGGACCAAACGGCAGGCAAGCCTTCTGATTCAGACGATGATGATCGACTATCCAGTACCACCGCTCTATGCCGCAAAGGGGCCGGAAGGGACGTTTGATGTCTTTGAGGGTAAGCAGCGGATCACGTCCATTGCGTCGTATCTGAAAAATGAGTATGCGTTGGTGGGCTGCCCCGAAGTGGCACTGGCAGATGGGTCGATGCTAAAGGTCAACGGAAAGAAATTTGAGCAGTTGCCGGAAGAGTTGCAGGAAAAAGTCTTGGATGCGACTATTACCAGCTTTTACTTTGAGGATGTCACCGAAGACCAAATCGCTGATATGATGTGGCGCCTCAATAATGGAAAGCCGCTTTCCGGAATTGAGCTGACACGCATACGGGCCAAGAGCCTGCGCGCGATCCATGACCTGGGCCTGCATGAGCTGTTTACCACAACGATGACTCCTGCGTCTCTGGCTAAGTATCACAACGAGGATGTCGTGCTGAAGGCTTATATGGCGCTCTATGAGGACAAGCCTGCGTTCACGGCCGCCAAGGTCCGGGATTTTGCGGAGTCGATGGAAATTACCGATGAGCAGGTAAACGAAATGGGTGATGCATTCACTCGAATTCTGGAAGCGTATAATATCCTCACAGAGCGGGAATCCGGCAGCGCCAAGAAGATTATCTTCCGCACCCACCTGCTGAGTATTATCCGCGTGGCACTGGAAAGCGTGAAGAATGGAGTACCCGCGGAAAAATTTGCCGACTGGTGCGCGTATTTCTTCGACGAAAACGAAAAGGTTTCGATTGATGAAACATACAACGCCAATACCGTCAGTGCGGTGACACGGCCCAATGTAGTAGCTGCTCGTTTTGAAGCCGTTGACACTTCCTACCATAGATATCTGGAAGAGAACGCCTGATTGAAAAAACACACGCTCTGCGATTTCTTCGCAGAGCGTGTGTTTTTATTATGTGAATAGCTAATTTATCTGCATTTTGATTGCTTTTACTGCTCGTCCTTCAGCCGATCCGTGATGCTGTCCCTTGACACTTGCCGGAAGGTTTTTCCGGGGACGAGGAGACAGATGCCTGTTACAAGCAGAGCAATGACCAGAACCGCCAGGAAGGGGGGCTTGTAGGTCAGGAAATAGAATTGCTCCGAGACCAGCCGTACCAGCCCATAGGTGAGTGGGATTCCCGCGAAAATCAAAAGCAGTAGGGAAATAAGCGCGTAGGTGCCGCCCTCGATGGACAGCGTTCGAAGAATCTGCTTCTTGGTCATACCAATACTCTCCAGCGTGGCGAATTCCCTTTGACGGGCATAGATGTTCGTCGCCATTGTGTTTGCAAAGTTTGTCAGGCCGATTACCAACAGGAGCAGGGAGAATACCGTTCCGATGATCAGGATAGAGCCCATCGACATTTGGTTGGTCTTGATATAGGTGCTTTGGGCCAGCAGGTAGAGATCCGCGTTTCCTTTCTGCATCCCGGCAAGTGTTTGATTGATTTTCGTCTCCCACTGTGGGTCAACATTTAGCAATATTTGATTGACCACGGGCTGCGTGGAGATGCGTTTCATGCCCGCATAGCTCATGTATACGTGGGCGATGCGGTGCTTTCCATAGTAGGAAACCGCCTGATTATCTCGGATTGAGCCAATATTCCAATAAAAGTTTTCGCCATCTTCCCAGTCTCGGAGCTCCAGTGGCTCCAGAATGCCCGCAATTTGGTACTCCGCGCTCAGATGGGTCCGGGGATCCTGAATGCGAACCGTCTGCCCGACCAGCTCCGCCGGGACGTTGTCGGCCTCGGTAGGGGAGAGATAAACCGTCTCCCCCCGTTCAAAGCGGTTCAGGGAGAATGGGTCATAGGTCCCCGCAGAGAGTGGGAGCGTTTGAAGCAGAGCCGAAGAAATCCCGGCGGTATCCAGCCTCGGGCCGCTGGCCAGATCGGACTGCTCCACAGAGGATACCAGGAGCTTATCGTCCAGATAGGCTGTCCATGCGGGATCCTTACCGTCCGCCATGGCGGCGGTGCCGTAGACAATCTCTTTTTCTGTGACGCCATGGAGTGCGTCTACCTGTTCCAGAAAGCGCTCATCAATCAGCCCCTGATCGGCATCTTTGATCGTGGCGTCACTGATGGTAAAGTCATAGGGGGCATCCATGACGGCGCTGTATTCCCAGTTGGGGTTGGAGAAAATCGTAAAGACCGCCAGGAATACCTCCAGCCCCGTGAACAGCGACAGGAATACCAGAACCGCCCGTTTCCGATTGCGAAATACATTGCGAAGCGCCATACGAAACAGGTTGGCGCCCTTCCTGCCTTTCACCCGGTAACTCTTGTCCATGGTATCTGCGCCAGTGTAGCGAACGGCTGCAATGGGAGACACCCTGCTTGCCTCCTTCGCCGGTTTTCTGCAGCTGATAGCCACGGTCGCCAGCGAGAAGAGGATGGCGAACAGGTATATCGCCGGGTGAAAAACTGCGCGATGCTCCATCGCGGCGCCAAGGCCACCGCCGGAGAGCAGGGCGTTCAAGATGACCGGCACCGCCCAGATGGAGACCATACTGCCTGCAAGCAGCCCTGCCGGGATTGCGATGCCTGACAAAAGCAGGATTTGTCTGCTCACAATTCTCTTTAGTTGCCTCGGGGTCGTACCCAGTGTCTTCAATACGCCATAAAAATGGATGTCTTTCGTCACCGAGATGCAGGCGATGTTGTAAATCAGGAGATACCCGCACAGCATAATGAGGAGGCACCCCAGCAGGACCCCGGCCGTGGCAAGCAGGCCGCTCTCCGCCGACCCAGAGGAGAAATTGATAAGGATCAGGTTCTGCCCCTCGGACAGCTCCATGTCCCGATTCAGCCACTCCTCCGTCTGGGGCCCGGACTCCTTTGGGCGAAATGTAGTTATATCATATACCCCGTACTTCTGCGCGAACGCCTGGGAGACGATGGCGTTTGCACCGACCGGCGCGCCGCTTAGGCCCGCCGCGGCAATGTTGCCGCTGATGCTGCCCGCGGGTCTGGAAAGGGATACATAATCGTGAAACCATCCGCTCAATACGAAGGTCTGGGGACTTCCCGAAACCGAGAGGGTGATCTCCATGCCGGCCTGGGGCGTGTCCAGCCCAAGAAAGCTCATGGCGTCCTCTGAGAGCATGATTTCGTTTTCGTTCTCCGGAAAATCTCCATTCAGATGGTCGATGGTAGTTTCGATGTGATTTTCCCATTCAGATGAGTCGTAATAGGTGAGCGCAATGGAGCCCTGCGCTGTTTCCGCGGTTCCAGCGAAAATTTGGCGTCCAACCGTGACGACGTAGTCCAGTTGCGTCAGTTTCTCCTGCTGCTGCTCAGAGAGCCCTGTCAGAAGTCCGGTTGCCGTGGTGCCTGTCACCCGTTTGTCCATGGTGCGGTAATTTTGATAAAAGCTGAGACCCACGCTGAATACCGTGAAAATCAAAAAGGTGACCAGAGCGGTCGATAAAATCATCACCCGGTTGTGCCGGAGATTCACACGAAAATTG
>OLSM01002301.1_pt1 | contig 12566 bp, 8 predicted proteins | sample 1672721 | NCBI WGS metagenome assembly OLSM01 (sample SAMEA3136717, study PRJEB25190) | human gut metagenome | reverse complement strand
GGATTATCCGGGAAGTTTTCCACCACCTGCAAGAAAACTTTTTAACCGCAAAAACCGCGGGGCCTTTTTCAAGGCTCCGCGGTTTTCCTGTATATCTTATCTCTTGCCGCCGTTCATCAAGCGGTGGGCTTCCGGGCCATCTGGGAGAGGATCCCCTGGACCATCCCGTCCAGCAGGGCGCCGCTCATGGTTTCCACCAGCTGCCCGTCGAAATTGTCACGCACCTGGGTCTGCTTATCCACCACCAAGGTGTGCAGCCCCTCTTCCCCGGCGGGGTCCCACTGGGGGATTTCCGGGTTGTTGGGGTTCCCTGTGCGAACAAAGGCCATCACCGTTTCAAAGATCTGGCGCTCCAGCCGCTGGGTCACGCCCTGCTCCTGGGTGGAGGGCACCAGGTCCGTGGTGTGGAACACAAAGGGGATGTCCGCACAGTGGGGCGGCAGCTGGCCTCCGTACATGGGGCCGTCCAGGTTGAACATATAGTCCCAAATGGGCGCGCTGCCTGCGGCCACCCGGCGCTTTACATAATCCAGAGTGTACTGCCGGAACATATAGTCCATTCCCAACAGGTCGATCAAAGGCCGCTGGGGATAGGCCTCCTGGAACAGAGGGATGGCCTTGTCCGCCAGCTCTTTGCCCAGCTTCTCCTCCACAGCCTTCCGGGCTTCCTCCGGGGTGATGTTCTTCCGGTCATATCCCATGACTCCAATTGCGTTGAACTCGCTGAAGGTGGAACCGATCAGCAGGGGGATGTGGGCTGTTTCGGGACGGAAGGGCACCTCCAGGGGGTCCCCGGCGTAGTACCCGTTGCGGCAGGGCGTTTCGCCGCTGTTGACCTTCTGGGGACGCAGGCTGCTGCGCATCCACTTGAAGGCACGGGTCAGCTGCTCATAAGGGATCTCCTCCAGCTCTTTCACCGTGGAAACCCCGGCTTCTTTCAGCAGCATCTCCCCCATGGGGCGGCCGGAGCCTACGCAGTCGAAGATGGCCCCGCCCTGGACGCCGCTCATAATCAAGCCCTTGTGGAACAGCCCGTCGGCAGCAGGGGTCTGGAGCAGCGCGGTCACCTTCATGCCGCCACCGGACTGACCGAAAATGGTGACATTGTCCGGGTCGCCGCCAAAAGAGGCGATGTTGTCATGGACCCACTGGAGGGCTGCCACCATATCGGCAATGCCTGCGTTGCCGGAATCCCGGTACTCCTCCCCAAACTCGGAGAGGTCGCAAAAGCCCAGCACGTTCAGCCGGTGGTTGATGGATACGAACACGATCTGCCCGTATTTGCTGGCGCTGTGGCCCTCATAGGCCACCATTTCCATGGAAGACCCGGCAGAGAACCCGCCTCCGTGGAGCCACACCATCACCGGACGTTTGCCGCCGTCACAGGCGGGGGTCCACACGTTGAGGTTCTGGCAGTTTTCGCTTTGGACGCCCACCCGGTGCGGGGTGCCCAGGTCGCTGTCCGGGCGCTCCGGGTCCAGCAGGGGGCAAACATACCCGTAGCCGGTGGCCTCCCGCACGCCCTCCCAGGGGTCGGCGGGCTCCGGGGCGTGGAAGCGCTTTGCCTTGGCGTAGGGGATGCCCTTGAAGACCGTCACCCCATCGTACTCATAGCCGTGCACAGCCCCTTGTTTGGTCTGGACCACGGCCGTATCCTTGTCGTAGCGGAACGATTTTTCCATGATACTCCTCCTTTTCACAGGTCTTTTTCCTTGTATTCAGTATACTGCGAAAGGGAGGAAAACCTCTTGCAGTATTCCGAGGGAATCTTTCGTTTTTCGGACTTTACCGGGCGTTGAACCGGTCGCAGGCATCCTGGTAGCACTGGGTGATTTCATCTATGTTATGCGATTTTAAGGTTTCTCTGAATTCATCATGAGATGTCGTATCAGTTCCTAAAATATACTTGACCATTCGTTCCTGCATTAAAGTAATAATATCTGTCATATTAGAATTGACATATTCGTTTTCTTCCTGATTAAGCTGCACTCCAACCGGTATACTGATAGTTTCCTCTGGGCTAGCCCAAACCTCACCTGCTTTTATCTGCATAATTGCTCCATCACTAGATGTAGCCACCTGTACCGAAATTTCAGCTGTTTCGGACTGGAAACCCATATAGGTCCTCATGGCATATTTTCCAAGAGCATCTGAAACAGAAATACCGTCAGGATTTTTTAGAATAGCATCTGTAAACGTAATATTTCCTGTTTCATCTACCACATATGACTCATTTTCAATTCCATAATAACGGTAATTGATCCCTTCCTGCGTATATTGATAATCTAACCATTTGCTAATTATATCGATTTTATCTTTGGCTTGAGTCGTGACATAGATCTCTTGCTGAATACACGCGTTTCCACTACACTTCACCGGATCATCCCCTTTATTTAAAACGATCCCTCCCAATGGTTGAAGATCCAAGTCATCATTGGAAACATATCCCTGTGTATACAGTTCTTTGCCCATAAGAAAATTGAACCAAAAACTAAGGAACAAAGTTTGATCATTCTCAAAATTAGAATAATCCCCTGATATTGCTGCCGACCCTGCCGTAAAGTTCTTGTCAATCAAACCTTCTGCATACCAGTCCCGCATGGTATCCAACCAGTCATCCCATCCAGGAGCAAAAGGAGCCAGCAAAACCGTGTCTGTACTATAGTCATATTGCCAATATTTGGAAGCCCAGTCTGTATTAACTCCCCACGCCCATGAAAGCGAGGTTCCACCATCCGACTCCAACGTCATTGGGGCAGTCATTCCGTTATCCCGGCATTGAATTAACAACTGATGGAGATCCTCAACGGTTTCCGGTACATCTGCACCCATTTCAGCAAGGATGTCCGCTCGATAGGCTGGACCCATAAAAGCCCCTCCGCCGTCTACGCCTTCATCGTTTCCCTTAATTACACGGACAGAATGCATCTTTCCATCGTCATAGGTAGCCTGTTTCATAGCATCTTCACTAGATTTTAAAAGTGCAAGATAATTTGGCATATATTTTTCAATATTTTCTGCCATATCCACTAGAACACCATCTTCAATTCCTTGCTCATATCCTCCCGGATATGTACTAGTACCTCCAGGAAACATAACATCAAAATATTCCCCTGTTGCTAAAAGCTGCTGAAATTTCTCAAGCATTTCTGTTTCGGTGTACGTCATCCAGTTCACATGGACATTGGTGGCCTCTTCCATGGCCTTTACGCCGGCGATCTCATTGGGGTCTTCCACAATTTGGGAATCGTAGACCATCAGCACGCTGATCTCCTGTTTCTCCGCGCTGATGGGCAAGGTCAGCCCGTTGATGTCCCGGGTTTCTACAGACTGGCTGGACTCCTCGTCACCGCCGGCAGAGCTGCTAGGCTCCCCGCCATTGGAGCAGGCCGCTGTACTCAGCAGCATGGTCAGTGCCAAAAAGGTTGCCAATAGCTTTTTCATCGTTTTCGTTCCTCCTTTATTATTTTCACTCTTCTCAACTCTTCACAGCACCCATGGTAATGCCCGTTACAAAGTATTTTTGGATAAACGGGTAGATACACAGGACCGGAAGGGTGGATACCACAATGGACGCATATTCGATCCCTTTTTTATAAATCGTGGAGCTTTCCGCCAAATCCGCCGCATTGGAAGTGATGTCCGCCGTGGAGGTGATCAGGATCTCCCGCAGGACCATCTGCAAGGGGTACAAATCGCTGCGGGTGGGCAGGTAAAGCAGCGCGGAAAAGTAGTCGTTCCACTTTGCCACCGCAGTAAACAGCATGATCACCGCAAAGGTTGCCTTGCACAGGGGAAGGATCACGCTCCACAGGATGCGCAGGTCGGTGGCCCCATCGATTTTGGCCGCTTCAGAAAGTTCCATGGGCACGTTTTCCATGGAGGTGCGCATGATGATGATATTGAACACGCTCAGTGCGCCGGGTATGATCAGCACCCAAGGGGTGTCGGTCAAATGCAGGCCCTTCATCACAATGTAGCTGGGGATCATGCCCCCGTTAAACAGCATGGTAAAGGATATGATCATCATAAACCCGTTGCGGAACCGGAAGCTTTTCCGGGAAAACACATAGCCCGCCACCGTGGTCAGCACCGCCGTCAGCAAGCAGGTGCTCACAATGTACAGAAGGGTATTCCCATAGGAAGACCACAGCTTGTTGTACTGGAGGATGATCCGGTAGGCCTGCACATCCACATTCCGCAGGGGCCAGAACACCAGCCCGATATGGGTGTTCAACGCGGTGGGGTTGCTGATGGAGGCCATCACCATGTGCCAAATGGGAACGATGCACACATAGGTAATCAAAACAAGCAGGATGGTATTGATGACGATAAACACGATCCGGCTGGGCTTTTCTTTCAGTTTCATCAAACCACCCCCTTAAAACATGGAGGTGCCGGAAAGCTTTTTCAAGACCTTGTTGGAGGTCAGCAGCAGCACCGTACCGATCAGCGAGTTGAACAGGCCCACCGCAGTGGACATCCCGAAGTTGGCGTCCTGCATACCCAAGCGGTACACATAGGTGTTGATCACATCGGACACATCCCAGTTCGAGGCGTTGTACAGCAGCAGGATCTTGTCGGCCCCCACAGAGAACACCATGCCCATGCGCATAATGAACATCATGATGATGATGGGGGCAATCCCCGGCAGGGTGACGTGCCAGGTCTGTTTCCAATGGCCTGCACCGTCCACTTTGGCGGCGTCGTACAGCTCCTGGTCCACATTGCTCAAAGCCGCCAAATAGATGATGGACCCGTACCCCAGCCCTTGCCAGGTGCCCATCAAAATGTAAATGGGCCGGAACCAAGCGGGGATGTTCAGCAGGTTTTCACTGACGCCCCCTGTCAGGAAGCTCAACCCTTCGGAGATCACGCCGCCGGCTTTTGTAAAGTTGATCACCAGGCCAGCCGCCACCACCGTGGAAACGAAATAGGGCATATAGCTGATGGTCTGCACGGTCTTTTTAAAATACTTGTTTTTCACCTCGTTGAGCAGCAGGGCAAAAATGATGGGCGCCGGGAAATTCACCAGCAAATCCAGCAAGCCCAACAGGATGGTATTGCGGATCAGGCGGCCGATGTAAGGCCCGGAAAAGAACAGGCGGAAGTTTTCCAGGCCGATCCACTGGCTCCCCAGCACCCCCTTCACCGGTGAATACTTTTCAAAGGCCATCACAATGCCGAACATGGGCAGATAGTGGAACAGGATAAAGTATAGCAAAATCACGCTCAAGAAAACATAGAGAGCCTTGTTCCGCAGGATATCCACCAGCAGGTCTTTTGGCAGGTTTTTTACCCCGCCTTTTTCGCTGTAGGACAAGCGGAAGGCTGTTTTAGTTTCCCTTTTCCCTTTGCTTCGTCCCATGGTCCCTCCTCCTTTTTTCTGTATCTTTGCGCTAATAATAGCGTATTGTGTGGAAGGTTTTCTATAAAGATCGGGGAGAGGATTTTAAAAAAGAGGTTCTAAAATGACGCAATTGGTAAAAACCGGTTATAAATTATAAAAATCCAGAAAAAGGATTCGCCTCCTGATGGACTTTTCCCCCGGTTGATACTATACTTTATCTGAAAAGATGACAAAAGCTTGGTGGTTTTTCCATGAATCGAATAAAACAGCTGCGGCTGAAAAACATTTTTAACTACATCACCTTCTTCCTTTTGGTCCCCTTTGCCTGCATCCTGGTGGCGCTCTTTGCCTATACCGCCCACCTTACCACTTCCCATGAAAAGGAACTGCTTCATCTGGCGGCAGAAGACATTTCCCAATCGTTCCGCTCCTCTTTGGGAGGCATTTCCGATGGCGCCCGGCAGGCCACCTACTCCAACAACTTTACTTATTTCTGCAACAGCAGCGAAGCCAAAAAAGTGGACAAGTATGCCGGCGCCTTTTTAGACGAGTGCCAATCCCAGCTGTTCCCCTATTCCCAAGTGCTGGGGGTTTTTCTTTACAGCGCCCCTTGCGACGCCTTTTATTCCACCTTCCACTATTTCAATTCCCTGGCCTTGGGCCAGAAAGCCGCCTCAGCCCTCCGGGAGGACCCTGCTGTTTTAACAGAGTCCCCCCTATTTTTCAAGGAAATTGACGGGGCACCCTACCTCTTTTTTACGCTGACGGAACGGTACGGCACCTTGGCGGTTATGATCGACCCTCAAAAAGACACCAACTTCTCCAACTTTAACGCCATTTATGCCGACACCGCCGCTTTCTCCTACAGGGACACCCCTTCCCAGCAAAAGGGCAGCTTTTCCCAGCCTTTGGAAGGCACCTCGTTGTATTTGGTTTGCGAATATCACATCCGCCTCTCCCTTTCCCCGGAGCAGGTGGTTTTGCTGGCGGCCATCCTACTGCTGCTTTTGGCCATCCCGGCCTCCCTGTGGTTTCTGACCCGCCTGGTTTCCCGGCCCCTGCGGGTGATCACCCAGTCCATGGAGGTCATCACCGCCGGGGACTTGGAGCACCGCATCCCTCCCTTGGAAAACACCATTGACGACATCGCCGCTTACGGCAGGGGGATCAACATGATGCTGGACGCCATCCGCAGCTACAAGGAAGCGGATTTCCAAAGCCGCATGGACGCCACCCAGGCCAAACTGCAATACCTCCAGCTGCAGATCCGGCCCCACTTCTACCTCAACTGCATGAAGAACATCAACTCCCTGATCGACTTGGAACAATACGCCAAGGCAAAATCTTTGGTGTATGCCCTCTCCAGCTATATCAGCCACGCCTTTTCCGACATCAAAGGGTTCATCACCGTCCGGGAGGAACTGGAGGCCATCCAAAGCTATGTGGACCTGTGCCGGGCACTGGGCAATGAGATCCAGTTGGACTTTAAGCTCAGCGGCCAGTGCATGGCCATGGACTGCCTGCCCATGTCCCTGCTCACCTTTGTGGAAAACAGCATCAAACACACAAAATCCGGGGACTGCCTGCACCTCTCCATCCGGGTGGAAACCTTTACCGACCACAGCGGGGAAAAGAAAATCCGGTTCCTGCTGCAAGATTCCGGAGGGGGATTTTCCAAGGAGGCCCTCCGGGAGCTGGAAAGGCTGGACCCCTCTAAAATGGTTTACCGGCGCACCCACGTGGGCATTGCCAATGTGCGCTACCGGCTGTACCTGGGGTACGGCGAAGATGCCACTTTAACGCTGCGCAACCAGGGGCAGAGCGCCGTGGTGGAAATCACCACCCCCTGCGGGCAGCACACAGAAAGGAGGATTTATGAATCTTTTGATTGTAGATGACCAGCCCAACGTGCTGGCCTCCCTAGCCACCACCATCGACTGGGGCGGGGTGGGGATTGATGAGGTGTACACAGCCCGTTCCGCCCTGGCCGCCAAAGATATCCTGCTGAACAAAACCGCGCACATCCTGCTGACCGATGTGGAAATGCCCATGGAAAACGGGTTAAAACTGATCAAATGGATCCGGGAGCGGGGGTTGGACATAGAGTGCATCTTAATCACCTCCCACACAGACTTCTTCTACGCAAAGCAGGGCATTGATCTGGGAGTGATCGACTATGTGGTACAGCCTGCCAAAAGTGAAAGCGTCATTCGGGCGGTGCGAAATGCCATGGCCAAAATCACCTCCCGCAACGATGTGCGGCAGCGGCTGCAAATGGGGTATTTTTCCGATTTTGAAATCAACCACGCGGCCCAGCATTTTTTGAAGACCTGGCCGGAAAACAACGGGACCCCTCAGGCAGAGGCGCTGCTGGAGGAAAAAATCCAGCGGCTCAACCAGCTGGGGTTCCACTGCACCCCCGAGGACGGCTGCACACTGTTTTTAACCAACATCGAAGAGTGGACCAGCCTTCCCTTGCCGGAATTTGAAACCCGAAACCGCTACAACGAACTGGTGCAATCGGTGTTTTCCTTTGTCAACGGGGCCTCCACCACCTTCTACCAGGACGCCTCCCACCTGATCACCCTGCTTTCCACCCCGCCTTTGGAGGAATTGGAGCAGTATTTCCACATTCTCCAGCGCCAGACCCAAGCCGCTTTGGGATGCTCGGTCAGCGTGTACTTTTTCTGTGTGCCCTTCCGGGACCTGCTGCCTGCGTTCCGGTGCCTGTCCAGCCGGGATCCCTTGGAGGAAACAGCAGGCCCCCCTCAAGTGGTGCGGCTGTACCTCTCTGCAGAACAGAAAAACCTGGACCTGGTTTCCCGCCAGTACCGGGAATACTTTGCCAAGATCGAAGCCTACATCCAAAACCATATCTCCGAGCCCATCACCCGCCAAGGGATCTCCGATTCCATCCACATCTCCTCCGATTACATTTCACACATTGTCCGTTCCGTTGCCGAGTGTTCCTGCAAAGAGCTGATCACCCGGGAAAAGATGAAATACGCCCGGGGGTTGATCGAGAACACCACCCAGCCCATCGGGAACATCGCCATCGCCTGCGGATACGACTCCTTTGCCTATTTCAGCAAGGTTTACAAAGCCACCTATGGCGTCAGCCCCCGCCGGGACCGCAAATAAGCGCAAAACAAAAAGGCCCAGCCAAAGCTGGGCCTTTTTGCTGCCTAGGATCACAGGCACATTTCAAAAATATGTTCCACATCCTGAGGGGTCAGGTGTTTGAAACCGGGAAGGATCTTGCCGCCGCAGGCTTTCCGGGCCATGACTTCAAAGTTTTCAGAGTCAATGCCCAGGTCCGTCAAGGTGGACTGCAGCCCCAATGTCTGGAACAGGAATTGTTCCGTCAGGTCGATGCTGCGCTCTGCCACCTCCCTGGGCGGCAGGGCGGGATCCAGGCCAAAGACATTGACGCCGTATTGGTAAAACCGGCCCTGGGTGTCCTCATCCAAAATGTACCGCATCCAGCGGGGGGTGAGGATGGCCAGCCCCAGGCCGTGGGTGATGTCGTAAAAAGCGGAAAGCTCGTGCTCCATGGGGTGGCAGCTCCACCCGGAGCGCTGCATGGCCCCGGCAAACCCATTGATGGCCCAGGAACTGGTCCACATCAGGTTGGCACGGGCTTCGTAATTGTCCGGCTGCTCCAGGGCGATGGGTGCATACTTCATCACGGTTTTGATCATGCCCTCTTTGAAGCAGTCAAGCATGTACATACTCTCGTCCCCTGTGACGAAGTAGATCTCAAACAGGTGGGAGAGGATGTCCGCCGAGCCGCAGGCGGTCTGGTACCGGCTGACGGTGAAGGTTTCGGTGGGGTCCAGGAAGGATACCTTTGGCTGCATACAGGGATACCCCCGGCCCAGCTTCTCCTTGGTTTCCAAGTTGGTGATGACCCCGCCGTTGTCCATTTCCGAGCCGGTGGCCGCCAGGGTCAGCACGGTGACCAGGGGCAGGGCACGCTCCGGGGCGGCAGCGCCGGTGGAAAAGTCCCAAGGGTCGCCGTCGTAGCAAGCGCCCGCCGCGGCAAATTTGGCGCAGTCCAGCACCGAGCCACCGCCCACTGCCAGCACCACGTCGATGCCGTGCTCTTTACACAGCTGAGCGCCCTGACGCACGGAGGTGACACGGGGGTTGGGGTCAATGCCGGGCAGCTCCCACAGCTCCAGGCCGGCCCCCTGGATTTGGGCCACCACCCGGTCGTACAGGCCGCTGCGCTTGATGGAGCCGCCGCCATAGCACAGCAGCACCCGCTTGCCCAAAGCGGCCAGTTCGGCGCCCAGGTGTTCCAGCTTCCCGGGGCCAAAATACACTTTGGTGGGGATATCGTATACAAAGGGATTCATCATGGTTCATCCCGTCCTTTCTGTGATAAAGTGGTGTTACAGGGACAGCCCCTCATGGATGTCCGTCTGGATGGGGTGGAATTCCACCTGGAAGGGGCCGTCGGCCGCAAACTGGATGCCCTCTCCCGAGAGGGGGCCAAACACCAGGGAGGTCATGGCACGCTGGCCGCCGTTTACAAACACTTCCACGCTGTATTTGTCCATCAGCACCCGCAGCTCCACTGGGCCCTGGCCCTCCGGCATCTCCATCACCCGCCGGGCCAACAGGTCCTTGGGGTTGCCGGAGTAGGTCCGGTCGGTGACAAACAGCCCCTGCTGCCCCAGGTACTGGAGGCTGGTGTAGAACCGGCCCTCCACCCCCAGGCGGATCTCCAGGTTCTGGCAGGCAGCGGGGTCCAGGGTGACGGTCATGTCGAACACCCGGCCGGAAACGCCTTCCAGCTCCTGGAAGCCTTCCCCGGCGCTGCCCTGGGCCTGTACGGTGCCGGTGTAATACCGGGCGATCTCCTCCACGGGGGTCTGGCACAGCCGGCCGTCTTTCACGTGGAGCTCCCGGGGAAAGGTCATCATGCCGGACCACTTGTACCCACAGGGGGTCATGTAGTTTTCCCAGTTCTGCATCCAGGCAATGAGGATCCGCCGGCCGTCGGGGGACACCAGGGACTGGGTGGCGTAAAAGTCCATGCCATAGTCAATGGCCGTGGCGGACTCCCGGGTGAAGGCGTGGGTTTGGGGGTCATAGGAGCCGATGAGGCACACGTTGGCGTTGCCGTTGTGGAACTCCAGCCCCTGGGCCTGCATCTCCTGGGGGGAGATGAGGGCCACGGTTTTGCCGTCCAGTTGGAAGAAGTCGGGGCACTCCCACATTTTGCCGTACTCGTTGCGGCACCGGTCCAAAATGGTGACAAATTCCCAGCGCTCCATGTCCGGGGAGGAGAACAGGGCCAGCTGGCCGCTGGTGTCGTCGCTGCGGCTGCCGATCACCGCATAGAACCGGTCCCCTTCCTGCCAGACTTTGGGGTCCCGGAAGTCCTCCAAAGAGCTGCCCGCGGGGAGCATCTCCCCGGTCATCACCGGGTTTTGGGGGAGCTTTTCATAGTTTAGGCCGTCCCCCACGGCCACCGACTGGGTTTGCCGCACCTGGCCGTCCTCTGTTTTGGACACGCCGGTGTACAGCAGGTAATGCTTGCCCTGCCACTCCACAGCGCCGCCGGAGAAACACCCCTCGCAGTCGTAGTCCTGGTCCGGGGCCAGGGCGCAGGGCACCGGCTCCCACTTCACCAGGTCCTTTGTCTTGTAATGGCCCCAGTGCATGGGCCCCCACTGGGTGGAATAGGGGTGGTACTGGTAAAACAGGTGGTACTCCCCCCCATACAGGGAGAACCCGTTGGGGTCGTTTGCCCAGCCCACCAGGGAGGGCATATGGAACGCCGGGCGCTGCCAGCCAGGGATCTGGGGCAGCACTTGCTTTTCATAGGCTCTTGCTTGCTGCAGTTTTTCACTCATATACTCTACCTCTCCATTCCAATTGGGTAAACTCTCCGCTGCCAAGGGCGAACAGCCCCAAGCTGCGTCCGCCGTAGTCGTACATCCGGAAGCTGAGGGCCGCCTGGCCGTTGACATAAGCCACGCCCACCGTGCCCTCGGTGACCACCTCCAGCCGGTACAGGCCGTCCTGGGGACGGCGCAGGGGGGCTTCCAGCTCCACGTCGTAGGGGAAGGTCTTGCCGCCCTCTTCGCTCATCCGCATCCAGGAACGGTACACAAGCCGCCCCTGGTCCGGCTCCACCGCCAGGTAGTAGCCCTCTTTCATCTCCTCCTGGACGTGGAGCACCACGCCCATCTGCTGGGCGTCCTCCGGGCGCATGGTCACCTGGAAGTGGCAGGTTTCCGGCTGCTCTCCCAACAGCATCATCTGCTGCACCCCCGGGGTGGTGGAAACAAGCTTGCCCTCTTCCACCTGCCAGCCCTGGGTCACAGGGTGGAGGGTATAGGGGACGGGCTGGGTGAAGGCCGCCGCCTTCTGGGCGGGCAGGCACACCGCCAAGTCCCCGTCAGGCAGCTGCCGCAGCTGATGCACCACCATAGAGCCGCCCCAGTCCCAGGTCCGGTAATCCTGGCCGTGGTAACGGGCCGGCCAGAAGCCGTAGTCGTCCCGCTCTTTGGTGGGGTTCCAGCCAAACAGGTAGCGTTCGCTGTCGTGGCCGGCGGTTTTGGCGGCGTAAAAGGCACGGCTGTCCAGACGGTGGTTCTGGGGGATGCGCCACTGGCTCTCCCCGGCCTTGCGCTTGACGTAGTAGTTGCCGAACAAGGTGGTATACGAGGAGAACACCAGGTACTCCCAATCCCCCATGGTGAAGAAATCCGGGCACTCACAGGCGCCGTTGAACCGCTGAGGGAAGTAGGCGGGCTGCCGGTACTCCCAGGTTTTCAGGTCTTTGGACACGCACAGGCCCACGCAGCCCGTCTGGCTGTGGGGGAGGTTCACCCGGGCCGCCAGGTACATCCAATACTCCCCCAGGTCCTCCCGGTAGACGATCCGGGGGTCCCGCCAGTCGGAGCAGTGGTAGATCTCCCCATCGGGGCCAAAGGTGTCCTCCTCTTGCAGCTCCCAGTGGTCCAGGCAGCCGTCGGGGCTGATGTAATGGGTGACAAACTGCTTCCCCTCGGGGAAGATGCAGGCAAACAAGTGCCACACCCCGTCCTTGTCCTGGATCAGGTCGCCGGTGCCTCCCACCACACCGATGGGGCTTTCCGGGCCCATATGCACCAGGTCGGTGGTTTCCATCCGGTGCCAGCCGGCCACAAACCCCGGATCGGTATGCGGAATGGCAATGTTTGCCGCCGGCATGGCA
>OLSM01002298.1_pt1 | contig 12569 bp, 9 predicted proteins | sample 1672721 | NCBI WGS metagenome assembly OLSM01 (sample SAMEA3136717, study PRJEB25190) | human gut metagenome | reverse complement strand
GCAGGAAGAACGCCAGGCAGGTGGAGAACAGCGCCAAGAACACGATGATGCCCCAGGCCACCGGCCGCACGGCGGCCACGTCCAGCATCGGCTCCCACGCCAGAGCGCATCCCAGGCATAGCGCGAAGGCCACGGCGATCTGCGTGCCGGCCACCGTAACGGCGTCAAGCTCGGCCAGCGCCTGCTTGCCGAACACGAGCGCGCCGGCCAGCGCCACCGACGACCCTAAAGCCAGAAGCTCGCCCGGCCCCACGGCGAGGCTGCCGCCCTGGCTGCACAGAAGGTACAGGCCACCGGCTACTCCCACCTGGAAGGGAATGATGGCGCGCGGGTAGCGGGAGCGCTCCGCCACCGTCGAGAGGAAGGGCGCGAACACCACCGGCAGCGCCACGAGAAACCCCACGCTGGTGGCGGTGGTAAGGTCGAGCGCCACGTTGCAGCACAGATACGAAATGCCCATGCACAGCGCCTGGGGCAGCCACAACCGCACCTTCACGTTGCGAAGCCGCGCGACAATGCGGCGCCCGAAGAAGAGGGCGAACACCACCGTGGCCAAGCCGAAGCGGACAGCCAGGCACCACAGAGGCGTGATGGAGTCGTAGGCGAGCTTCGTCACAGCGCTACCCGATCCGAAAATGACCACTTCGATGAGCACGAAGACCACGAACGGCCAACGCGCCTGCTTCCAATGACTCATGGCTCCTCCTCTCAGCTTCGTCGCGGCCCGCATCCGGCACATGGCGGCGCGCAACCTCCTTCAAAGCGCAAAAATCCAAGCCCCACCTGGGGCGTTCTTTCTCTGAATTTGGAACGATGGCTATACTAAGCTCCGAGCAGGAAAAAGTAAAACGAGACTTCTTGTAAAACATTTCAAGAAAGTCTTATAATTGTGCAGACGCACAACACAGAGCAGGCTTATCCGCACCCCCAGGAGGCGCCTTATGGCCAACCAGAAATACGACGCGTTCCTCACAGTGGCGCGCCTCGGCAGCTTCAAGGCCGCCGCCGAGGAACTGGGCTACACTCAGGCCGGCATCAGCTACCTGGTGAACGCCTTGGAAAAAGAGCTGGGGCTGACGCTCTTTTTGCGCGAATACGGCGGCGTGCATCTTACTACCGAAGGCCGCGAAGTGCTCGGTCTTGTGCAGGCGATCAACGCCGACGAGCATGCGCTGGCCGCCCGCGTGCGCGAACTTGCCGATCGGGAGGGCGGCCTTGTGCGCGTGGGAGCCTTCACGAGCGTGGCCATCGAGTGGTTTCCCTCCATAGCGCGGGCCTTCCTCGACCAGTATCCGAAAATCGACCTGAAGCTTCTGTGCATCGACGACGAGGAGGAGCTCGTGAACGCCGTGTGGGAGGGCCGCGCCGACTGCGCCTTCTCCATCGCGCCCGAGCGGCGCAACCTGGCCGTCTGCCGGGCCGGGGAGTACGAGGCGCTGCCCGAGAAACTCGCACACGCCGACACGGCTCCCGACTTCGGGGCGCGGCCCTTCGATGAAGGGGTGGCCCGCACGGGCGCTACGACGGTCGGTGCGCGCGACTTCCTGATCGCCGTCAATTTCAACCTTAACAGCACCTCCACGCGGCGTGCCAACGCCATTGCCTTCGACGTGCGCGAGAAGGGCCGGCCGGTCCGCGAGGGCAACCCGATCACCGGAAAGATCGTCAAGGACGCCGAAGGCAACCCGGTGATGCGCCCCGGAACGCTCAAAGCCACGAAGGCCATCGGCTGGTACATCGAGGAGTACGGCATCGCCCAGGTCTCGATGAACATCACCGACATCTCGGTCACGCCGCTGCATGTGGCCTTCGACGAGGTGTGCCGCAAGGCCGATGCCCGTGGCGTCCGCGTCACCGGCACCGAGATCGTGGGGCTCGTTCCCAAGCGGGCGCTGCTCGAGGCGGGCCGCTACTTCCTGCGCAAGCAGCACCGCTCGACGGGTATCGCCGAGGAGGAGATCATCCGCCTGGCCGTGAAGTCGATGGGGCTCGACGACCTGAAGCCCTTCGACCCGAAGGAGAAGGTGATCGAATACCTGCTTGAAGCGGAGGATCAGAAGAAGCGACTGATCGACCTCACGTGCAAGGGATTTGCCGCCGAGACCGCGAGCGAATCGCCCGCTCCGGGCGGCGGTTCGATCTCGGCCTACATGGGAGCGCTCGGCGCCGCCCTCGGAACGATGGTCGCCAACCTCTCGTCGCACAAGGCCGGCTGGGACGACCGCTGGGAGGAGTTCTCCGACTGGGCCGACCGCGGCCAGGCGCTGCTCGCCGAGCTGCTGCACCTGGTGGACGAGGACACGGAGGCCTTCAACCGGATCATGGCCGTCTTCGCCATGCCCAAATCGACCGACGAGGAGAAGGCCGCCCGCAGCGCCGCGCTGCAGGAGGCTACGCTCTATGCCACGGAGGTCCCCCTGCGGACGATGAAGGCTGCCGTGCGGGTCTTCCCGCTCGTGCATGCCATGGCCGAAACGGGCAACCCCAATTCGGTTTCGGATGCCGGGGTGGGGGCCCTTGCCGCCCGCAGCGCCGTCCTCGGCGCCTGCCTGAACGTGAAGATCAACGCAGCGGGACTGAAGGACCGCTCGAAGGCCGAGGCACTCGTTGCCGAAGCCGAAGCCATTGCGGCCGAAGCCGTCCGTCTGGAGGCGGAGATGCTGGCCATCGTAGAAGAAAAGATAAAATAGCAGACCATGACACTCGCCGAATTTCAAGCCGACATCCGCGCAGGCATTCCCGACAGGCTGCCCGCAGCGAAACCCTATGACAAGCAGATCAACCATGCGCCCAAGCGCAAGGACATCCTCACGCCGGCCGAAAAGGAGCTGGCTCTGCGCAATGCCCTGCGCTACTTTCCCGCCAAGCACCATGCCGTGCTGGCCCGGGAGTTTGCCGCCGAACTGCGCAAGTACGGCCGCATCTACATGTACCGTCTGCGTCCCGACTACGAGATGTATGCCCGTCCGATCGATGAATATCCGGCCCGCTGCCGGCAGGCGGCGGCCATCATGATGATGATCCAGAACAACCTGGACAAGGCCGTGGCGCAGCACCCCCACGAACTGATCACCTACGGCGGCAACGGGGCCGTATTCCAGAACTGGGCACAGTACCGCCTGACGATGAAGTACCTCTCGGAGATGACCGACCGCCAGACGCTGGTCATGTACTCGGGCCATCCGCTGGGTCTCTTCCCGTCGCATCCCGACGCCCCGCGCGTCGTGGTTACCAACGGCATGGTGATCCCCAACTACTCGAAGCCCGATGACTGGGAGCGGATGAATGCCCTCGGTGTCTCGCAGTACGGGCAGATGACCGCCGGCTCCTACATGTACATCGGTCCGCAGGGCATCGTCCACGGTACGACGATCACGGTGATGAACGCCGCACGCAAGCGTTTCACGGCCGAGCGCCGCGACGCCCGCGGCATGCTCTTCGTCTCGTCGGGCCTCGGCGGCATGTCGGGCGCCCAGCCCAAGGCGGGCAACATCTCGGGCGTGGTCTCGGTCATCGCCGAGATCAACCCCAAGGCGGCACAGAAACGCTACGAACAGGGCTGGGTCGATGAACTGCATGAATCCCTGGATGAGCTGATCGTGCGTATCCGCAAGGCTGTCAGCGACAAAGAGATCGTATCGCTGGCCTATGTGGGCAACGTGGTGGACCTCTGGGAGCGCCTCGCCGCCGAGGAGATCCCCGTAGATCTGGGTTCCGACCAGACCTCGCTGCACAACCCCTGGGCCGGAGGCTACTATCCCGTCGGGCTGAGCTACGAAGCCTCGAACAAGATGATGGCCGAGGAGCCGACGCGCTTCCGCGAGTGCGTGCAGGAATCGCTTCGCCGTCAGGTCGATGCCATCAACAAGCTCACCTCGCGCGGCATGTACTTCTTCGACTACGGCAACGCCTTCCTGCTTGAGGCCTCGCGTGCCGGGGCCGCCGTGATGGGCGAGGGCGGACGCTTCCGCTATCCCTCCTACGTGCAGGACATCATGGGCCCGATGTTCTTCGACTACGGATTCGGCCCCTTCCGCTGGGTCTGCACCTCGGGCAAACCCGAGGATCTGGAGACAACCGACCGGCTGGCTGCCGAGGTGCTGGAGGAGATCCGTCGCACGGCGCCTGCCGACATCGCCGGCCAGCTCGACGACAACATCCACTGGATCCGCGAGGCGGGCCGCAACCACCTGGTCGTTGGTTCGCAGGCGCGCATCCTCTATGCCGACTGCGAGGGCCGCACGAAGATCGCGCAGGCCTTCAACCGGGCAATCGCCGACGGCCGCATCTCGGCACCCGTCGTGCTGGGCCGCGACCACCACGACGTCTCGGGCACCGACTCGCCCTACCGCGAGACCTCGAACATCTACGACGGCTCGAACCTGACGGCCGACATGGCCGTGCAGAACGTCATCGGCGACGCCTTCCGCGGCGCGACGTGGGTCTCGATCCACAACGGCGGCGGCGTCGGCTGGGGCGAGGTGATCAACGGCGGCTTCGGCATGGTGATCGACGGTTCGGAGGATGCCGACCGTCGCATCCGCGAGATGCTGCTCTGGGACGTGAACAATGGCATCGCCCGCCGCAGCTGGGCCCGCAACGAAGGGGCCGTGGCAGCCATCCGCCGCGAGATGGAGCGCACCCCCGGACTGGAGGTCACGCTGCCCAACTTCGCCGACGATGAAATCATCCGAAATGCACTCAACGACAACGAATAACAACTGCTACCCGACATGGAACATCATCTGATCTCCGCGGAGCGCCTGACCATCGCCCGCGTACGTGAAATCCTCGAACGGCACCTCCCGCTGGCTCTGGGCGACGACGCCCGGCAGCGGATCGTCCGCTGCCGCGAATACCTCGACCGCAAGATGGAGCATCCCGAGCGGCCGATCTACGGCATCACGACGGGCTTCGGCTCGCTGTGCGACATCTCGGTCGGCCGCGACGAACTCTCCCGGCTGCAGCGCAACCTCGTCATGTCGCACGCCTGCGGCACCGGCGAGCGCGTGCCGTCGGAGATCGTGCGGCTCATCCTGCTGCTCAAGATCCAGTCGCTCTCCTACGGCTACTCGGGCGTACAGCTTCGGACCGTCGAGCGGCTCGTCGAGTTCTTCAACCGCGACATCCTGCCGGTCATCTACCAGCAGGGATCGCTCGGCGCATCGGGCGACCTGGCGCCGCTGGCCCACATGAGCCTGCCGCTGCTGGGACTGGGCGAGGTCGAGGTCGGCGGGGTAGTGCGCCCCGCAGCCGAGGTGCTCTGCGAACTGGGCTGGGAACCCCTCGAGCTCCAGTCGAAGGAGGGCCTGGCGCTGCTCAACGGCACGCAGTTCATGAGCGCCTACGGCGTCTGGTCGCTCATCGCCGCACAACGGCTGAGCGAGTGGGCCGACCGCATCGGGGCCCTGTCGCTCGATGCCTTCGACGGACGCATCGAGCCCTTCTGCGATCAGGTGCACCTGATCCGCGCCCACAAGGGGCAGCTCACGACGGCCCGCGCCTTCCGCCGCCTGCTCGAGGGCAGCGAGCTGATCGCCCGGCCGAAGCAGCACGTGCAGGATCCCTACTCGTTCCGCTGCATCCCGCAGGTCCACGGTGCCACGAAGGACACCATCGACTATGTCGGTCAGGTGCTCGAGACCGAGATCAACTCCCCGACGGACAACCCGACGGTCTTCCCCGAGGAGGATATGGTCGTCTCGGCGGGCAACTTCCACGGGCAGCCGATCGCCCTGGCGATGGACTTCCTGGCCATCGCCGTGGCCGAGCTGGGCAACATCTCCGAGCGGCGCATCTACAAGTTGATCTCGGGGGCCCGCGAACTGCCGAAGTTCCTCGTGGCCAATCCCGGCCTGAACAGCGGCTTCATGATCCCGCAGTACACCGCAGCGTCGATCGTCAGCCAGTCAAAGGGGCTCTGCATGCCCGCTTCGGTCGATTCGATTCCCTCGTCGCAGGGACAGGAGGACCACGTGAGCATGGGTTCGAACGCCGCGACGAAACTGCGCCGCGTGGTGCTCAACACCGAGCGGGTGCTGGCCATCGAGCTCTTCAACGCCGCCCAGGCCCTCGAGTTCCGCCGCCCGGCCCGCACGTCGCCCGAGTTGGAGCAGCTGGTGGCCGACTACCGCCGCCGCGTACCTTTCATCGACAACGACGAGGTGATGTATCCCCACATCGCCGCGTCGGTGGAATTCCTGCGCGAGCGATGAAACTGCTGGTCAAAAACATCGGACGGATCGTCGGTATCGAGACGGAGGGCCGCCTGCGCCGCTGCGGTGCCGAGATGGACCGCCTCGACACGCTCGAGGATGCCTGGCTGCTGACCGACGGAGAGCGCATTGCGGCGTTCGGCCGCATGTCGGATCTCGGCGAGACGGATGCCGACCGCATCATCGATGCCGCGGGCGGGATGCTCTTCCCGTCGTTCTGCGACTCGCACACCCATCTGGTCTACGCCGGGAGCCGCGAGCAGGAGTTTCTGGACAAGATCAACGGCCTTTCGTATGAGGAGATCGCACGCCGCGGAGGCGGCATCCTGAACTCCGCCGACCGGCTGCACGAGACCTCCGAGGAGGAACTCTACCGGCAGGCGATGGAGCGCATCCGCGAGATCATCGCCATGGGTACGGGCTGCGTGGAGATCAAGTCGGGCTACGGTCTCTCGACCGAAGACGAGCTGAAGATGCTGCACGTCATCCGGCGCATCCGCGAGACGTCGCCCCTCGAGGTGCGGGCCACCTTCCTCGGGGCCCACGCCGTGGCGCGGGCCTACCGGGGCCGGCAGGGCGAATATGTCGATCTGATCTGCCGCGAGATGCTGCCGGCCGTGGCCCGCGAGGGGCTGGCCGACTTCATCGATGTCTTCTGCGATGCGGGCTTCTTCACCGTGGAGGAGACCGAGCGGATGCTTGCCGAAGGCCGGCGCTACGGACTGCGGGGCAAGATCCACGCCAACGAACTGGCCGTCTCGGGCGGTGTACAGGCCGGTGTGCGCTGCGGCGCACTGTCGGTGGACCACCTTGAGCGGAGCGGTGCCGAGGAGATCGAGGCGCTCCGCGGTGCGGAGACCATGCCGACGCTGCTGCCCGGTGCCGCCTTCTTCCTCGGAATGAGCTATCCGCCCGCCCGCGAAATGATCCGCGCGGGGCTGGGCGTGGCCCTCGCTTCGGACTACAACCCCGGCTCGTCGCCCTCGGGAAACATGCGCATGGTCGTGGCGCTGGCCTCGATCCGCATGCGGATGACCCCGGCCGAGGCGATCCATGCCGCTACGCTCAACGGCGCCTATGCCATGGGGCTGAGCGAGCGTTTCGGAAGCATCACCCCGGGCAAGACGGCCAACTTCTTCCTGACCAGGCCGATGCCGTCGGTCGAGTTCTTCTCCTACGCCTACCAGACACCGCTCATCGATCGGGTCTTCCTGCGGGGCGAAGCGTGTGGCGGTGCGGTCCCGGCCTGATTTTTGAGGACCGGAAGACAAGATGACAAACAAGTTGTACCTGTTCCTGGCGCTCCTCTGCTGTTGCGCGGGAACCCCATTGAGCGCACAGACCATGAAACCGCTGACACCCGAAGAGAAATGGGTCATCGAACAGAAGGGAACCGAAGCCCCCTTCTCCGGAAAGTACTACAACCACCGCGAGGCGGGCACCTACATCTGCCGCAAGTGCGGCGCGCCGCTCTACCGCTCAGCCGACAAGTTCAACGCGGGATGCGGCTGGCCGAGCTTCGACGACGAGATCCCCGGGGCCGTGCGCCGCACCCCCGATGCCGACGGCGTGCGTACGGAGATCACCTGCGCCCGCTGCGGCGCCCACCTGGGCCACGTCTTCCTGAACGAGGGTTTCACGCCCAAGAACACGCGCCACTGCGTAAACTCCGTCTCGCTGGAGTTCCTTCCCGAAAAGAAGGAGGCGGCCTCGCCGGCTCCGGCCGAGGAGACGGCGATCTTCGCCGGAGGGTGCTTCTGGGGCGTGGAGTACATGCTCTCGAAGCGTCCCGGAGTGCTCGACGTCGAATCGGGCTACATCGGCGGCCACAAGGACCATCCGACCTACGAGGAGGTGCGCAGCCACACCACGGGACATGCCGAGGCGGTACGCGTGCGCTTCGACCCGAGCCGGATCGGCTACGAGGAGCTCGCACGGCTCTTCTTCGAGATCCACGACCCGACGCAGGCCGACGGGCAGGGTCCCGACATCGGCGACCAGTACCGCTCGGAGATCTTCTACACGACCCCCGCACAACGCGACATCGCCCTGCAGCTGATCGACACCCTTCGCTCCAGGGGTTACGACGTGGTGACGCGCGTGACGCCCGCCACGACCTTCTGGCCCGCCGAAGGATACCATCAGGACTACTACGACCGCAAGGGGACACAGCCCTATTGCCACAGCTACACGAAGCGCTTCTGACCTGCAAGCGGCGATATCGGACGCGGCAACGGATTCCGTCGCCGCGTCTCTTTTTTTTCTATCTTTGCCCTGCAAGAAGAAACCCCGAAACCGTATGGAACGCATCCAAGGAACCGCGTGGGCGATCGTCTCCTCCGCGACATTCGGACTTGCGCCGCTCTTCACCCTGCTGCTCATCGGCATGGGCTACTCGTCATTCGAGGTGCTGACCTACCGCTGGGGCGTCGCGTCGCTCTGCCTGGGAGGCTGGGGGCTTGCGACCGGCTGCAATTTCCGACTCGGGCGGAAGGAGTTCCGCACGGTCTTCGTGCTGAGCATCTTCCGGGCCGTGACGTCGTTGAGCCTCGTCATTGCCTACCAGATGATCGCCAGCGGTGTGGCCTCGATCATCCACTTCATGTACCCGCTGGCCGTGGCGCTCGCCATGGTCTGCTTCTTTCGCGAGCGGGGCTCGGCCGTGACCTTCGCGGCGATCGGCCTCTCGATCGTGGGCGCCGTGCTTCTCTCGTCGGAGAGCATTGGCCTGGCGCACGGCAATGCACTGCTCGGAACCGCCGCAGCCGTCGTGTCGGTCATCTCCTACGGCGGCTACATCGTCGGCGTGCGCCGAAGCTGCGCCGTGACGATCCCCTCCACCGTGCTGACCACCTACGTCATGGCCTTCGGAGCGCTCTTCTTCCTGATCGGCGCCAGCCTTACGGGCGGCATCCGCCTCGAGACGGAGCCCCGTGCCTGGCTCTCAATCCTCGGCCTCGCCCTGCCGGCCACGGCCCTGTCGAACATGGCGCTCGTGCAGGCGATCAAGAAGATCGGTCCGACGCTCACCTCCGTATTCGGCGCCATGGAGCCGCTGACGGCCGTTGTGATCGGTATCACCGTATTCGGCGAGCCCTTCACGTGGCGGAGCGCCGCGGGCATCGTGCTGATCGTCTCGGCAGTCCTGACGGTGATCCTGCGCAACGGGCGAAGCGAATTCAGATAACGGGTTTTGATCCGCCGGGGTACAACCTCGAAAATACGGTCGGCAGTCTCCGGTTAGGAAACTGCCGACCGTTTGCATAAAAAAGCCTGCTCAAAGCGTAAACTCCATCAGGATGGGGTAGTGGTCCGAGATGTAGGGCGCCCCGTAGCTACCGTCCAGCGTAGCGAAGCGCAGACAGCTGAGCCTGCCCCGGAAATAGAGGTGGTCGATCACGATTGTGTCGGGTGCCGAGCCGAAGCCGTTGAACGTTCCCTTGTCGTCGCTCACGGGGGCCTTCTCACGCGCGGACTTCATGCTGCTCTTCAGCGGCTTGAAGATCGGACTGTCGGTCGGCGTGTTGAAGTCGCCGCCCAAAACAGCGGGATACTTGCCCGCAATCTCGCGGATCTTCGCAACGACGAGTTTCACACCCTCCTCGCGGGCCGTGCGCCCCTGATGGTCGAGGTGCGTGTTGAAGTAGAAAAACTCCTTGCCCGACCGGCGGTCGCGCAGTTCGACCCATGTCATCGTGCGGTTGCAGGCTCCGTCCCAGCCGCGCGATACACGATCCGGAGTCTCGCTCAGCCACAACGTACCGCTGTCGAGCAGCTCGAACCGCTTGCGGTTGTAGTAGATGGCCATCGTCTCGCCGGAGCGGTCGCCGTCGTCGCGGCCCACACCCACACGCCCGTAATCCGGGCAGCAGGCATCGAGAAACGCAAGCTGGTCGGCCAAAGCCTCCTGCACGCCGAACAGGTCGGGGCGCTCCTCGCAGAGCATCTGCCGTGTGGCGTGGGAGCGCTTCTCCCAGTTGTTGGCGCCGTCGTCGGCCCCGCTGTTGCGCAGGTTGTAGGAGATCAGTCGGATGGGTTCCGCGCCCTCGGCCGCGAGGAGCGGAACGACGAAAAGTACCGCGCACAGCGCAGCGAAAAGTCGTTTCATAGCAGTATGATTATCAAATCAACAGATCGGTTATGCGTTTGATTCCCTCGCGCAGCAGTGCCCGCGGGCAGGCGATGTTCACCCGGATGAAGCCCTCGCCGGCGGCACCGTACATCGCTCCGGGGTTGATCCGCACGCGGGCTTCGGCGGTCAGCCGCCGGTCGAGTTCCGCGGAGCTCAGGCCCGCGGCCCGACAGTCGATCCACACCAGGTAGGTGCCCTCGAGCGGCAATACGGGGAATTGGGGCAGGCGGGCGGCGAAATGGTCGCGCAGTTCCACGTAGTTGCCCCACAGGTATTCGTTCAAGGCGTCGAGCCACGCGTCGCCCTCATTGTAGGCGGCCATCAGGGCCTCGATGGCAAAGGGACTGATCATTCCCGTCTCGTTGATCTCGAGTGCACGGACGATCCGCCCGCGCGTGTCGGGGTCGGCGGCAAAGATGTTGGCCACCTGCAGACCGGCCAGGTTGAAGGCCTTGCTGGGCGACGTGCAGGTCACCGAGTGCTGCCGGAACCGTTCATCGAGCGAGGCGAAGGGAGTATAGCGGAATCCCGGCATGACCAGTTCGCAGTGGATTTCGTCGGCGATGATGAAGAGGTCGTGGCGCAGGCAGATCTCGCCGATGCGCCGCAGTTCGTCGGGCGTCCAGACCCGGCCGGCGGGGTTGTGGGGGTTGCACAGCAGCATGAGCTTCACCGCCGGGTCGGCCGCACGGCGCTCGAGGTCCTCGAAGTCGATGCGGTAGCGGTTGCCGTCGAGCACCAGGTTGCTCTCCTCGGGCGTGCAGCCGCTGTTGGCAATGGCGATGTAGAAGTGGTTGTAGACCGGCGGCTGGATCAGCACCTTGTCTCCCGGACGGGTCATGGCCCGCAGAATGGCCGAAAGGGCGGGGATGACGCCCGTCACCGGGTGGATCCACTCCCGCTCGGGCGCCCATCCGTGGCGGCGCAGAAACCAGCCCCGGATCGACTCGGCATAGGCCTCAGGCGGTATGGCGTAGCCGTAGATGCCGTGCTCGACCCGCCGGCGCAGCGCCTCGACGACCGCCGGGGCCGTGCGGAAATCCATGTCGGCGACCCACATGGGCAGCACGCCGTCGGGTACCCCGTCGTCCCATTTCACGGAGCAGGTGCCCCGCCGGGGGACGATCTCATCGAAATCGAAATGTTCCATATCTGTATGCATGCGGTTTGAAGTCGTGTCCCGATCGGGACGAACAAATATACGGAATCTTCCGCAGACCGCAAAACCGGCGGGCGGGAGCCTCTGTGCGCCGGATAAATTTGGCATACCGCGCCGCATGTCGTATCTTTGCCCCGTAAAGAGACAAAAAAAGGAAACCATGGCAGACGACTTTCTGGGACGTAAGATGGAGGAGTACCGCGCCCGCGCTGCGGCTCCCGCCGTGCGGAAGCCGCAGCCGTCGCTCATGCGGCTGCTGCTCCGGAACCGCAGCTACCGCGGCTACGACACACACTTCGTCGTGCGCGAGGACCAGCTGCGCAGCATCATCGCGGTCAATACGCGCATCCCTTCGGCGCGGAACGCGCAGGTGCTGCGCTTCCGCCCCGTGCTGGCTGACGAGGCGGACAAGGTCCTGCCGCACATCCGCCTCGGCGGGGCCCTGCCCGAACTGCACCTGCCGCTGCCGGGCACCGAGCCCCGTGCCTTCATCATCGTCTGCACGACGGTGCCCGAGGACCGCTACGTCGATATGGATCTCGGAATCTCGGCACAGAGCATGCTGCTGCGCGCCGCGGAGATCGGGCTGAACGGCATCTGCATCGGGGCGTTCGACCGCGAGGCGATCCGCCGGGAGTTCGGACTCGGCTGCGAGCCGCTGCTCGTCGTGGCCGTCGGCAAGGGGGCCGAGCGCATCGAGCTCGTGGAGATCGGCGCCGACGAGAGCCGGGCCTACTACCGCCGCGACGGGGTGCACTATGTGCCCAAGCTGCGTCTCGACGACCTGCTGATCGGATAGGCCATCCGGCCCCGGGCCGTCCCGTTTTGCACCGAATTTGCGGTGTCATTCCCGAAACACGAAGATCACGATGGAGACTCTGACCGGCTGGATCGGCAGCATCAACGACATTCTGTGGAGCCATGTGCTGGTTGCGGCGCTGCTCGGCTGCGCCGTGTGGTTCACCCTGCGGACACGCGGCGTGCAGTTCCGCATGCTGCGCGAGATGGTCCGCGTGCTGGGCGAGCCGTCGGGAAGCGCACCCGGGGGCGAGCGCCACGTCTC
>OLSM01002296.1_pt1 | contig 12577 bp, 10 predicted proteins | sample 1672721 | NCBI WGS metagenome assembly OLSM01 (sample SAMEA3136717, study PRJEB25190) | human gut metagenome | reverse complement strand
ATGACTCCTGTGAATACCTGAGGTACAGCCACTGTGGACGTTTTAGATGGATCTGTGTACTTATCGTCGTAGTCAGCATTTGAACATGACGTGACCGACATAAGTGTAAGCCCGGTTAATGCTAATGAAATTATCTTTTTCATAAAATTCATGCTGTTTGGTTACTCGTCCGGCGAGCTTGTTGTTTTCTATCCTGTCACCGGCTTGAATTTCTCCTGTGTATCTGATTCTTGGAACAATTCTGCTTATAAGATACGAAGCTATAGAAAGAACCGGAATGCTGCATCCTGCTGCAAAAGGCCACCATAAAGCAGCGTCAGTTTTTACCAGTGAAAGTGCACGTAATAATCCTACAATAAGTGTACCTGCAGCGCCGACTAATCCTCCTGCTAAACCGGTTAATGTGCTTATAGCTTCAATATCTTCTCTGTAAAATTCTTTGAAATCATAATGTCTTTTTGACTTCAAAGTAACTTCTGCTCTGTCAATACAATCTTTTATTGACGCATTTTTTAAAAGTGCTTCTTTTGTTGTGCCCAGTCGCTTTAAAGTCTTGGGATTGACATGGAGGGCTTGAAAGCTTTGACAATTATATTGTGAGTAAATTCTCATTTTCTATCTCCACCTGTTATATCTGTCTTCACGTTCAGCAATCATTCTGTCATATGCATCTTTTGGAAGCAGGTTTTCATCCTGAAGTTTTCTGAACAGAACATTTGCCAGAAAACTGCCTCTGCAGTTTGTGGAAGCAAAATCAATCATTTCTCTTACAAGTTTTTCTTTTCTGCAGAAAGGTGAGTTCAATTCTTCAAAAGCAGCATCAAGCGCATCAGGTGATTGATTTTTCAAAGCCTCAAAAACATGAGGAAATTTAATGTTCAGATTTTTAACTTTTCTTTTGAATGTATCATTTTGGATATTTTCGTAAGCGTAATCAAGCTCTCTTAAATATTCAAATTCAAAATTTCTAACAAGTTCAAGAGCTTTAGTGTTTTCAGAGTTTATGATTTTTTCAAGAACAGAAATACCGTTTTCATCAATCTGATTGTAATCAATATTTTTCATACTCTTCATAGATTGCAGGATTTCGTCATAATCCTTTTGATTTTCTTCTGTAGGAATAATGTCAAAGAATTTATTTAAGAGGGATGTTTGCCCTATTTTGTAATTAAAGCAGTCGCCGTTTGAAAACTCATTTTTAATCACAGGGTCTTTCAGAATATTGAGAATATTTTTTGTATTGTCGAGTTCATTAATATTATATTTTTTGACTGATCTGCTAAAGCGGCCAAAATCTTCATCCTGAATTTCTTTAGTCATATTCTGGATTACACCATGCCAGTTATCTTTATCAATCCGGTATTCTTTAGATTTTGTACCTGTAAGTTGTGTTTCACCCAGAGCATTATGAGTTATTCCCTTTCCACCCTGCACAGTGTATTCGTAAGTTGGTTTGTTGCGATATAAAATAGTTCCCATTGTATATAGAAGAGGGCCGCCGAACATTCCGCCGAGCATTGGCAGCGCTGACTCTATGGCTGTTATGTCTTTATTCTTCATACACATATACATTGAGATAAAAAATCCTATTGTTCCGCCTATTGCGGATGATAGCATTCCACCCAGAGCCGTAATAATAAAATCAAGGTTTTTATGGCCGTTAACTTTGCCTCTTTTAATAAGTACTTCATATTTTTTTGCACATTCTTTAATTTCCGGTATTTTTAACAAAGCGTCTTCAGTGCATTCAAGTCCTTTTAAGGCTTTCTTGCTAACGTGAAGCCCTCTGAAATTCTGAGTTTGCGGGGATTGTACAGGTGATATATTCATTTTTACAGCCTTTCATTTTCTTCAAAAACTTCCATTACCTGCATAACGCCGGCTGATGCGCCGTAACGACGGGTATTGCTGTGATAGAAGTCAAGCAAGTTTTTTACTTCTTTATTTTTGTCGCATAGCGGTGAGTCAAATTCTTTTATAGCAATCTTTAATGCTTTAGCAGAGTCTATTCTTACAGCGTCAATCGCGTGTGTAAATTTTATTTTCAGGTCTTTGACACTAAGTTTAAAATTTTCGTCTGAAATATTTTCATACGCAGAGTCCAGTTCCGGAGAGTATTCAAATTCAAAATCCTTAACCAGATTAAGCGCTTTTCTGTTCTCTGCATTAAGAATTTTTTCCAGTACAGAAATCCCGAAGCTGTCTTTCTGATTGAAATTGATTTTTTTCATATCTTTCATACTATCAAGGATTTTGTTGTAATCTTTTTGATTTTCTTCTGTTGGAATAATGTCAAAAAACTTTGTTAAAAGCGTGTTATCATCTGCATCAACGCTGAAATTAAAATGCTCGCCGTCTTTGAATTCTTCTTTAATTTTTTTGTCTTTTAAGATAGATATCACATCATCGGAATGGTAATTATCAAGAAGATCCAAAAACTTGTCATAATCGTTTTTCTCAATGTCTTCACCAAGCGAATGAACATCTCTTATGTCACGTTTGTCAGCAACAATAAATTCTCTTGATAATGTTCCGCCCAGTACATGTTTTCCGAACTGATTATCGGATATTTTTTTGCCGGCCTGAATTGAATACTGATAAGAAGGTTTATTATGGTACAGGTAAGTTCCTAATAGAAATAGGGCCGGCGGAATTGTTAATCCTGCAAGTACAGGTAAAAAAGCGGCTTCTGCGCCTGCACCGGTAATACTGATTAAACCGATTCCTCCGCCAATCACACTTGAAACAGATGCCCATACTGCTGTAATAAATTTATCGTAAGGTTTTGTAATATTAATTTTTTTACGTTTAAGCAGAACTTCATACTTATCAGCGCATTCTTTGATTGAACGATTGTTGAGTATATCGGCTGTACGGCAGTTAAGCTCTTTCAGGGCGTTCCTGTCTGCGTGTAAAGCGCGGAAGTTTTGGTTATAATTGTTTTGTATTTTTTGAATTTGCATTTAAATCCTTCCTTTTGCAGTGAATGCACGCATAAGAATTTCCGGCTGAATGTTAATACGCTTTTTAATCGCCTGAGTGATTACTTTATCGATTGTATCGGCTATATTACCTATAGAAAATCCTTCTGATAAACTTGCCAGTTTTTCGAAATGCGAATGATTGAGAGAATTTTCAAGTATCGGCAAATCTTTAAGAAGCTTGGTAAACAGATTTACTCTTGAAGAGAAATCCGGGTTTCCGACATGGATTATTGTTCCCATTCTTCTCGGGTTGCCTGTAATTTCCTGATTAACCATATTAATATGGTTTGTTGCAGCCACAAGTATTATTCCGCTTGCAGCAGCGGTGTTCATAAGGTCTTTGTATGTATTTACTTCTTCAACCTGATGTCTTTCTGCAGAGCGCGGGAAGAATTTTTCTGCCTCATCAAAGAAAAGCATTACAGGTTTCTTGATTATTTTTGCTTCAAGTGCAAGACGGTTGAAAATGTCTGTAACGTTTCTTGCGACACCGTGTATGTACTCATTTCCTTCCTGAGAATAGCTCATTTTGTAAAGCGGAACATCCATTTGTCTTGCAAGAGTTTCCACTATTGTGGTTTTACCTGTGCCTGGAGGGCCTTCAAGAATTACCCCGCCAGGGAGGCTTCTTTTGTTAGCAATGAGCGCTGCGCGGACTTCCGGACGCCAGATATCAATAATGTTTTCTTCAAGTTGTTTTTTGACATCTTCCATGCCGCCTAGCTCGTCAAGAGATTGAAAATCCCATTCGTTATATTGGTGCGGCTTAAGTCCCGCCTTGTTGCAAAATTCGCCCATTAAGCGCTTATTGTGGTCGTCAAAACATTCTTTTATGCATTCGTCAAAAGCTTTACCGGTAAGGATTGTTTCACGTTTAGCGTCAGTAAGTACAGAAACAATTGACGACATTGAACTTCCGTCAAATTCTTTTTCAGCCTTTTCAAGAAATTCTCTGTTTTCGCTTAATTCCTTTGTGAAAGGTGTTTTTGCAAGTTCTTTTTTGATTACGTCAATGCGGGCTTCTGTGTCAGGGTTTGAAAAGCCAATCCAGTTTCCTAATCTTCCGCGGCGCCTCAATGCAGGGTCAACGCCATCCAAATCATTGGTCGCGGCGATTAAGATATATCCTTTTGAAGATGGATTATTGAATTGCTGCAAAAGTGTATCAGTAACTTCCTGCTTATGGCTTGCAGTATTACCATCACGGGTTTCACCCATTGAATCAAATTCATCAAAGAACCAGACTGACATTTCGCCGGTTGCTGCGTATTTGTCGTTAAGCTGTTTTGCCATTTCTCCTATTCGTCTGCTTACTTCGTGAATATAAGAACTTGCAACATCGGAAAGTTTTGTTTCATAGAACGGAAGTCCGAGTTCTCTTGCAAGAACTTTTGCTGTCAAAGTTTTACCGTTTCCTGCCGGACCGTAAAAAATTGCTCCGTCAGGAATGGCGCTGTTTCCTAAATGTTCGCGAAGTTTGTCAAGGTTCTTGAATGGTTCTATATATAATTTATTAAGCTTATTCTTTATATCAGGCATTCCGCCAAGTTCATCAAGCTTCATTATCTCGCCTGCTTCAACAGGAATGCGCTTAAATTCAGGAGTGTCATACATTGTTGTTCTATTATACTCGTCTACAGGACAAATACCGGCCTGTTTCGTGAATTCTGCAAGTTCTTCTCTGATGGTTTCCGGTTCAATTTCGTATTTATGATTTGATACAGATGTTCTTGCGCTTTCTTCAAGTACTTTTTCAATGTCTGCGTATTTGAAACCTTCTGTTTTAAGCCCTATTTCTTCAATCATTTCTTCTGTATTTAAATTTTTGAATAGATATTTGTCTTTAAAATACTGTGAAAGATATTCTTTTCTATCTTTCAAGTCAGGAATTTTAAGTTCAAGCACTTTGTCAAAAACTTCCGGACTCAGAAATTTAGAATCAATGTCGCATTTTTTATCTGCTGTTGCAACAAGAAGAGCGCCTCTATCACCGCAATTTTCTATTGAGAGAAGAAAATTCTTTTTATCAAGATCACAGTTTGCACCTGTTGTAAAGAACTTGTCAAAACCTCTTATTAATATTATTGTTTTCTTCCCGTTATTCTTATATTCGGTTTCAATGTCTTTAAGCATCGGTTTTAATTCCTGAGGCGTAAATAATTGCAGAACCGGCATTTTAGTTTCGTTTGCAAGAGCTTTTACAATATTGACTGTATCTTCGGCGGTTTCAATTAAAACTCCGTTTGGAATATCAATATCATTGGCTTTTAAAGTAACATTTACAGGCTGCTCGTTGAGAGGGATAATTATGTTTTCTCTTAATTCATTTTTTATTTTGTCCATCCCGATGATTTCGTCAATGGTTTTCGGGGCATTTTCTGTAATTTCCAGAACAGGATAGTTTTTGTATGAAGAAGGTAGTTTATATTTTTCTTCTTTTACTTTCTGCTGTTGAGGGTCTTCTTGAGCGGTTGGAATTTCTTCATAATCCCCTTTTTCACCCTGCGGAGTAGTTTTATTTAAGCCCTCCAAACGGTCATTTACCCCTTTTTCACCCCGCGGAGTAGTTTGATTTGAGCCCTCCAAACGGTCATCCTCCATTTCTTCAAAAGCGTCAAAGTAATCTGTTTTAGGCGGAGTAGTTTGATTTGAGTCCTCCAAACGATTATTTACCCCTTTAATCGGCTGCATCTGAGCCGGTTTTACTTTTACAGGGTCATCCATAAAAATTTTAGCAGAAACAGTTTTTGCATCAGTGTTAGCAGTTTGAGCACGGAGTTCTTCATAATAGAGTCCTCCTCTAGATCTTAGAAGGGTCTCCATTTTGTGACTTACTACTATATCAAGTGCTGTCTTTCCATTAGCCGCGAGATTAACATACTTTCTGCTGTTTTCAGGCTTTGCAAGAAGATAATTTACTGCAGTTATATAATCTCGTTCTACCAGATAATGAAAAAATGGAATTCTGTCGCCCGAAGGATTATTCCAGTCTATTGCTCTATCATCTGCTTTTATCATTCCTTTGCGCAAAGCAAGCAGACATTCTTGTTCCGTTTCATTGGGATTTACTTCTACAGCTCTGTTAGAAGCTTTAAAATGCGGTTGTTTTATTTGCACAATATGATGTGCATTAGAGTGTAATGTAATGTTCATTTAAATTCCTTTTTTGGGCTAGTGCTGTTTAACACAAAACTGCTAAATAAAAAATTTGCTGTATTAACTATTATCCTTTACGAATTGTAACAAATAGTGGAAATAATTTTTTTTATTGATTAGAATATCTATTGGGTATAGATAGAGGGGAATTTTTTAAAATGAATGCTAATAAAGTACTTTTACCTAATGATGTAAGAAAACTTTTAAATGTTGATAATAAAGAGATAGTTGAATTATGTAAAAAAACTTCAGTTACCCCGAGAAAAGACCATAAAGGTCAAATATATTTTTCAGTAGATGAAGTTAAGAAATTAAGAAATGCTAAATCATCAGTGATTACAGGAATGAATGAAAAGAAAGCGACATTACCCGTTATGACAAAACCAAACTCACAGGCCGTAGTTAACGGTTTATTGGAAACCCTCAACAAGATGGAAAATAATATTACTACATCAATGACAAAGCTTATCGATGAAAAGCTTGAAGGTATGGACGATGTAGTGTTAGAGCTTGTAAGATGCAAGACTGAAAACGAAAATTTGAAAAATAAAGTTAATGAGCTGAACAAAGAAAACTTTAAATTAAAGAATGTTTTAAACAGCTTTAAACCTCTTCTATGCGGATTCTATATTAAAAAAGAAGAAGATGCGAATTTTATGTTGTAAGCAAAAGTTAGTAGTATGACGGGATGAAGCCCGCCAGTAGGGTGTCAGGCGCACGCAAAGCCGGTAGTCAGTTCAAAAGGGCTTCTGGGGAAGGTAAAAACAGATTAGTAATGAAGCGGGATGAAGCCCGCCAATAGGGTGAAAAACATGGCAGTAAAAGAGAAAGAAGAAGTAAATACATCTGATGAAAGAGCAAAAGCGCTTAAGCTTGCAATCGACAAGATAGAAAAAGATTTTGGTAAAGGTGCCATAATGAAGCTTGGCGACAAACCTGCTGTAAGTGTTGAAACTATACCTACAGGCGCATTAGCACTTGACGTAGCGCTCGGTGTCGGCGGTATTCCGCGCGGCCGTATTATAGAAATCTACGGGCCTGAATCTTCCGGTAAAACAACGCTTGCACAGCACATTGTTGCAGAATGCCAGAAAAGAGGCGGTATTGCTGCTTTCGTTGATGCTGAACACGCACTTGACCCTGAATACGCTAGAAATCTAGGCGTTAATGTTGATGAACTTCTTATTTCTCAGCCTGATACAGGCGAACAAGCTCTTGATATTACAGAAGAACTTGTACGCTCAGGTGCTGTTGATGTAATCGTTGTTGACTCTGTTGCTGCACTTGTTCCAAAAGCTGAAATAGAAGGCTCTATGGAAGACCAGCAGATGGGCTTGCAGGCCAGATTAATGTCAAAAGCTTTAAGAAAACTTACAGGTATAATAGGAAAAACAAGAACAACAGTTATTTTTATTAACCAGTTAAGACAAAAAATCGGTGTTATGTACGGTAATCCTGAAACAACTACAGGCGGTAATGCACTTAAGTATTATGCATCTGTCCGTTTGGAAATCAAACGTGTAGAAGGTTTGAAGGGTGACGGAGAAGACATCGGAAACCATGTCAGAGTTCGTATTTTGAAAAACAAGGTTGCACCTCCTTTCAGAACCGCAGAATTTGACATTATATTCGGAAAGGGTATTTGCAAAATAGGAAATATTCTGGATGTAGCTGTTGATTTGGATATTGTTAAAAAAGCAGGCTCCTGGTTCAGCTTTAATGATGATAAGCTCGGACAGGGACGTGATAAAGCAAAAGAATTTCTTGCTGCAAATCCTGAAATTTTAAATCAGGTAGAAACTCTTGTAAGAGAAAAATTGTCCGCAAACGAATAGAATGACACTAATTTTTACCTGACAACTTGTTTACGTGCGTAGTAGTTGACAAAGTTGTTTTATTGTGGTATAAAATTAGTGGGGTAAATGTATATTTTTGAGTCTTGCACACACTGCAAGACTTTCCTTTTTTTAGTTTAACACAGTTTAACTCTTCTCTACCCTCGCTCGGCAGCCTTCATCCGCACTGTCAATAAGCCCGTCGTAATCATTATCTATTCCGTCTGAGCAAGAACCTACCGAATCAAAACTTTCAGCTTTTGGATAATATTTCAGCCATTTGTCAGGAATTTTATCCCAGAGATACAGAAAAAAGCTTTTATAAAACTTTGCAGCCTCAGGATTTGCAAGAATTATAAAATTCTCGTCATTTCTGTTTTCACCGCTGTAAGAGAAATTCATTGAACCGAGAAGCAGGTATTTGTCATCAATTATCATGGTTTTTGAATGCATTTTTCCGGCGTAATTCTCTATCTTTACAGGGACTCCGTTTTCTCTTAAATCCTTTACCCTCGAGTGTCTGGCAGAAGCGTTGAGCGCGTCTGCAATAATTCTTACATCAATGCCGCGTTTTTTAGCACTGATAAGCTCTTCTATTATTCTGTTTTCTATTACAATAAATGCCGGAATGTAAATGTAATTCTTTGCACCTTTTATAAGCGGTAAAACACCGTTTGTTATGGTTTTATCCTGAGGTGAAAAATAAATATTAGAGGTTTTATTCATTGATGTTTTTACAGAATGAAATCTGCCTTCGTACATTTGTTCAAATTCTCTCCGGTAAATATTTGCAGCTTCTTCTGAATTTATAACAACCACTGCGTTTGAATTGTAGCCGGACATATCTGTATGTGAAAGGTTTGCAGAACCTGTGATTACGGTTTTATTATCAAATATGTAAAATTTATTGTGCATGATAAAAGAAGCTTCTTTAGAATTTCTGTCACTTTGCGTATTTTGTATTAGTTTAGCAAGATTTAAGGTATTTTCGTAAATATTATTACCTTTGCTGTCCATATCATGTACCAGCCGGATTTTAACTCCTCTCTGCTGTGCATTTTTAATTGCCTGTTCAATTGCCGGTACTGATGAATATCCGTAGATTGCTATGTCTATTGAACTCTGGGCTTGGTTAATATTACTCAGGATTTCCTTGCAAATATTGCTTGAGCATTTTCTGTCCGGTTTGAGCTTTTGTGTGAAATCGGTGAGTAAGAGTTTGAAATCCTTAAGTTCAATTGTTGTTGTGTGTTCTGTCTTTTTTTCAGTGTGTTTCTTCTTCTTCTTGTATCCCCCTTTAATAACAATATAGTTTTCCGGTATAAAATCAGGTGAGATTGGATAGACTTTGTCAGTTTCAAGGTTTAGTATCCGGTAATTTGTGCGCTTTACGGTTTTAATTACTTTTTCAGAAGCTTTCGAGTTAACAAATCTGCCGTCTTTGATGCAGTAAGGCGAGTTCATAAATATAGAACGGTAGTTAAATTTATGATAAATAATTTCGCTGCCGTAGATATTAATCTTTCTTCCTTCAAGAATATTTCTTGCCCAGTATTTACCAAGGTTTCCTGTGACGAACGCTTCTTCTTCACTTAGGTTAAGTTTTGAAGCAAGCTCTTTATTTCTTGAGCTGAAATACGGGTCAAAACTTTCCAGACCTTTTACTTTGAAAATTTCTCCGTTATCAAGAATAAATTCTGTTGGAGAAATAACTTCACGAACATAGTATTCTTTTTCTTTCGGATGCAAAAATATAAGAAAAAGAACAAACAGAAAAATTAAAATGATTATACAGACGATTTTTCTTCGCATTTTGAGAGATCTCTATAATTTACAATTTCAAACCCGAGGTTCTCAATTTTTTCTTTCAACTTCAGGTTTTTTGTTATTTGAAATTCTACAAAATGATTATCAATAGTTCCGTCCTCGTATCTGCACGGATGTATTAAGGCTTCTGCTGTGAATTTGTCATACTTAATAGCCATAAGCCCGTATGATATTGCAAGGCTGTTCATCATAGAAGTGTATGTAACGCCTATAAGGTAATCATTTGTGTTGAGTTCATACTTTTGCACATTACTCTCATTAATCAATGTAAAAAAGTTCAGCAGTGCAACTTTTATCAAATTAATCGGATATTTTAAAGTCAGGTGTCTGAAAACATCAGGAATAATGTACGGCTGTTCATACTGTGTTCTTATTTGTTTAATTCCGTATTCTTGTGCCAGCTTACACACGAGTTCAAAAATTCTCGGGATTGAATGCGTATGTACGTGAGAATCAATGTGTGTAACTTCTGTAACATTCATTATTTCTTCGATTTGTGCCCTGAATTCTTTTTCAAGCTGCTCCATAAATACTTTATCTTTAACGTTCAAAGATTTCAAAAGAAGCATTCCAAAAGAGTTATTAAAATTTCCTTCTTTATCTGTTAATCTGTCCAGATTTAAGCATAGAGATTTGCCTTCAATAATATTGAGATGAACTCCGACTCCAAGATTAGGGCAGGCAGGAATAACGTTTTTCCATGCTTCTTGAAAAGCATCTCCGTTAGCTACAAGACTTGCGCTTTTTAAAATACCGGAAGAGTATCCTTCCAGTACGGCTCTGTTAAAAGCTTCGCTCATACCGAAATCATCGGCATTTAATATAAATTTTTTATCTGACATGCGCATCCTTTTTCTATTATGTTTATTGTATTATAATTTCAAGAGGAATACAATGAGCGAAAACAAATCAAAACTTGCAATAATAGTTCCATGCTACAACGAAGAACTCGTTGTTAAGTCAACTGTAGAAACACTTTTAGGAGTTCTTGACAGTATAATTGCAAAAGGAAAAATCTCTCCGGAAAGTTATATTTACCTTGTTGATGACGGCTCGAAAGACTGCACGTGGGAGATTATAGAAAATCTGCACAATATATATGGCAGTCGTGTAAAAGCAGTGAAATTTATAAGAAACTACGGAAATCAGAAAGCTTTGATAGCAGGGCTTCTCGGGGTTAAAAAAATCGGCTGTGACTGTGTTGTTTCTATTGATGCGGATTTGCAGCAGGATGAGAATGTTATTGAAACTTTTATAGATGAATATCATAAGGGTGCAGATATTGTGTCAGGAATTCGAAATGATAGAAAGACAGACTCTTTCTTCAAAAAATATACGGCACTTTGTTTTTACAAGCTAATGAATTTACTGGGCGTAAAAATTCCGCCTAATCACTCGGATTATAGACTTGTAAGTTTCAGGGGGCTTGAGATATTAGAAAAGTATTCTGAATCCGGATTTTGCGCGGTTTTTTTCATGAAATCGGTTTAAAAACCTCTTATGTTCATTTTGATGTAAAACAGCGGAAAGCCGGATGTTCTAAGTTTAATTTCTTTTCGCTTACAAGTCTGGCATTGAACGGTATAACTTCTTTTAGTATTGTGCCTTTACGCATAATAGCAGCAACTGGAGTTTTGACGATGTTAGGAAGCTTTTTGCTTGCTATGGAAGTTGTTTTTGAAAAATACTTCTTTCACGATACACCGAGCGGATGGGCAACTCTGGTTGTGCTTCTGGCATTTTTTGGCGGTCTGGAAATTTTTTGTCTGGGTATAATTGGTGAATATATTGGGCAGATATTTAATGAAGTTAAGGGCAGACCTAGATATATTAAAGAAACAGAGCTCTTATAGAGCTCTTAGATGTTATCTGCCAGAAATCTAAAAAATTTTTGTCAAACTTGATGTCCAAATTAAAAAGTAAATTTTTGGGCATTTTTGAATTGTCCTAAAATGTTTCCGACTTGCGAAACATTTTTTTTAATACTAGCACTATTATTGATTTTATGCAAGGTTATGACAAAATAATGCAGAAAGCTATAGGTCAGGTCATCTATAAAGAGAGAAAGCGCAGGAATTTAAAGTTTACTATTTTCTGTTATGAGAATGATATTTCTAAAACTACTCTTTATATGATAGAGCAGGGCAAAAATAGGACATATTCAACTAATTTATTCAGGATAGTTCAGGCTCTTGGTTTAAGTTTTGAAGAATTTGGCAGGCTGCTTAAAGAGGAGCTTCCTGATGGTTTTGGCGAACAGCAGGAATAGTTTTGTTACCAGAAGATATATGGTATTTTTTAGAACGCGTTTTTTTATACTTTTCCTTACTTAATAAGCTGGTATTTCAGGTTAATATAATTTTACAATTTGAAAAGATTTTCTTGATAAGATATTATTATATTGAAGGATTGTGCGCGGGGAGATATGGAAAATAATTATTTTGCACTTTTAGCTAATGATGTGAAGAAGTTATGGAACGGTTTAGACGGGAACCAGAAACTTGGAATGCTTGCACTGATTGTCGTTACGATTGTTGCGGCAACTTTTTTCTTATCAAAAGCAATGGAGCCGGATTGGGTAGTATTATATTCAGATTTGAACGAAGTTAATGCAATAAGCATAGTTGAAAGTATGAAAAAAAACGGATACCAGTATAAGGTTTCCGAAGATCATAAAACAATTTTAGTACCGTCTAATGTACGTGATGATATGCGCGTTTTCGTAGCAGAAAATGATTTAATAAAGGACGGCAGCGGCGGATTTGAGCTACTGGA
>OLSM01002292.1_pt1 | contig 12596 bp, 9 predicted proteins | sample 1672721 | NCBI WGS metagenome assembly OLSM01 (sample SAMEA3136717, study PRJEB25190) | human gut metagenome | reverse complement strand
GGGTGACCACCGGTACCTTGAACGACATTCTCGCCCAGGCCACGGCCCGGGTGCAGCCGCCCACCGACAAGGGCAAGCGGCTGAAGATCTATTATATGACCCAGGCTTCAACCAAGCCCCCTACGTTCATTTGCTTCTGCAACGATCACGAATTGTTCCACTTTTCCTACCAGCGCTACCTGGAAAACAGGATCCGGGAAACCTTCGGCTTGGAAGGCACCCCCATCCGCATGATCATCCGGGAGCGTGGGGAGAAAGAGTGACATAGAAACTGGGAAAGGCGGTTTTAGATCCTCATGGGCTACGAAATTTTGGCATTGGCGCTCACCGCGGTGGCAGGCTACCTGCTGGGGAGCATCAACAGTTCCATCATCCTCACTTGGTTTTTCAAAAATAAGGAGGACATCCGCAAGTACGGCAGCGGAAACGCGGGCATGACCAACGTGCTGCGCAGCGTGGGCAAGCTTCCCGCCGCCCTCACCTTTGTGGGGGATTTCCTCAAGTGTGTGGCGGCGCTGCTGCTCTCCCAGGGCTTTGTCCTGTGGCTGGTCCCAGGCGGGGATGAAGTGTTTGACGTGGCCCGGTATGTGGCGGGTGTTGCCTGCGTGCTGGGGCACATCTTCCCGGTGTACTATGGGTTCCGGGGCGGCAAAGGCGTGGTCACCTCCGCCGCGATGATCGCCCTCACCGACTGGCGGGTGTTTTTGCTGGTGTTGCTGACCTTTATCATTGTGTTTGCGGCCAAACGGATCGTTTCCCTGGCCTCGGTGGCCTGTGCGGCCCTGTACCCGGTGTTCACCTTTCTGTTCCTGTTTTTGGCGGAATTCTCTGGCAGCCCTTTGCAGAACCACGGGGATCACAGTCTGGGCTATGTGCTGTTTGCCACGGCGGCTTCCCTGTTTATCGGCTTGACGGTGCTCATCAAGCACAAGTCCAACATTGGCCGCCTGCTCCGTGGGGAGGAAAAGCCCATCTCTTTTGGAAAGAAGGGAGCTTGATTATGGATTGTACTTTCAGGACCCCTCAGGGGAATTTCAATTACCGGGTGGGGGCCATCATCCGCCGAGGGGATAAACTGCTGGCCATGCGGGAAGAAGAGATCGGCCACTGGTACTTGCCCGGCGGCCGTGTGAAGCTTCACGAGCCTTTGGAAGACGCCCTTCTCCGGGAGGTGGCGGAGGAGCTTGCTCTGCCAGCCCGGATCGTCCGGCCCCTGTGGCTGGTTGAAAACTTCTACACCATGGACACCAAAGAGGGGAAGGACATCCCCTTTCACGAGCTGGGCCTGTACTTTTTGGTGGAGCTTTCCACCGATGCCCTCCCGGAAGGGGAGAGCTTTTCCCAAAAGGACTCCGATGGCGTTTGGCATCAGTACCGTTGGTTCTCCCGGGAGGACCTGCAGGGCGTGTTGCTGTACCCCTCCTTTTTAAAGGAGGAGTGGCCCCGCTTGCCGGAGAGCCTGGAGCTGCGCACCCTGTGGGATTGAGGCGTTTCCCGCTGTTTTTTCTGCAAGGGAGGGCTTCTGGTCCCCCAAGGGAAGCGGGACCTGGTTTATTCCTGTAAGGTTTTGCCAGGGAACGTCGCAAACAGCTCCCTAATATTGACTTTTAGGCTGGTATGTATTATTATAATCTTCAGTCAAATACTAGTTCTGTAAACCAACGTGTTACAGGTTAGCTTGCTTTTCAAAGCCGTTAGGAAGTGTAAATTTGGAAAAATATGTGATTAAAGGCGGCAGCCGCCTTACTGGTGAAGTGAATATCAGCGGAGCCAAAAATGCGGCAGTGGCCATCATCCCTGCCACCATTTTGGCCGATTCCCCTTGCCGCCTGGAAAATCTCCCTGATATTTCCGATGTGAAGACCCTGACGTATATCCTGGAGAGCATGGGCGCCAAGGTGGAATACCTGGACCGCCACACCGTGGAGATTGACCCCCGCACCGTGGACACCGACACGGTTTCGGCGGACATTGCCCGGCGCATCCGCGCCTCTTACTATTTCCTGGGCGCTTTGCTGGGCCGCTGCCGCAAGGCCGTGGTCCCCATGCCCGGCGGGTGCAATTTCGGCATCCGTCCCATTGACCAGCATTTAAAGGGCTTTGCCGCCCTGGGCTGCGACTACAGCCTGGATAACGGCATGATTTCCGTCTCCGCCCCCCAGGATTTGCACGGGGCCAGCGTCTACATGGACGTGGTCACCGTGGGCGCCACCATGAACATCATGCTGGCGGCGGTAAAGGCCCGGGGCCTGACCGTCATTGAAAACGCCGCCCGGGAGCCCCATATTGTGGATTTGGCCAACTTCCTGAACACCTTGGGGGCCGACATCCGGGGCGCCGGCACGGACACCATCAAAATCCATGGGGTCCAGAAGCTGCGGGGCGCCACCTATTCCATCATTCCCGACCAGATCGAGGCGGGCACCTATATGGTGGCTGCCGCTGCCACCCACGGCGATGTGCTGGTGAAAAACGTCACCCCCAAGCATTTGGAGTCCATCTCTGCCAAGCTGGTGGAAATGGGCGTCACCGTGGAGGAGGGCGACGACACCGTGCGGGTGTACTGCCAGCGCCCCCTGCGCAAGTGCAACGTAAAGACCATGCCCCATCCCGGCTTCCCCACGGATATGCAGCCCCAGATTACCACGCTGCTGTCCATCGCCCACGGCACCAGCATGGTCAACGAGAGCGTGTGGGAGAGCAACCGCTTTAAGTATGTGGACGAGCTGCGGCGCATGGGCGCCCAAATCACCGTGGACGGCAAGGTGGCCATTGTGGAGGGTGTGGACCATTTGAAGGGCGCCCCTGTGCGGGCGCTGGATTTGCGCGCCGGCGCTGCCATGGTCATCGCGGGCCTGGTGGCCGAAGGCACCACCGTGCTGGAGGACATCCAGTACATCGAGCGCGGGTATGAGAACATTGTGGAAAAGCTGGTGGACCTGGGCGCGGACATTTACCGCAGCCAGGAGCCGGAACAGGTGATTGGGAAAATCGGCTGACACAAATAGAAAAAAGTCCAGGGGCTGCGGCAGGTGATGCGGCAGCTCTTTTGTTTTGGGAAAGGATGGATGGGATGGCACGGCTTTGCCCGCTGTTCTCCGGCAGCGGAGGGAACAGCTATTACATAGGCTCCCGCAGCGCGGGGCTGCTCATCGACGCGGGCCGCAGCGCCCGGCAGCTGGACAGGATGCTCCAGCGCTGCGGGATAGACCCCATGGCGATTCAGGGCATCCTCATCACCCACGAGCACAGCGACCACATCGCCGGGGTGCGGGTGTTCGCCAAGAAGTACGGCATCCCGGTGTTCGCCTCCCAGGGGACGCTGCTGGCCATGCAGCCCTCCCTGGAAGGGGTGGAGAGCTGGGTGCTGGAGGGGCCCCTCCAGCTGGCGGGCATGGAGGTGATACCTTTCGCGACGCCCCACGACAGCGCCCAGTCCTTGGGGTTCCGCATCCAGACGACGGACGGCAGGCAGTTCGCCTTGGCCACGGACCTGGGGGTGGTGACGCCCTGCGTGCGGGAGCACCTGCTGGGGGCGGAGTTTGTGGTGCTGGAGTCCAACCACGACAGGGAGATGCTGCGCAACGGGCCCTACCCAGCCTATCTCAAGCGGCGGATTCTGGCGGGGACAGGCCACCTGTCCAACGGGGACTGCGCCGCCTTTTTGCCGGAGCTGGCCCGTGCGGGGGCCAAGCGGTTTCTGTTGGCCCATCTCAGCGGGGAGAACAACACCCCCTCCCTGGCCCGGCAGGAGGCCGTCAGCGCCCTTTCCGCGGCGGGGTACCAGGAGGGGACAGGCTTTTGGCTGGACGTGGCCCCGGTGGAGAACCAAGAGGGCAAAAGCATTATCTTTTAGGAGGGGCGCGTATGCTGGCAGTCAAATTGATTTGCGTGGGCAAATTGAAGGAATCCTATTGGCGGGACGCCGTGGCCGAGTATGAGAAGCGCCTGCGCCCCCTGTGCAAGTGGGAGCTCATCGAGCTGCCCGAGGCCCGCTTGCCCAACGACCCCTCCCCCGGGGAGATTGAGGCGGCCCTGGAAAAGGAGGGGGAGCAAATCCTGCGCCACGCCGCGGGGAAGGTGTATCCCCTGTGCATCGAAGGGAAGGCGGTGGATTCCCCCGGCCTGGCCAAGCGGCTGGCGGGGGCCATGCAGTCCCCGGGAGCGGTGAGCTTTGTCATCGGAAGCTCCCATGGACTGTCCCCCCGGGTGAAAGCGGCAGGGGAGGGCCTTTCCATGTCGCCCATGACCTTCCCCCACCAGCTGGCCCGGGTGATGCTGTGCGAGCAGATATACCGGGGTTTCCAAATCCTGGGGGGCACCAAATATCACAAATAAAAAAGCGGGCCTTCCGGGGTGGAAGGTCCGCTTTTCTGTTTGGGGGGTAAGCTCACAGGTCCAGCTTCATGTCGCCGTCCTTCACCCAGCCCAGCTTCCGCAGCCCCAGGTTGATGACCCAGGAGAGCACCGCCGGCAGGACAAAGCACAGCAGCGCCAGGCCCGCCCAGTCCATGGGGGTGATGGCGGCTTTCAAGCCGTTGGCCACATCGTTCACCCAGCCGTCGATGACGCCAATCTGCCCCACCAGCCCGCAGGTGCCCATGCCGCTGGAGACCGGCGCGCCGTTCATCTCCAGGTGGAACACGCAGGTGGCCAAAGGCCCGGTGATGGCCGAGGCCAGGGTGGGGGCGATCCAGATGCGGGGGTTCTTGATGATGTTGGGCACTTGCAGCATGGAGGTGCCCAGGCCCTGGGCCACCAGGCCGCCCCACCGGTTTTCCCGGAAGCTGATGACAGCAAAGCCAACCATTTGGGCGCAGCAGCCTGCTACAGCGGCTCCGCCGGCCAGGCCAGTCAGCGTCAAGGCGGCGCAGATGGCCGCACTGCTGATGGGCAGGGTCAAAGCAACGCCCACCAACACGGACACCACAGTGCCCATGAGGAAGGGCTGCAGGTTAGTGGCCCACATAATCAGCTGCCCCACCGCAGAAGCGGCAGCGCCGATGGGAGGCGCCAGCACATAGGCCAGCAGCGCCCCGGAGAGGATGGTCACCAGGGGGGTGACCAGGATGTCCACCGGGGTCTTTTTGCTCACCAGCTTGCCCAGCTCTGCGGCAATGATGGCCAGCACTAAAACTGCCAGAGGGCCGCCGTCCCCGCCCAAGGTGTTGGCTGCGCTGCCCACCGCCGCCAGGGAGAACAGCACCAGGGGCGGCACCTTCAAAGCGTAGCCGATGGCCACCGCCATGGCGGGGCCGGACATGGCCTTGGCAAAGTTGCCGATGTCTGTCAGCAGGGGCACGCCCAGCTGGGTGCCCAGGGTGGAGATGATGGTGCCAATGAGCAAAGAGGCGAACAGGCCCTGGGCCATGGCGCTCATGGCGTCCACGAAGTAGAGGTTCAGATAGGACTTGACAGTATCCCAGCCGTTGCCCTTGCGGGGGGCTGGGGTTTGTTTGGTATCTTCCAAAAAAATCTTCCCTTCTTCATCAGGAGGGAGCGGAGAAAAACCGTGGGAGCGGAGTTCCTCCGTTCCTTCTCAGTGGTTTTTCTGTACCTTTTCCCGCTGCCAGGCACAGGCGAATGCTGCGGGGATCTATATTGGCTATGTTGCCTGGGAAAGATGTCCGTTTTCCACCTGTAGATCGCCTGCCGGAGGTTTTCCGGCACTGCTGGTCGTCCCCAAGGCCTTACTGGCGGTACGCCCTTCCCGGGCCGTTTTGGGTTCAAACCTTATGATACCACATTTTAGAAAAGAAGGAAAGGGTCGAAAAAAGGACCCAGGGCATTTGCCCTGAGTCCTTTTCCACAATGGCTGGGATTCTCTTAGATCACGCCCTGAGCCAGCATGGCATCGGCAACCTTCAGGAAGCCGGCGATGTTGGCGCCCATGACGTAGTTCTTGGGATGGCCATACTTCTCGGCAGCTTCGTCGGCAGCCTTGAAGATGTTCTCCATGATGCCCTTGAGCTTCTGGTCCACTTCCTCGAAGGTCCAGGAGAGGCGCTCGCTGTTCTGGGTCATCTCCAAAGCGGAGGTGGCCACGCCGCCGGCGTTGGCAGCCTTGCCGGGGGCAAACAGCACACCGGCCTCCTGCAGGATCTTGGTAGCCTCGATGGTGGTGGGCATATTGGCGCCTTCCGCCACGGCGATGCAGCCGTTGGCTACCAGGGCCTTGGCATCCTCTTCCAGCAGCTCGTTCTGGGTGGCGCAGGGAAGGGCGATGTCGCACTTGACGTTCCACACGCCCCGGCCCTCATGGTACTCGGAGTTGGGACGGTAGTTCTTGTACTCGGTCAGGCGGGCGCGCTTGACTTCCTTGATCTCCTTGATAGCGGCCAGGTCGATGCCCTCGGGATCGTACACCCAGCCGGTGGAGTCGGACATGGTGACCACCTTGGCGCCCAGCTCCTGAGCCTTCTGGCAGGCGTAGATGGCCACGTTGCCGGCGCCGGAAATGGCCACGGTCTTGCCGGCAATGTCAATGCCGTTCTTCTTCAGCATGGCGTTGGTGAAGTACAGCAGGCCGTAGCCGGTGGCCTCGGTGCGGGCCAGGGAGCCGCCGTAGGTCAGGCCCTTGCCGGTGAGCACGCCTTCAAAGGCGTTGCGGATGCGCTTGTACTGGCCAAACATATAGCCGATCTCACGGGCGCCGGTGCCGATGTCGCCGGCGGGCACGTCGGTGTCAGGGCCGATGTGGCGGAACAGTTCGGTCATGAAGCTCTGGCAGAAAGCCATGATTTCACGGTCGGACTTGCCCTTGGGATCAAAGTCGGAACCACCCTTGCCGCCGCCAATGGGCAGGCCGGTCAGGGAGTTTTTGAAGATCTGCTCAAAGCCCAGGAATTTGATGATACCGGTGTAAACAGAGGGATGGAGACGCAGGCCGCCCTTGTAAGGTCCAATGGCGTTGTTAAACTGGATGCGGTAGCCGGTGTTGACCTGCGTTTGACCCTTATCATCCACCCAGGTTACCTTGAATTTAAACTGGCGGTCCGGCTCGGTAATTCTTTCCAGAAGGGCTTCCCTGCGGTACAGCTCCTCGTTTCGGTCGATGACCGGGCGCAGAGAGTTTAAAACCTCCTCCGCGGCTTGCAGAAATTCGGGTTCCGCTGCATTTTTTTGCTTCAGCTTGGCTAGTACTTCATCGACATAAGACATGTTATTACGCTCCTTTTTAATAATATACTCTCTCTATGCGAATAGCCTGAGGCTATTTCGAGCAAATTTAATATCCATAGGGCTGCTTCTGAATTATCCCTTTAAAGTTTAGCAGAAGACTATGAACTGTTTTTTAAGAATAACAAAAAGAACCGAAGAAAATTGCTCTAAAAGGCCCGCGCCATGGAAAAAACACGTTCCTCTTTTCCAAAGCCTCCTAGGTCAGAACGTTTTTCGGCCGCCTCCATTCAGCCGGCGGGCCAAAGGATTAAGGCTGCCGCACCCACTGCGGCTGAACAGGAGAAAAGGAGGCACGTTTTGCATCCATAGGGGCTGCCTCCCCCGGTTCCAGGCTGAAAGCCTGAAAAGACCAGGGGGACAACAGGGGAAACCAATCACACACTGAACAGCATCTGGCTGTAAGTGGGATAGGGCCAATACGTCTTGCCGGTCAGGGTTTCCAGCTCGTCGGCGGGAGTCCGCAGTCTCTGCATCAGATCAATGACGGTATCCTTATAGTAATCCGCCTGAGCCTTAACGTCACAGCCGCAAGGCACTTTTCTCATCGCCTCGCCCAAGGCCTCGTTGGCCTGGTACAGCTGGTCGCACAGAGCCGACAGCTTTTTCAGCCGGGCCTCCTCGGCCTTGCTGGAGATCGCGCTGGAAACGCCGGCTTTATGCAGAACAGTGGCGCTTAAAGCGTCCATATAACGGCAGACCGCCGGGAAAATATCCTTATTCACCATGTCCAGCATGGTCAGGGCCTCGATACTGATGGTTTTGCAGTAGTTTTCCAACAGAATCTCATAACGGGAATGAATTTCTGTTGCGGTATAGATTTTATGCTTGGTGAACAGGGACTGGTTTTTCTCGGAAATATAGTAGGGCAGCGCGTCTACTGTGCTCTTGAGGTTCAGCAGGCCTCTCCTTTCCGCTTCAGCCACCCATTCGTCGGAATAGTTGTTGCCGTTGAAGATAATGCGCTTGTGCTCCCGAATGGTGGTCCTGATCAGGTCGTTCAAGGCCGCGTTGAAATCGCCGGCCTTTTCCAGAACGTCTGCAAACTGGGAAAGCTCTTCCGCCACAATGGTGTTCAGCACAATATTCGGCCCGGAAATAGAGGATTTGGAGCCCAGCATACGGAACTCGAATTTGTTTCCGGTAAAGGCAAAGGGAGAGGTTCGGTTCCGATCCGTGGTATCCTTGGGAAACCGGGGCAGAATATGGACGCCGACCTTCATTTCAGTTTTGTCTTTTTGACTGTAGTCGGTGCTGTTCTCGATAGCCTCCAAGATTTCGGTGAGCTCGTCGCCCAGGAACATGGAAATAATAGCCGGAGGCGCTTCGTTGGCGCCTAAGCGGTGATCGTTGCCAGGGCTTGCTACGGAGATCCGCAGCAGATCCTGATATTCATCCACCGCCTTGATGACGGCGGTCAAAAACAGAAGGAACTGAGCGTTTTCCGCCGGGGAGTCTCCCGGCTCCAGAAGATTGACGCCGGTGTTGGTGGAGATAGACCAGTTGTTGTGCTTGCCGCTGCCGTTGACCCCGTCAAAGGGCTTTTCATGGAGCAGACAGGCCAGGCCATGGCGTTTGGCAACCTTTTTCATGATCTCCATGGTCAGCTGGTTGTGGTCGGTGGCCACGTTGGTGTTGGAGAAGATCGGTGCCAGCTCATGCTGGGAAGGGGCCACCTCATTGTGCTCGGTTTTCGCTAAAACGCCAAGCTTCCAAAGCTCCTGGTTCAGATCCGCCATATAGGCGGCGACCCTGGGCTTGATCGCACCGAAATAATGGTCCTCCAGCTCCTGGCCCTTGGGCGGCTTCGCGCCGAACAGCGTCCGGCAGCACATAATCAGATCCTCTCTCTGATCGTAAAGCTCCCGGTCAATGAGGAAATATTCCTGCTCGGGGCCTACGGTGGTATTGACCCGGGTTACGTCGTCCGCCCCGAACAGCTTCAGGATCCGGAGAGCCTGTTTATTGATTGCCTCCATCGAACGGAGCAGAGGAGTTTTACGGTCCAGAGCCTCTCCTCCGTAGGAGTAAAAAACTGTAGGAATGCAAAGAGTGTTCTCCTTAATAAAGGCATAGGAGGACGGATCCCAGGCGGTATAGCCCCTGGCCTCAAAAGTGGCCCGCAGTCCGCCGGAGGGGAAGGAGGAGGCATCCGGCTCGCCCTTTACCAGCTCCTTGCCGGAAAATTCCATGATGACAGTGCCGTCCCCCTGGGGGCAGATAAAGCTGTCGTGCTTTTCAGCGGTAATATCCGTCATAGGCTGGAACCAGTGGGTATAATGGGTAGCGCCCTTCTCCACCGCCCAGTCCTTCATAGCGTTGGCCACCACATTGGCCACGCTGGGGTCAAGGCTTTTGCCGTTCTCTATGGTCTTTTTCAGGGCCCTGTAGGTTTCCTTGGGAAGCCTGGCCTTCATAACCTGGTCGTTAAACACCATGGAACCGAATAACTCGGGAACGCTTGCCGTTTTCTGTTGAATTTCACGCATCACTAGTACCTCCAAACGTTGGAATTTAGGAGACAGAGAAGGATTCTCAACTAAAAACCGCCCGCGGTCGCGGCAAAGCCGGGGTCCTTTCTTCCAGGGAACAGGTTCCCTTTCCATCATAGAATCAAAAGCTTTCAAACAGCGGCTTCCTATCAAATCTCTTTGCGGCCTCCGCCTTTCTTCCTGGATTTCTCTAATCTCCTTATAGCATTTTCTACAAGCCTTTCTATTTCTATAAGAGGATCAGATCAGCTTTTACCCCTTCGCACTGCCGCGCAGCTTATGCAGCGGCCCGCGGCAAGGGCGGAGCGGGAAGCTCTCAAAGAGAAACAATATGAAAAAGACGCTACAGATATCCCGTACCTGCAGCGCCTTTGCTGTCTACATGTTGCATTATAAAGCAGGAAAGGCGTGTTGTCAATGGCTTTTTCTAAAAATTTAACAAGAAATGCAAGAATATATTTTCAACAAATCATGAATTGGTCAAAATATACGAAACAAAAGGCGCGGACAAAAACAAAATGCAGGAAAATAAAATTTGTACTGCAAAGTGATTGACAAAAAAGGCCGGCAGGCTTATAATGATCAGCATGAACAAGGGCGTTCATCAGAGGAAGGCCGGGTTTCTGGTTCAGAAGCCTGCTTCCCTTTGATGAACGCCCTTACTTTTTGGTCAGACCATGATACGAAGGGGGAAGAAGCCATGTTAAGGGAAGGACAAGTGAGAATCCCGTCAGGCTGCGCTGTTTCAGGGATCTTCGCTAAGGACGGAAGGCGTCTCAGCGGAGAAGCTATTATCAAATCCATTTCCATTATGCACGACAGGAGCAACGGCCTGGGGGGCGGCTTCGCCGGCTATGGGATCTATCCCGAATATAAGGAGCATTACGCCTTCCACGTGTTTTACGACGATAAGGCCGCCAAGGAGGCCTGTGAAAAATTCATTGATGATCATTTCGATGTGGTAAACCTTTCTAAGATTCCGGTGAGGAAGACGCCGAAAATCACCGACGAGCCTCTGATCTGGCGGTACTTTGTCAATCCCCTGCCGACCAAGCTCAAGGACAGCCAGCTGGACGAACGGGAGTACACCGCCCGGTGCGTCATGCGGATCAATACGAGGATCGAAGGCGCCTATGTGTTTTCCAGCGGAAAAAACATGGGCGTGTTCAAGGCGGTAGGCTACCCGGAGGATGTGGGGGACTTTTACCGGCTGGAGGAATACTCCGGCTACTGCTGGACCGCCCACGGGCGGTACCCTACCAATACGCCCGGCTGGTGGGGCGGCGCCCATCCCTTCGCTATGCTGGACTATTCAGTGGTGCATAACGGCGAGGTCAGCTCCTATGACGCGAACCGGCGCTATATTGAGATGTTTGGTTATCAATGCACCCTGCTGACAGATACGGAGGTTATCACCTACTTGGTGGATTATCTGCACCGGCGGCAGAAGCTGACCCTGGAAGAGGTTGCCAATGTCATCGCCGCGCCGTTCTGGTCCACCATTGAGCAAAAGCCGGAGCCGGAGCGTTCAAGGCTGACCTATTTGAGAAACGCTTTTTCCAGCCTGCTGTTAACAGGGCCCTTTTCTATTTTATTGGGCTTCGACGGCGGTATGATGGCGCTCAACGATCGGCTGAAGCTCAGATCCATGGTGGTTGGGGAAAAGGATGAGACGGTATACATCGCCAGTGAGGAAAGCGCTATCCGGGTGGTGGAGCCTAACCCCGACAGGCTGTGGGCGCCTAAGGGCGGAGAGCCTGTTATTGTAACGCTGAACGGAGGTGTTCACTGATGCCCATTGATTTTATTTATCCGGACTACGAGGTTGTACGGAATTACGACCGGTGCGTCGGATGCCGGGTTTGCGAGCGGCAATGTGCCAACGAGGCGCACTATTTTGACGAAGCGGCCGGAAAAATGATGGCAGACGAGTCCAAGTGCGTCAACTGCCACCGGTGCGTTTCCCTTTGCCCCACCAGGGCGTTGAAAATCGTGAAAACAGACCATACCTTTAAAGAAAACTATAACTGGACCGGGGAGGCTATCCAGGAGATCTACCGCCAGGCGGGGAGCGGCGGCGTGCTGCTTTCCTCTATGGGAAACCCAAAGAATTTCCCGGTGTACTGGGATAAAATCCTCATTAACGCCTCTCAGGTCACCAACCCCTCCATTGATCCTTTGCGGGAGCCTATGGAAACCCGGGTTTATTTGGGGAAAAAGCCAAGCTGTGTGGAACGGGACGAGAAAGAGAACCTCATACCTAATTTACAGCCCCAGCTGGAGCTGGAGGTTCCGGTTTTGTTTTCCGCTATGAGCTACGGATCTCTGAGCTATAATGCCCACGAGAGCCTGGCCAGAGCCGCCGCCCAGCTCGGCATCCTTTATAATACGGGCGAAGGCGGCCTTCATGAGGACTTCTACCGGTATGGTAAAAACACTATCGTCCAGGTCGCATCCGGACGGTTCGGCGTTCACAAGGACTATTTGAGCGCCGGAGCCGCTATCGAGATTAAAATGGGCCAGGGCGCCAAGCCGGGGATCGGCGGTCATTTGCCCGGACAGAAGATCGTTGGGGACGTTTCTAAAACCCGTATGGTCACCGAGGGTACCGACGCCATCTCTCCGGCGCCCCACCACGACATTTATTCCATCGAGGACCTGCGCCAGCTGGTGTATTCGCTAAAGGAGGCCACTAATTACGAGAAGCCGGTCATCGTCAAGATCGCGGCGGTGCATAACGTGGCGGCCATCGCCAGCGGCATCGCCAGAAGCGGCGCGGATATCATCGCCATCGACGGCTTCCGGGGCGGCACCGGCGCGGCTCCCACCCGTATCCGGGATAACGTGGGAATTCCCATCGAGCTGGCTCTGGCCAGCGTAGACCAGCGCCTGCGGGATGAAGGAATCAGGGGCAGCGTCTCCATT
>OLSM01002285.1_pt1 | contig 12627 bp, 12 predicted proteins | sample 1672721 | NCBI WGS metagenome assembly OLSM01 (sample SAMEA3136717, study PRJEB25190) | human gut metagenome | reverse complement strand
CCCGGCCCGCACAGCTGGGCCACCGCACCGGGCAGGTCCCGGTGGTACAGGGGCAGCCGCCAGGCGTACCGGGAGCCGTACAAATACCGGCAGTCCAAGGGAAGGTTCCAGGCCCGGCACAGGACTTTGGAAAGCTGGTACCCATACCAGCCGTCCCGGGAGAGAAAGTACAGCCGCTCCACTCCCTGTCCCAGCGCCCGTCCCAGCACCCACTGGGTAAAACCACCCAGGGCCGGGGCCAAGACCTCCCGCCCCACCTGGCAAAGCACCCGGTCATCCATGGCGCTTCACCCAGTGGAGCAAGTCCCCCGGCACCAGGGAGGCCGCCAAGGGCCGCAGGCTTCCCAAAACAGGCAGAGGCTGGGGGATACCCAGCCTGGAAAGCCCGTCCAGCCGCAGGGAAGCCTCCCGCAGGCGGCGGGGAACGTCCCGGCGGCGGTAGGAATCCCGGTCCTCCCAGTAGGCAAGCAGCGGCGTTTGCAGGTTATACCCTGCAAGCCCCTTCCTGTGGAGCCGGAAAAACAACTCGTAATCCTCGCATCCCACGTAGCGGGCAGATTGGTGGTAGCCCCCTGCCTCCTCCAGCACCTGCCGGCGGAACATCACCGTGGGGTGGATATAGGGGGAGTGGGCCAGGAAGTCCCGGGGACCGGGCACTTCCGGCGCGGGGAAGGTGCCCCAGATGCCATTCCTGTCCACCAGCCGGGCCGTGCTGCCCACCCACCCGTACTGGGGATGGCTCTCCAAAAAGGACACCTGGGCCTCCAGACGCCGGGGATGGCAGGCGTCGTCGTCATCCAGGCGGGCAAGGTAGGGGCTGTGGGAACGCTCCAGGCAGCGGTTCAGGGCGTAGGCCAGCCCCCGGTTTTCCCGGCCCCGGTACAGGTGCAACCGGCTGTCCAAGGCGGCCGCCTGCTCAAAGGCCAAGGCTCCCTGGAGGTGGGAACCATCGTCCCACAAAACCAGCTCCCAGTCCTGCAACGTTTGCTTTTGCAGGGATAGCACCGCCCGGCGCAGCCTGTCCCAGCGGGGGTTATAGGACCCCATCAGCACGGCGACTTTGGGTGATTTTGTCATAGCGCTCCCTCACTTTCCGATCCATCTCCTGGTAAACTTCCTTCATGGCAGCCCGGGCGTGTTCCCGGTCAAAGGGGGCCGCGGAGGCCACACACCGGCGGGACAAAGCTTTCCGGCGGGCCGGGTCCATCCCCCGCAGCAGGGCAATGCCCCGGGCAAACCCGGCAGGGTCGTCCCAGGGGTAGATCAGGCCGTTTTTCCCAAAGGCCATGTACTCCCGGGTGCCCCGATTGTCCGCAGCGATCACCGGCACCCCCATGGCCAAAGACTCCAGCCCCGCCATGCCCAGCCCCTCCCGCCGGGAGGGAAACACCGTGGCGTCGGCACAGCCCAAAAAGGGGATCACATCTCGCTGGTAGCCGTACAGGGTGACCACCTGGGACAGGCCCCGCTCCCGGATCTCCCGCTCCAGCTGGGGCCTGGCAAAACCCTCCCCGCAGATGCCATACCGCACCCCGGCAAGGCCCTGGGGCGTCTTTTGCAGCAGGGAGAGGGCCTGAAGCACCACCTGGTGGTTCTTGTTCAGGTTCAGCTCCCCTAGGGACAACAGGAACAAGTCATCGGGCGCCAACCCCAAGGACTCCCGCAGCGCCTGGCGCTCTCCGGGGGCCAAGGGGGAAAACCGCTGGCGGTCCAGCCCCACCCCCGGCAGGCGGAACACCTTCCCACCCCGTTTTAGGGGCAGCCTCCTGGCTGCCCGGTAGTCTTCCTGGTTGATGGTGACCAGCAAGTCCGTATACCGGGCCAGGTTCCACTCCACCGGGTAGAAGGCCATCCGGTTGTAAAGGGGCGCCCCCCGGTAAAAGTGGAACCCATGGGCGGTGTACACCACCACCGGGTGCGACATCCGTCCCGCCAGCCGCCCCACCAAGCCCCCCACCGGGGTGTGGCAATGGATGGCGCAGACCTTCCACTGGCTCACCAGTTCCAGCACCTGGTCCAGGGCCCGGCGGTTCTCCCCCAGCAAGTAGGGGGAGCGGGCAATGTCCAAGTGGTGCAGGGTCACCCCCTTGGCCCGGATGCGCTCCCCGTCGGAGAGGTAAGCCGGCTCCCGCAGGTTGGCCCCATAGTGGACCTGATACCCCATTTCCTGCAGCAGAGCGATGTTTTCCCCCTCGAATTTCAAAAGGAAATCGTTGGTGGTGGCCAGGATCAAAATGTGTTTTTCCACGACCAACCCTCCCAAAAAGCAGTTTTTAGCAGTGTGCCCCAAGAGGGTTGGAATATCCAACGCATAAAAAAAGACATCCGGGCAAAACCCGGATGTCACACATCCCTCCGCTGGTGGGTATTTTTATTCTTTTTCAGCACGGTCCTGGGTGTCGTCCATCACCGCCTGGCGGATGATGGTGCTGCTGGTGCTCTGGGTGTAGGGGAAATAGACGATCTCCACGTGCTTCTCCTTGAAAAATTCCTCATAGCGCTGGAACCGCTCCGTCCCCTTGTAGTCCGACCCCACAAACAGCCGGTCAAAATGGTACAGCTCCCAGGCCTGGGAATCCTCCACGCAGGCGTCTACCACCTGGTTGACGTACCGGCACGCCCCCACAATGGCCTTACGCTCCTCCAAAGAGATAAAGGTTTCCTTGCCCTTCCACTTGCCGCTGTCGTGGACGCCCACAATCAGGTAATCGCACTGCTGTTTGGCCCGGCGAATCAAGTTTAAATGGCCCACATGGAACAGGTCGAAGGTGCCGGAAAGGTAGCCGATGACCACCCGCTTCTGGTTGTCCAGCCGGCCGGAATCCTTCTTGTACTGGTAGCTGTGCAGCCCATAGCCGTGGGGGTCCTGGTGGTAGCGCTCCAAAACACCCTGATACACATCCTCGTATTGGGGGATAAACAGGGTGTCCCGGGCAAACAGCCGCTGGACAATCTCCCCGGCCAGAGGCTCCAGCACCGACAGCTGGTTTTCCTGCCCATAGAACCGGCTGCCCCCAAAGAACCCAGGGGACACGTCCAGGATCCGGTTGGGGGAACTGTTAGCCTCCAGCTCGATATTCACCGATTCCACAAAGCGGACCACCGCCGCTTTGGCGGCGGCGTACACCGCCGTGGAGGGGCTGCTCATCCAGCCGCTGATGCTGCCCATGACCCCGGCAAAAAAGTCCTTTTTCCCCAGGATGCGCTCATAAAAAATGCGGAAGATCTGCAGGGTGGCCACCGCGTCGATCTGCAGGATCTTCTCGATCTCCGCGGTGTGGTGGAACTGGAAGTCCGCCACGCGGCCGATCCCCGCGGTGACCATCAGCACTTCCACCTCCAGGTCCTGGGCCAGGGATTGGAGCAAGCCCTCGTCCAGCTCCAGCAGGTTGCAAAAGGTAAACCGGAACTTGCCTTCCTCCAGCACTGCCTCTTCCGGGGCCACCCGGTCGCAGATCTCCAGAAAATACCCCCGGTCTATCAACTGCCGGCTGATGGCAAGGCCCATCCCGTTGCTTCCACCAATCACAATCGCTTTTTTCATCATCTAACCACCTTGTTCATTCCTCCCCCCGCTGGAGCTTCCCGCTCCGCAGGGAGGTGTTTCCCGGGTCAGGCCCCTTTTCCAGGCAGCGTTCCCCGCCCTTCCAAATAGTCCGCCACCTTTTTGGCGGCCACACCGCTCTCCCGGATGCCAAACTCTTGGCAAAAGGCCTCCACCCGCCGGGACTGCTCCTCCGGGTCAAAGCCCAGGATGATCCCCTCCAGCTGAGGATTGTCCTCCGCCCGGGCAAAGGGGAGCTTGTCAATGTCGTAGTAGAAATTCCGGTCGCCCTTGTAGGCTTCCAGATCGTTCACATACAAAAAACAGGGTTTCCCGGTGATCATAAAATCAAACATCACCGAAGAATAATCCGTGATGGCTGCACCGCAGGCCAAATACAGCTCTTGAATGTCGGGGTAGCCCGAGGCATCCCGGACCACTGACGGGTCCAGGTGCAGCTGGGCAGCCTTCTCCGCAATGTTGGGGTGGAGTTTTGCCAGCACCAGCCATTCCCCGCCGAACCGCTTCCCCAAAGCCTGGACGCACCGGGCATAGTCCATGTCGTAGGCCTCCAGCCCCTGGTCCTTCCGGAAAGTGGGGGCGTACAGCAACAGCCGCTTCCCCGTCGGCAGGCCCAAGGCTTTGCGGACTTTCTCCTCCACCTCCGGGTGGGGCTGGGACAGGATGTCGTTGCGGGGGAAACCCTCCTCCAGCACCTGCCCCTGGTACCAAAAGCCACGGCGGTACACCTGGGTCAAAAAACGGCTGTTGGACAAAAGCAGGTCCACCAGCTGGGAATCCCGCTGGGCCGCCTGCAAATAATCCTGGGGCAGGGCGTCGGCGGCGTCCCCCTCAATGCGCTTCAAGGGGAACCCGTGCCAGGTCTGGACATACAGCTGGCCGGGGCGCTTCCAAAGATGGCCCCACTTGCGGCAGTTGTCCACCCAGGCCCCCGCGGTGTGCAGGTGATAGGCTTCCGCCAAAGAGCCCCGCAGCACCGGGCGCACACCTTCCGGCAGGGACCGGGCCTCCTGCTGGTCTTTCACCAGCCAATAGAGCTTCCCCCCGCCCCGGTTCAGCAGTTCCTGGGCGATGGCCTTGGGGCTGTCGGAATACCCCCGGCCGTTAAAGCTTTGGAACACCGCCTTTTTGGGGTCTTTGGGTAGCATACTGCACAGCCTTCCCACAGCGTACCGGGCCCCTCGTTTCAACCAGCTCATGCCAAGCCTCCCATTGCCATGCATTTCCGCAAACATCCCCCCATCAGCGCCAAAAACTGTGGGGGGATGGCCCTTTTTCGGACAGCGGTTCGATTTGTGTAGATAAATTAAGGGTAACATCAATCGCCCGGAACGTCAATAGAAAATAAAATCTTTGTAAAGAAAAAGTGCAGCCCCTCCGGTGGATTCCCTGGAAAAACCGGCCCCAAAACAGGAAAAAGCCCCGGGGATCTCCCCCAGGGCCTTGGCTCAAAAAAACGAGCAAACGGGTCAATGTTCATTCTCCCGCAGCAGGCGGCGGTTCTTATACAAAGCGCCAATGCGGAACAGCAAAATGGCCAGTTCCGAGCAGGACGTTGCGGCGCACAAGGTCAGCAGGGTGGCGTTGCCGGTGGCGGCCAGGATCCCCACAATGGCCAAGTACACCCCCACCCCTCCGATGGAGGAGATGTTCACATAGTGCACCAGCCCCATGGCCCCCAAGGTGGGGTAGCCCAGCAGGTAGTTGGGGAAGGCAAACACCGCCACAGGAATCAGCATCCGCAGGGGGGCGGCCACCTGGGCGCCCTCCTCCCCCAGCCAGAACACCAGCAGGGGTTCTGCCAGGACAAACACCCCGGCACAGCCCAGCAGGATCACCGGGTAGATCATCAGCAGGGCCTTTTTGATCAGGTGGAAGCTCTTGTGCTTCACCATGTGAGGATACAGGCTGTCGGCAATGGGGCCCATGGCGTTTTTGGCCGCGCTGATCACCTTGTCAGCATTGGTGTACAGGCCGGCGGCCACACCGCCCAGGGTGGCTTTCAAGATGATGCCATTGGTGTTGCTGTACACTGAGGTGACCGCCTGGGACACGAAAAACTGGAAGGAGTAGCGGATCTCCCGCCACACCTGTCCCAGGGTGACCCGGCAAAAGCCCACCTTGATCTTGCAAAACAGGTGCCAATAGACAAACACCAGGGCCCCGGCGTTGCCCAGGGCGGTGAACAGGGGCACCAGGTAATAGTCCCCGGGGGCATGGATGAACAGGAAGATCATGGCAGTGGCAAAGGCCCGGATGGACACCGCCCGCACGGTGATGGTGGTCATCTGCTCCAGGCCCCGGTACATGAAGTCCGGCAGGAAGGAGTTGAGGGCTGTCCCCACCAGGAACAGCACATAGGTGAGCACCTCTTTGTCGTCCTTTAAGCCGGGGGCCACAAACAGGAACAACACCGCAAAGGAAATGGCGATGAAGGCTGTTTTGGCAAGCACCACCGAGGTGAGCACCCGGGAAAGGGCCTTTTTGTCGTCCCGTTGGCGGGAAACCTCCGCCGTGGCAGACAGGATAAAGCCAAAGTCAATGAAGATCTGGAAAAAGTTGGTGGTGTACTGGGCAGCGCCCAAGGTGCCGAGAAGTTCCATCCCCAGCACACGGGACTGATATCCCTGGGTGATAAAGGACAGGAAAATGGTCGAAAACCGCAGGATGTACAGCATAATGGTGTTGACCAGCAAAACACTGTGCTGCTTCTCCCGGAATTTTTGCAAGAAATTCATGGGTACTCCTCTCTGTTATCCCTTGATGCGGAACAGCAGTTCCACCACGCCATAGAGCTTGTGGTCCACCAGTTTCAGGGCCAGGCGTTGGTTTCGGGTCAATTTATAGAGGTACTTGTTTTCCCGGTAATGGGGGAAACGCTCTTTCACAAAGGCGGCAAACTGCCCCAGCAGGGGGTTTTTCCGGTCCATCCGCAGCACCCGCACCGAGGCAAACAGCAGCACATGGGCCACCGCCAGGTGTTCCAGCTCCCCATGGTACCGGTCAAACAAGCCCTGCTGCCGGAAGTACCCCAGCACATCTTCCAGGGCCTCCAGGATCTCCCGGTTCCGCTCCACGTTGACGCTGTTCATGATGGAGCCCTTCCGCTGGAGGTAATTGTATCCCACGTCGTCCAGGAACACCATGTTCCGGGCCTTGGTCATCAGTTTGGGCGTGGTGCGCACGTCCTCGTACCACACCCGGGGCGGGTACTCGATGCCCCAGTCACGGAACAGGGAGGTCCGGTACAGCTTGTTCCAGGCGCAGGGGGCCGTCAGCAGGATGTCCGGCCGCTGGTCCAAGGTGAGGGCCTGTCCCTTGGGCATATTCTCCCGGAATACACCCAGTTCCCGGCCGGCCTCGTCCACGGTGCGGTAGGCGAACATCACCAGGTCGATGTCCGGCGCCTTCCCGGCGGCTGCCAGGGTTTTCTCCAGGATCTCCGGCTCGATCCAGTCGTCGCTGTCCGCCAGGAGAATCCACGGGGCTTTCGCCTCCCGGATGCCTGTGTTCCGAGCGCCTCCCAGGCCTTGGTTTTGCTGGTGGATCACCCGGATGCGGCTGTCTGTTTGGGCCAAAGTATCGCAAAGCTTGCCGCTGTGATCGGTGGAGCCGTCGTCCACCAGCAGCAGCTCAAAATCTTTTTCCGTCTGGGCCAGCACCGATTGGACACACTTCTCCAAATACCCTTCCACATTGTACACCGGCACGATCACGCTGGCTTTTGGCATGGTACCATCTCCTATCGCCCGGGGCAGCTGGCAGCGGTGGCCAGGCCCCTGGTTGATGCCTTTCCGTTGGCGCATATATAAGGTATTATACCCGCATCTGGAAAAGATTGCAACCCAGGGGCTTTGCCGCAAAAAAACAAGGGGCTGCAAAAAGCAGTCCCCTGTCCGATTCCCTTATTGGCTCAGTGGCAGCCGTGGGTGCCGCAACCGTGGCTTCCGCAGCCATGATCCCCACAGGAATGGCCTTCCCCGTGGCCCTCGTGATGGCTGCACAGGATATCCGGCTGGAACACCAGCTTCTGGGCCAGCAGGTCTTTCACAGCCTGGTCCGCGCTGCCGGACACGCCGCCGTACAGCTGGATGCCTACCTGGGCCAGGGCCGTGCGGGCGCCGCCGCCAATGCCGCCGCAGATCAGGGTATCCACCCCCTGGGCATTCAAAAAGCCTGCCAGGGCGCCGTGGCCGGAACCGTTGGTATCCACCACCTGGGAAGAGGCCACCTGGCCGTCCTGGACTTCATAAATTTTAAACTGGGCTGTGTGGCCGAAGTGCTGGAACACCTGGCCGTTTTCGTAAGTTACTGCGATCTTCATTGCTGATTTCGCTCCTTTTGCTGAGATCTTGGGACAGTGGGGGCAGCCTTGGTCCCCGGGGCAAACTTGATACTCCCCGCCGCCGATGCGCAGCTCCCGGCCCTCCACCAGGCTGAGGGCCAACTTTTTCCGGGCGCTGCCGTAGATGCTTTGGACAGTGGCACGGGCCACGCCCATTTGCCGGGCGGCTTCCTCCTGGGTCAAGTCCAACAGGTCCACCAGCCGGATGGCTTCAAACTCATCCACCGCCATCTCGATGGGCTCCTGGTGCCGGTCCCCTTCCAGGTCGCCAAACCGGCGGCAGCCTGGCAGGGCGCACACGCGCCTGCGCTTACACGGCCTTGGCATCTCCCCACCTCCCTTTTGTTTCTGTCATATGCCAATTATACCACCCAATAAGGGGAAGGTCAAGGCCGAGGTGCCAAAAAGAAGAGGGCACCTCCCCCGGCGCACTTTCCCCAACGCAAAAACACGGCCCCTGTGGGACCGTGTTCTCTGGTTGCTTCTATCTTCTACGGACCTTCCGTCACCGGGGCCAGCGGTACTCCTTGGAGGGCAGGGGCGGGAAGTCGGTGTAGGGCTTGTCCAGGTACCAGTAGGCCACGGTGGCTACATCGTCCTGGCGCTCGAACAACCCCCGATGGCATACCCCCAGCTGCTGCAGCGTCACCTTGATGTCCTGCTCAAAGTGGATGGGGTCCGGGATGTGCCAGCGGTAAAAGCCCCGCATGGGCGGGCAGTCATCGTTGTAATAGTCGTTGTGGGCGGTGGTGTCGTGGCGGGAGTAGAAGGGGTAGCCCAAAAACGGCGTGCAGTAGGTCTGCTCCACGGAACGGCCCTCCACCTGGTGGGTGAAGCTCCAGGCGCCCCCAAAGTAATCTTCGCTGCCGGTGCCGCAGATGGTGGGGTAGTCCTTGTCCCCGTCCAGATAGAATTTCATCTCGCCCTCGCCCCACCAATAGCGCTCCAAGGTGGTCAGGGCCAGGTAGGTGCCGATGTACTGCCCCCGGCCGTGGACGTTGTCCAACACCACGTAGTCCTGGGCCTTCTGGGTCAGCCTCTGCCGCCGCCACTGGGCGTGGAAGTACCCGGCGTTCTCCGGCACTTCCTGCAGGCAGTAATCGATCTGGTAGAACAGCGCCGGGATGGGGTTTTTGTGCTGGTTCTCCACCGTGATCTTGGCCCCCTTGCGGAAGGGCATGGGGAAATAGCAGTTAAAGCCCCTGGTGGGGTTCACGGCGATGGGCAGGGAGTTGACCTGGCAGGCCTGGCCGAAGCCGCAGCAGAAAAAGTCCCCAAAGGGCACCTCCACCGAGGGTTTCCGCTCCCCGTCCCAGTAGATCCGCAGCACCAGGTCCCGCAGCACAAAGCAATCGGCGTCGCTGGTTTTATCGGTGACGGTGAACCACATATGCTGGATGACCCCCGGGCCTTCGATCTCCGCCAGCACAGCGGTTTCCCCAGGCTGCAGGTCGTTCCAGCAGGGGTGGCCTTTCCGGGAGGGCCCCAGCTCGCTGGCGGCCATGCCGCCCTTGCCCTTTTCGCCCCGGGGGTTCTCCCCGTTGATGGCCCGGCTCTGCCCGCCGGTGATCAGGGGCAGGCTGCCCCAAGCATTGAAAAACATACAACATCCTCCTTTGTTTCAACTGGATTCGAAACGATTTAAGCGCATTATACCACCGGTTTTCCCATTGCGCCAGTGGTTTCTCCCCATGGCGGGAAATTTTTTCACAGCCAAATCTCTGCGGGAAACCACGCAGAGAACCACCCAACCAGACGCATCACAACAAAAAGGACGGCTTTTGCAGCCATCCTTTTTCATCACCGCATCTTGAGTGTATCCAGCTTATACAGGATAAAACTCCCCATCGTCACAAGTGCAAAAACGATCCCTAGACCGGGCACGTTGACGCTTGGTGTGTTTTCAATCACTGCACCGGCCAAATAGGCTACAAACGTGCAAGCAACACTGGCGATGACCATTCCCATAGGAGGCCTCCTTGGTTTTCGGTTTTAAAAATCGGTCGGGGCCAAAAACATAAAGGGATCTTCCCTTTTCAAAGCGTTCCGATTACACCTGCACCTTGCCGGCCAGGATGTTTTTGTAGTCCTCCAGGTTCTGCTGCAGCAGGGTGGGGGTATCCAGGCCATAGGGACATTTGCTCTTGCACTGGTTGCAGTGGAGGCAGTCCTCAATCTTCATCATCATGGCCTGGCTCTCCGGGGTGAGCAGGGGAGCGGAGGGGCTGCGGCGGATGAGCTGGCTCATGCGGGCGCACTGGTTGATGACAATTCCCGCGGGGCAGGGCATACAGTAGCCGCAGGCCCGGCAGAAGTTGCCGATCAGCTCTTTCCGGTCCTTCTCGATGACCGCTTTCAGCTCCTCGTCCATCACAGGGGGATGTTCGATGTAGGAGATAAACTCGTCCAGCTCACTCTCCTTTTGCACGCCCCAAATGGGCAGGGCGTTGTCGAACTGGGCCTGCCAGGCATAGGCAGCCGCCGAGTTGGTGATCAGGCCGCCAGAGAGGCCCTTCATGGAGATAAAGCCCACGCCCTTCTCCTTGCACAGGTTCACCAGGGCGATGTCCCGGTCAGTGGCCAGGTAGCAGAAGGGGAACTGCAGGGTGTCATACAGGCCGGAGGCAGCGGCCTCTTCCGCCACGCCCAGCCGGTGGTTGGTGATGCCGATAAACCGGATCTTCCCCTGGGCCTTGGCCTCCTCCATGGCCTCGTACAGGCCGGTGCCGTCCCCGGGCTTGGGGCAGAAGGCAGGGTTGTGGAACTGGTACACATCGATGTAGCCGGTTTTCAGCAGGCGCAGGCTGGTTTCCAGGTCCTTCCAGAAGCCCTCCACAGTGGTGGACGGGGTCTTGGTGGCGATGAAGATGTGCTGGCGCACATCCGCCAAGGCCAGGCCCATTTTCTCTTCGCTGTCGGTGTAAGAGCGGGCGGTGTCGAAATAGGTGATGCCGGCGTCATAAGCCTTGCGCAGCAGCTTCCCGGCGTAGTCAGCCCCCACCCGCTGAATGGGCAGGGCGCCAAAGCCGTTTTTATTCACGGTGATACCCGTGCGGCCCAGAGTGACAGTTTGCATACAGACACGTCCTTTCCAATGGGGGACGGGGCAGCGGCCACGCCCGGGAACAGCCCGGCTTCCGGCACAGGCGCCCTGGACGGCAGCCATACCCATGGGCCCTCCCCCGCCTTGTCAATTTTCTACAGTATACCACCTAAACCCCACTTCAAGTCAACTCTTTCCATGGAAAAAGCCGCCCCTTGCCGGGACGGCTCTCTGCAATCTTTTCAACAAGTGCCTTGCTGGCTCTCTTGGATACGCGCCCGCAGCTCCTCCTGGGAGAGGGGGGCAAACCCGGTGCGCTCTGCCGAAACGCACACGCTGTGGGAGCTGGCGTCCCGGTAGGTGGGGCTGCCGTGGACGTGGCCATACACATTGGCGTAGGGCATATTCACGTTCACATACAGGGGCTGATGGGACAGCAGGAAAAAGCCCTCCCACAAAATGGGCCAGGGCACGGCCTCCGCAAAGCCCAGGTCCCGCCACTGCTGGGGGGAGCGGTGCAGGTCGTGGTTGCCCAGCACCAGCACTTTTTTCCCGTGAAGCTGGCCCAGCAGCTGCCGGTCCTCCTCCGCCGAGTGGGCGGACACATCCCCCAGGTGGAAGACCGTGTCCTCCCCCCCCACCTTCTGATTCCAGCGGCGGACCAGCTCCTGGTCCATCTCCTCCACCGTGGCGAAGGGCCGGTTTTCATAGCGGAGGATGTTCCCGTCCCCAAAGTGGGTGTCGGCAATGAAAAACACGCTCACAGATCCCGCACCTCCGCTGCTTTTTCCAGCTGTTCCCACAAGGTTTCCCCGTCTTGGGGGCGCCACTCCGTGTGGTAGTTCAGGCACCGGCACAGCCAGGTGATGCCCTTTTTCTCCAGGGTCTTCCGGTAGTGGACGTGGCCGCACACAGCCACTTCCACCGGGTAGCGGGTGTACAGCTCTCCCAGCTTCCGGGAGCCCAGGAAGGCGTTAAAGTAGGACCAGTTGGCCATCTCCTGGGGCACGGTGAACTCCTTGATGGGCAGCATATGGGTGACCATCACCAGCTTCTTGTCCGGGTAGGCCGCCATGCGGGCCTCCAGCCGGGACAGCATCCACTGGTTGCGGCCCTGGTTGTCCCGGGTCCAGGCGTTGCGCAGGGAATCCTGCCAGGTGCGCCCCGCCAGGGACATCTTCTCAAACTCCTCAAAGCTGTAACGGCCGCTGCCAAAGGTGTAGTCATACCAACCCACATCGCCAAGGACCACCTTGTCCTCAAAGACAAAATCCCGGCCGCACAGGCAGTGCTCGTCCTGGCAGTAGCGGTCGTAGATAGCCTCGATCTGGGTGGGGTCGTCCTTGGGACCCCACAGGTCGTGGTTTCCGGGCACAAACAGCACTTTGGCCCCGGAAAGCTGTTCGATCTGGTTCAAAGTATCCAGGGTTTCCTGCTGGTTTTCACTGACGTCCCCAGCAATAACCACCAGGCGGGCCTCCTGCTCCTTGGCATAGCGGGCCAGCTCCTGGGCCACCGGGTAATCCCGGTTGATATCCACATGGATGTCGGAAAGGAATAGGGTTTTCATGTAGGGGTTCCCTCCTCCAAAAGTTTGGGCTCTTCCACAGGCTTCAAGCCCGTGCGCTCCTCCACCAGGTGGCAGGCGCAATACCGGCCTCCCTCAAACTGGCG
>OLSM01002282.1_pt1 | contig 12644 bp, 12 predicted proteins | sample 1672721 | NCBI WGS metagenome assembly OLSM01 (sample SAMEA3136717, study PRJEB25190) | human gut metagenome | reverse complement strand
GGTGCTCGCGGCATCGGCCGTGCTGTTCGTGTTCCTGGGCGTGCGCCTGCTGCGCAACCGCCGGAAGCACGCCGCGGCCACGGCGAACACGCTGGCGGCGCTCACGGTGCTGTCCATCATCGGCACCCTCATGCTCTTCGGCCTGTCGGCGCACCATATCGGGTACCTCGTGCAGCTCGTCATCCTCATCGCGGTCACGAGCTACCTGGACCCATCGCTTGCCGAGGAGCGCGCGCTGCAGCGCAAGCTGCGCAAGATGGACAAGGAGCAGCGCCGCGAAGAGCGGCGCCGAGCCGCCGAGGCTAAGCCGAAGCGCGGGTTCATCACGCTGAACTTCTTCAACCTGTTCTGGATCTTCGTGGTGTGCTGCGTGCTGGGGCTCATCATCGAGGTGCTGTTCCACTTCGCGCTGTACCACGAGTACCAGGATCGCGCCGGCATGCTGTTCGGGCCGTTCTCGCCCATCTACGGCTTCGGCGCGCTGCTCATGACCATCGCCCTCAACCGCTTCCACGACAAGCCCGTGTGGGTGATCTTCCTCGTGAGCGCCGTCATCGGCGGGGCGTTCGAGTACTTCACGAGCTGGATCATGGAGTTCTCGTTCGGCATCCGCGCATGGGACTATTCGGGCACGTTCTTGTCCATCGACGGACGCACGAACTTCGTGTTCATGGTGATGTGGGGCGTGCTGGGCGTGGCGTGGATCAGGCTTTTGCTGCCGCAGCTGCTGAAGCTCATCAACCTTATCCCGTGGAACTGGCGCTACGGCGTGACGGCGGTGTGCGCGGCGCTCATGCTGCTGGACGGCGTCATGACCATCCAGTCCATCGACTGCTGGTACGGCCGTATGGCGGGCAAGGCGCCCGACACGCCCATCGAGCGGTTCTACGCCGAGCATTTCGACAACGACTACATGCAGAACCGCTTCCAGACCATGACCATGGACGTGGACGACGCCACCCGCATCGGCCGGTAAGGGCGTGCCCGGGGCCGCCTGTGTCTCGGGGGAAGTGCAAACAAACTGCCTCGATTTGCCAGAAGAGGAGCGAAGCTGCTTGGCGGCCTCGCTCCTCTTGCATTCCCTGGCGTTCTTCCCGGGGTGCCAAAACCCATTTTTCAACAGCATGAAATCGAACCCGAGGGTCGATCTGCCCTCGGTATTGCACGGACACCTCTTAGCCTGTTTCTCGTGATGCAAGCGACGGGAGGATCGGAGGGGCCATGGCATCGACGATGTACGGCTACGCGCGGGTGAGCTCGCGTGAGCAGAATCTGGACAGGCAGTTGGACGCGCTGCGCGCATTCGGCGTAGAGGACGGGGCGGTGTACGCCGACAAGGCGAGCGGCAAGGACTTCGAACGGCCTGCGTGGCATCGGCTGATGGGAGAGCTGCGGCCGGGCGACGTGCTGGCAGTTAAGAGCATCGACCGGCTGGGACGCGACTATGCCGAGATCTTGGACGTATGGCGCGACGTCACGAAGGCGCGCGGCGTGTTTGTCGTGGTGCTCGACATGCCGGTATTGGACACGCGCGAGGAGCGCGACGGCATAACGGGGGTGCTGATAGCGGACATCGTGCTGCAGCTTCTAAGCTACGTTGCCCAAATCGAGCGTGAGAACATAAGGCAGCGGCAGGCCGAGGGCATAGCGGCCGCCAAAGCCCGCGGGGTGAGCTTCGGGCGTCCGAGGAAGAAGCGCCCTGCGAACTACCAGGAGACGCGGGAGGCCTTCTGGGGCGGACGCATAACGCGGAAAGAGGCCGCCGCGCGCTGCAAGGTGAGCGAGACAACCTTCGCGCGATGGGCGCGCGAGGATGAAAGATGTCTCGGGGAGTCTTCATAGAAGCGGCATATCAGCAGGTAGACGGTATGTTTAGCCCGTCACAAAAGTACACCTTTTTACCGTAGTTGAATTTCCATTATACACGACCCCTTGCGGGCTCTTTATTGAGAAACCCCAAATGACGCGATCGGATGTCATGAACGGCCCTTTTGGCGTCGCAGCTGCCAAAAGGTGTACCTTTCCGACGCAGCTGCCCCGCATTCTCGCAGGCCAAGGCTTTGTCGGAGTCGCCTTGAGAGAGGGAGGCGGGGTCATCCGATGGGGACGGCTTCGATATCGACAAGCGCTCTGCCTATGGGGCTGCCTCGCGGCAGGAGGACGCCGCGCGGCAAAACGCGCTGGTATCTGGTGCATGTGCCCGAAGGGCGCGAGCAGGCGACCTGCGAGAAAATCCGAAAGATCGTGCCCTCAGACCTCCTGGCCGATGCGTTCGTGCTGCGCAAGGAGCGCTGGTTCAAGCGCGCCGGCGTCTGGTCGCTCAACCTCGTGCAGATGTACCACGAGTACTTCTTCGTGGCGACCGGCGACGTGACGGCTTTGGACAGGGAGCTTTCCTGCCTGAGCTTCCCTGCGCGCATCGCGAGCGAGAGCGGACGCGGGTTCTTGCCATTGGCTTTCGAGGCCCAGGAGTGGTTCGAGGCCTCCATGGACGCAGACCACGTGCTTCGCAGCTCGATGGCCCACATCGTGGAAGGCGAGCTTCGGGTCCTTGCCGGTCCCCTCATGGGTCAGGAGCGCCGCGTACGAAAGATCGACCGCCACCGCAGGCGCTGCCTGGTGGACGTATGCGATGCCGACGGCGGCTTCGTGGAGCAGATGCCCCTCGACGTCCCCTTCAAGAGCTGAGGGGGGGCAACGATGGCAACGGACACAAGCAACGCCCTCGATCTTGGGGAGGGGCGTCGATGATGACGGATGAGGCCGTCGCCTTTGCCGGCGAGATGGAATCGGCTGACTATGCGGGGACGGGTACCGTCGGCGTTGAGCTGCATGCGAAACGCAACGTCGAGGGTTGGATTGAATCCGATATCACCGATGCCGAGGCGACAGAGATGCTTTGCGGCACCGATTCGGGCGTGCGTCCCGATTTGTCGCGTTATGGCTACCGATTCGCCAAGCGGGCGTTTGATGTCGTTGCGTCTGGCGCGGCCATCGTAGTGCTGCTTGTGCCCGGCCTGGTTCTTTCTGCCATCATCTGCGTGAAAAGCCCTGGCGCAGGTCCGCTTTACAGCCAAGCGCGCGTGGGCAGGGTGCGTCGGGATGGTACCTATCGGTTCTACCGCATGTGGAAGTTCCGTTCAATGGTGCCTAACGCCGATAAGATGCTCGCCGAACTCAAGGATATGAACGAGGCCGACGGTCCGCTGTTCAAGATCAAGGACGATCCGAGGGCCATTCCCGGCATCGGGAAGTTCATCCGTCGACATTCTTTAGACGAACTGCCCCAATTCCTGAACGTGTTCGTCGGCCAGATGAGCCTCATCGGCCCCCGTCCGGCGCTGCCCAAGGAGGTCGTCCAGTACGATAAGCGCGCCTTGCGCCGGCTCACGGTGAAACCCGGTTGCGGCGGGGCGTGGCAGGCATCCTCTCGCTCGAATTCGACCTTTGAGGAGATGGTCGATCTCGATATTGATTACATAGAGCACCGGTCGGCCGTCCGCGACATCGAACTCGTCCTTGGCACTCTGCGCTCCATGCTCGACGGAAAGGGGGCGTACTGATGGATCTTTCCAAGACGAGTTCGGCTATCGACTTTAAGGCAGATTGCCTCATCGAAAAGAAGTTCCCTAAAGTCTGCTTTGCGGCATCCTCCGGAGGACATCTCGAAGAGATACTTCGCCTCACTCGAATGCGCCAGACGTGCCCCCATTTCTTCATTACTGAAAAGGTCGAGGGTGTGGGAATGCTGGACAATGAGAAGGTTTACCAGCTTCCGCAACTCAAACGATCCGATCTGGCTATTCCTGCCCTTATGGCAAAGGCGTTCATACGCACTGCGCGATGCCTGTGTGCCGAGCGACCCGACATCGTGGTTTCCACCGGAGCCCTTGCGACTGTTCCAGCAATTGTCATTGGGCACATCATTGGAGCGAAGGTCGTCTACATCGAGAGCCAGGCAAGGACAACCTCCCTTTCCTTGACAGGGAAACTTGCCCGAAGGTTTGCCGATGCGTTTTTCGTGCAGTGGGAGTCCCTTTTAGAAGCGGTTCCCGGTTCGATCTACAGAGGGATGCTATCGTGAGGATTTTTGCTGCGGTGGGAACGCAGAAGTTTTCTTTCAACAGGCTTATAAATGCCCTTGATAATGTTTCGAGAAGTGAGGGTTTTGAGATCTTCGTTCAGTACGGGAACTCTAAACGACCCGAAGATTGCGCTGGTGCATCCTTCCTTGAAAGCGGGGAGTACCAGGCCATGCTGGGCGATGCCGATGTTGTGGTCGTGCATGGGGGTATCGGAACAATTCGCTCGGCACTTTCGATTGGGGCAAAGGTCGTGGTCGTCCCTCGGAGAGCTGTCTATGGAGAGCATGTGGATGATCATCAGGCGGAAGCAGTCGCTGCGTTCGCAGAAGGCGGGTACGTCGTCCCCTGCTATGAGACTCAACGACTTGCCGAGGCTATCAAAGACGCCTCTTGCTGCGATTTCCCGCATTTCGAATCGGCGCCTTGCGCTATCGAGGACGAGATATCCCGGATTGCAGTCAGTTGGGGATTTGATTCGTTCTTGCAAGACAGCGAAGGGTCTGAAAGCCGATGAAGGTTCTTTTGGTCAACAAGTTCCACTACCGTAAAGGTGGTGGCGAAACATACTACTTTGACTTGGCTGAGGGGCTTCGCTCCCAAGGCCATAAGATCGTTTTCTTCTCTTCGCGGAGCGGGCGGAACGAACCGTGCGCCCAAGAGAACTACTTCACGCGCGAAAGGAACTACGAAGGAGGCGGTTCCCTTTTGAGAAAGGTTCGCGACGGTCTCGCTGCAGTCTATTCGCTAGATGCTAAACGGCGATTCAACCAGCTTCTTGAGGACGAGAAGCCCGACATCGTGCACTTGAATCTTGTGCAGCGGCAGCTAACTTTCTCCATCATGGATGCGCCTGCGCTTCGGGGGATCCCGGTAGTTTACACGGCGCACGATTACGGGCTTATCTGTCCAAACTACCTGATGCTCGACGGCTCCGGCGAGGTGTGCGATGCGTGCGTTGGCGGCGGATTCGCCAACTGCGTCAAGAGACGTTGTATTAGAGGCTCATATGCGAAGAGCGCACTCGTTGCCCTTGAGTCGACTGTGGCCAAGGCACGCGGTTGCTGCGAGAGGATCGATGCGATCATCGCGCCGTCCCGATTTATGGCGGAAAAGCTTGTTGAGGGCGGCATATCCGCCGACAAGATTACGGTTGCGCATAATTATGCGAGGCCAGAGCTGCTTGCGTGCGCAGAAAAGCCCAAGTCCGAAGGGAGTATTCGCGAGCCATATCTCCTCTTCTTCGGAAGGCTGTCGCGCGAGAAAGGAATAGACGTCCTAATTGACGCATACGCATCGGCCAAAGGGCGTCTGCCACAGGATGTGTCGCTTGTCATCGTGGGTGACGGCCCGGAACGCGAGACTCTAGAGATTCTCTCGAGGGAGAAGGGTGTCGCTAGTTACGTCCGCTTTGTTGGCTTTCAGACCGGCGATGCGCTGAGGCGGTATGTCGAGAAGGCGTTTCTCGCCATCGTGAGTTCGCGATGTCGAGAAAACTATCCATACTCCATTGTGGAAGCATTCGCATATGGCACGCCGGTGATAGGTACTCGTATGGGCGGCATCCCTGAACTCGTCTCCGACGGCGAGACAGGTTTCCTGTGTGAATGCGATGATCCGGTCAGTCTCGGCGAGGCGATATTGAAGGCTGCCTTCATGTCTGCTGACGAGTACGAGGCGATGCAAAACCGCTGTCGTCGCTACGTTCTCAGTGAGTGCTCCCAGGATGGTTACTATCGCTCTCTGGCAGAGGTTTACTGCAAAGCAGCGCGTTTTCAGAGGGGAGCTCGAGATGAAGGGTAGCTCCCTCCGCAGTGCATATAGGCTACTCGACGTGAAGATGTCCGAGCTCCTCTGGGCGGCTCTGATAACGCTCCTTCTTTTTCAGCCTGCACTCCAGGATGCTGTTCCTGCGTTGAGCTGGCTCGATGAGACTGTTGTTCTTCTTTTGGCCGTCATGTCAATGGCTGGCGCGTTCGGTGGAAAGCGGACGTTACCGCAGTTTGCCAAAGGTTCACTTATGTGTCTGGGGCTGTTCGTTTTGATTTGTCTTGCGGGAAACGCTTTGTCCGGCTTTCCTGGCGCGTTTGTGCCGATCGCGATCGATGCATTTACTTGCGTGAAGTTTTTTATCGCGGCCGTATCCGGGATGGTTGTCTTTTCAGATGCTGAACGCATGCTCGACGTCATGACGTTTCTGGTCAAGGTGTTGCTGGTTGTCATTGCGGTATGCGCAACGCTCTCCTTTGTGACGGATATCGGAATGACGCATCAGCTGGTTAGGTATGGCTTGCGCCCGTTCGAGTTTGTTTTTCCACATCCGACGTACCTTGTTGCTGCGCTTGTGGGAATGGTCGTTCTATTGAGCGCGGACTCGAGGAATAATATCTGGTGGATTGTGCTTGCGTCTGCGGTGATGGTTCTTACCTTGAGGGGTAAAGCTATGGGATTCGCCGCGTTGGCGCTTCTCATTGTTTACTTGACAAGGAACGGTAAGAAAACCCTCGGCGTTCTGCAGGTTGTACTCCTTGGGGTCGTGGCCCTCGTTATCGGTTGGGGGCAGATCGAGGCATACTTCGGATCGGAAGGCCAAGCGAGATTCGAACTTCTCAGGACGAGTCTTCAGATCTCCTCGGACAATTTTCCGCTTGGAGCGGGTTTTGCTTCGTTCGGATCTGCTGTCACTGCAGATCCAGAGTGGTATTCTCCGCTCTACTTTCAGTACGGTGTCTCTTCGGTTTGGGGGCTGTCTCTAGAGAACTCAGCATTCATCTCTGACTCTTTTTGGCCGACCGTGCTCGGACAGTCGGGTTGTCTAGGACTGGTTGCGTATTGCGGCTCCCTTGCCATGCTTATCCGCGCGATGGGGATGCGTGCGAATTTGAAACTGCCCATCCTGTTGCTTTTTGCGTATCTATTTATTTCAAGTACCTCGGAATCGGCATTTTTTAACCCTTCTTCGATCTATCTGGTTCTATGCGCAGTAGTTGCAGCGACGGCAAAGGTGCGGCCTTTTGCAGCGGATGATGCTGGTCAAATTGGGAATGCGCTCGATATTGTGGAAGTGATGAAATGAAGAAGTTGCTTGGTGAAAGCCACGAAGATCAGATCGTGCTCTTTGATCCGGCCTGCGCAAGCCAAAACATTGGCGATGAAATAATTTCCTCCAGCGCCCAAAAGTGGCTTTGCCCACAATTTTATCACGCGCGTGTCAACACACCAAAAAATGTCTTTCAGGTATCGACGCTTTCTACGTGATTCGAAAGTTTTTTTCGCACTTGGCTCCAATCTTCTGAAATCGGGCATGTTGTTCGGTTTCAGGCAGTGGGATATATCGCTAATCGATACCCTACAGGTCCATGATGTGATTCTTGTCGGGTGCGGGTGGCATGCGTACGAGAAGAGGACTGACGCCTATTCTCGGATCCTCTATCGCAGGTTGCTTTCGAACCATCACCTCCATTCCGTAAGAGACGATTATACGAAGACGAAGCTTATGGAGATGGGGATATCGAACGTCGTCAATACTGGCTGCGCAACCATGTGGGGCTTTACCCCGGAATTTTGCGCGGACATACCTCGGGAGAAGGCGCCGCACGTCATTGCCGCCGTAACGGACTATGACCAAGATCCTGTTCGCGACGAGCAGATGCTCGCCACGCTGCTCCGTAGGTATGAGACCGTCTCGGTGTGGCTGCAGGGAAGCGGAGACAGGCGATATGCCTCCACGCTGCCCTCGTTCAGCAAGTGCAAGGTGATACCCTCTACGCTATCTGCATTCGACGAGGCATTGAGCCAGAACGATGTCGACTATGTGGGGACGCGGCTTCATGGCGGGATCCGCGCTCTGCAGCATGGTAGGCGAACCCTGATCGTTTCTATCGATAACCGCGCGAGGGAAAAGCAGCGAGACTTTAACATTCCTGCCATCGAACGTGATGATATCGGTCAGCTTGAGGATTGGATATGCGGCAGCCAGGCTACCAAGATCTGCATACCCACTCAGGAGATCCAGCGGTTTCTTGAGCAGTTCAAATCATAGAGGAGCAGTCGATCAATGTTGCACAATGCGTCGGAGCAAACGTCTGCCATAGTTATTGGCAATCCTATCTATAAAAACGGCCGATACGAAATCCCCTTCACGGCACCCAAGGCCTTGCAACCGTTCTTCCGATCCTCCTCATTTTGGCTTGAGTGCTCGGATGCTGGCGAGGTTCCGGAATCAATTGCTGTCGTGCCCGCCGTTGCGAACCTTATCCCGTTCGCATGGGTATTCGATTGTACGTTGGAGGTCGCTCGCTTGGATAAAGCCTTCTACGATGCCATTCCGAGGATCAAAAAAGGCTATGTCGACATGCTCCCCAAGCTTGATCTGAAGGGGGGCTTGGAGGTTGATAGCATCGTGCGGGATACTGGCAATTGTGAGGCAAAGGACTCTCCGCTCATGCTGTTTTCTGGAGGCGTTGATGCTTGGTGTACTTTGGTTCGCCACGTTAACGAGAAGCCGCATCTGGTTTCGATTTGGGGTGCTGATATCGGATGTGATAACGTTGAGGGCTGGAGCATTGTCAACGATCACTCAAAGACAGTTGCCGACTCATTCGGGCTTTCTTATTCCTATGTGAAGAGCAACTTGCGGGAGATGATCGACTATCGGGCGCTAGACGATTATCTTGATAACAGAAATACTGGCTACAATTGGTGGCACGAGTTGCAGCATGGTATTGGCATGCTTAGTCTTACCGTGCTTCTTGCTTTTGTTGTCGATGCTCCGCGTACATACATCGCAAGCACTTTTTTCTCGGGGGACAAAGGATGCTACACATGCGCATCGGATCCTACGATTGACAATAAGTTTGAGGCCGGATTGATGAGAGGAGTCCATGATGGCTACGAGCTCACCCGGCAGGACAAAATCGGAACCATCGTCGCCTATTCATCGCATGCTGATGTTCCGGTAAACCTGCGTGTGTGCTTCCATACGCAAACTGGGGGAAACTGTTGTCGATGCGAGAAGTGTGGACGTACCATTCTTGGCATCTACGCTGCTGGCGGAGATCCATGTAATTTCGGCTTTTCGTATACGCCCGGCAAACTGGCTCTGCTTTCGTTTCGAATGAAGCATTTTTATCAGATGAAGATTGCGCATTATCGCTATATAAAGGAAGACGCCCTCAAACACAAGAAGGGCATCCCCGTTTGCTTCTCTTGGATATTCTCCGACAATCTTGAATATATTTGCGACAACGGATTTAAACAAGGGTGGGATCGTTTTCACAAGTTCGGGGCAAATCTCTACCACAAGATGGTGGGGGAATGAGCTTGGTAACTCGCTTTCGCAACAATCCTTCTCTGAACAAGAAAAGAACACCTTCGTCTGCGGCGAGGGCGTCATTTTGGTATGCGGCTTGCGGTGCCTTCCAAAAAGGTATAGGGGTCATCGTTATTCCTGTATATACGCGAATCATGGATCCAGCAGCATATGGAACCTATACGGTATTCCAATCGTGGTTCTCGCTCATCTTCGTCTTCACTTCGCTCGGGCTCGCGAACTATGTGTTCAACAACGGGATGCTCAAGTACAAAGATGATCGCGATGGGTTCTCCTCTGCCATGCTGGGACTCTCTGGTGCCGTGACGCTTGCCTTTGTCGTCGTTTTCCTTGCATTCCCCTCGTTTTGGGCAAGCGTTTTCGGTCTTGCTGCGCCGCTCGTCTTCCTGCTGTTCATTCGGTGTCTTGTAAGCCCAAGTTACGAGCTTTGGGCGGCGCGCCTTCGCTACGAGTTCCGCTACCAAGGGGTGGTGGCTTTAACTTTGGCGCTCACCATCCTTGTCCCCATCGTGTCCGTCCCGGCTATCCTGTTATCTGAAGATAAGGCTGCCGCTGCGCTTGTTTGCCAAGTTGCTGTCATGTCCTTGGCCTATGCGGTGCCTTTTGTCTCCCTCTTACGTAAGAGCCGCAAGTTGTTCAAGAAGGAGTACTGGCTTTATGCCCTGAAGTTCAACTTGCCACTCATTCCGTCCATGTTTGCGATGCTTGCTTTGAACCAGATGAACCGCATTGTCATCGCCAACATGGTTGGAGATGCTCAGGCAGCTATGTTTTCGGTTGCTTATTCTGTTGGCTCGGTCGCATTGTTTGTTTACTCGGCGCTCGAGCAGGCGTATCGACCATGGTTTTATCAAGGGATGGAGAAAAGCAAAAGCTTCTCAGCTGATAGAGTGGCGATGCTCTTAATTGCGATTGTTGGATTTGCCTGTGGTCTTATAGCCCTGTTTGCTCCGGAGGCAATGCTGCTCTTTGCTCCAGAAGAATATGCAAGTGCTGTCGATGCCGTAGCTCCAATAGCAGCGAGCTCAGTTCTCATCATGCTGTTCAGCATCCTTATCACCGTAGAGTACTTTTATGAGGAAACAAAGCTGATCCCGTTGGCTTCCATAGCCGCCGCGCTTGTCAACCTTGCTTTAGCTGTGCTCCTCATTCCGATATTCGGCTACCTTGTGGCAGGTTATGTGACTGTTGCCTGCTACTCAATCCTTGCGCTCGGGCATGTTTTCTTATGTCGACGCGCAATCAAGCGGCATGACGCAGGTTGCGCGCCGATTTCTGCATGGAAGCTGTTCGGCTGCGCAGCGATGGTTGTCGTAGCTATTCTTGCTGTTCAGTTGCTCTACGGATGGCTTTTCCTGCGCGTTGGCCTGCTGGTTGTGTGCGCGATTCTTGCTTTCGCGAACCGCAACAAGCTAATCGAGCTCTTTCGATCCCGTTGATGAATACCGTGTGTTCAAGTTAGGAGTTAACCAGATGAAATTACCGGTAAAAAAGACCCTTCTGCGTTTGTTGCGCGCCCGCCAGCGTGCGCGGTGGAATGCACCTGATATTGCACGTGAGCCACTGACGTCTGCAGAGAAGATGCAGGTTGATGCGATTTGGGGTCGCATATGGTCCAAACCGAATTACCGATGGCATGAGCACTTCAAAAGGGTGAACGAAGAGTTTGATCCTCGATATCTTCCAGTGGATACCTTCTTTCTCGATCTCTTGCCGAGGCTTTCCAACTTACCGTTAGTGAGAGCGTGGGAAGATAAATCATATTGCTGCTCACGTTTTCCTGAAACGCCGTTCCCTGCGATGGCGGCTGCGTGCATTGATGGAACACTCTACGACAAAGATCTGGTGCCTTGTGATTATGAAAGAGTGTGGAGTGCTGTCGAGAAGCTCGAAGTAGTTTTTGTTAAGCCTTCGATCGGGTCTTGTCAGGGTCTTGGTGCCTACAAGTTAAATGCATCTGAAGTTGGTGGAGCGGATGAGCTTGCTCGAATTCTTTCTGATTCGGGCGAAAATTATGTCATTCAAGAGCTTATCACTCAGCACGAAGTTCTTGCATCTCTCAATAGCAGCTCGGTCAACATCATTAGGATGAATACCGTACGTCTCGGGGAGGGAGACCCATTTTCTGCGAATGCAACCATACGGTTCGGCATCCCAGGTTATGCAACCGATGTGGCCTACGTTGACGGAGTGGAGACTGTACGCGTTTTAGGATTAACCGAAGAAGGAGTCGTTCGTGGCTCCTTCTTCGATCAGGATGGAAACAAGGTACCGCTTTCGGAGTTGTCACCAAGTCTCGGTGGCACAGTGCTCCCTGGGTTTGACCGAGCCCAAGAGGTTTGTCTGGCCATGCACAGACGCCTTCACCATTTCGGAATGGTTGGGTTCGATGTGGCTATCACGGATAAAGCTGAGCCGGTTGTAATCGAAATGAACCTCAATGGACCTGGTGTACGTTTCTATCAATATGCAAACGGTCCCTTCTTCGGAGAGCGAACTGAAGAGGTGATTGAATGGTGTAGAAATAGGACACCGCGAGAGAGGCCTTGGGAATTGTCGTAAGACGAAAGAGGCGTTCCGCTCAAATTCGGGCGCGTAGCATCCCGGCGCGCGTTGCCTCGCGATATACCCGTATCTCTTACAGCGAAAAAAGCGCCCGCATCCTCGGGAGGCGCGGACGCTCGTGGTTTCTTTGGCGGAGATGCGTGCGAATCGAACACACCCGAGACGTTCTGCGCGCCTCACAACGGCTTTGAAGGCCGCGGGGCCCACCAGGACCCATCCATCTCCAAGAGCAAAAGAACAACGTTGACTATAATAAGGCAAAACGGCCGAAAACGCTGCAAAATGCAAAAAAATCGGCATCTTGCCGGAAGGGGGCCGTTTCCGAAGGGGCCTGCCGCAAACAGGCTTCCTTCCCGACCGGGCCGAGACGGCTTGTGCGTTGTCGCAGCGGGGGAACTCGCACAGAAATCACCGATTATTGCGGATTCGCGGGCGCAACATGCTGCCGTTGTGCAGATCCGGACGTTTGCGTCTGGCGTTTTCCCTGATGGCGAAATGATGGGTGCCCGATTTGCCGATCGAGGGCCGACGATGCGTAGAAAACCGGTGATTACTGTGCAGAAAGGCCGGTGGGGCGAGGCTCCCCGCAGGGAACCAGGCGCCCCCCCGTAGGGAATCCGGGCGGCATGCACTCCCCGCCTCGCGACGGAGTGCGGCGCAGATCG
>OLSM01002278.1_pt1 | contig 12652 bp, 14 predicted proteins | sample 1672721 | NCBI WGS metagenome assembly OLSM01 (sample SAMEA3136717, study PRJEB25190) | human gut metagenome | reverse complement strand
AAAAAGCGGATCGCTGCCGGGTGCGGCATGAAGGTGGAGGACGTGAACCGGCTGTTGAACCAGTTCCGTCAGACCCAAAAGCTGCTCAAACAGTTTGGAGGCCTGGGCAAGGGCAAGCGCAGAAGGATGCCCAACCTGCCCATGTAAGCACAACGGATATTGCCGGGGCCTGCCCCGTGAACAATATTGCCTGGAATGCCAGGCGCATAGAAGAAATCCCAATCAATTATCACTTTGGAGGAATGAATCATGGCAGTAAAAATCAGACTGAGAAGAATGGGCGCTAAGAAATCTCCTTTCTACCGCATTGTTGTGGCAGATTCCCGCTTCCCCCGGGATGGCCGTTTCATCGAGGAGATCGGCTACTACAACCCCATGGAAGAGCCCAGCGTGGTGAAGGTTGATCCTGAGAAGGCTAAGAAGTGGATGGAAAACGGCGCTCAGCCCACCGATACTGTGAAGGCTCTGTTCAAGAAGCACGGCGTGATCTAAACTGCACGCTTACGCCTTGAAAGGAGTTGGCACTATGGAGGCATTACTGAAAGCCATCGCTTCCGGCCTGGTAGAAAAGCCGGAGGAGATCGTGGTCACCAGCGAGGAGCAGGAAAACGGCACCACCGTTTACCATCTCCACGTGGCGGAAGACGACATGGGCCGGGTCATCGGCAAGCAGGGCCGCATCGCCAAGGCGATCCGCGTGGTCATGCGTGCTGCCGCCACCCGGAACGACAAGAAGATCATGGTCGAGATCGACTAAACAGAAAGGGCGCAAGCCCTTTTTTGTTTATCTGGAAAAACCGGAGGGAAACGATGAAAAAACAATTTCTGGAAGCCGGTAAGATCGTGCGGACCCATGGGGTGCGGGGAGAGCTTGTCTTGGAGTGCTGGACCGATTCCCCGGAGTTCCTGGCGGGGGTCAAACACCTCTATTTTGACGCAGGCAAAACCGATGCAGGCCTGATGGCTTCCCGGGTCCACAAAGGGAGGCTGCTGATCACCCTGCAGGGGGTCACCACCGTGGAGCAAGGGGACGCCCTGCGGGGCAAAGTGCTCTACCTGGACCGGGAAGATGTAAAGCTGGAAGAGGGCCAGGTGTTCCTCCAGGACCTGATCGGGTTAAAGGCTGTGGACGGCACCACTGGCAAGGAGTATGGGGAGCTGCGGGAAGTGCTGCCCACCGGCGCCAACGACGTGTACCGCATTGTGGACAAGTCCGGGAAGGAATACCTGTTCCCGGCGGTGAAGCACATGATCCAGCGGATCAGCGTGGAAGAGGGCGTCATCGAGCTGCTGCCCATTCCGGGCATCTTTGACGAAGAGGGGGAGGAAGCCTAAATGCGGGTGGACATTTTGACCTTGTTCCCGGAGATGTTCCCGCCGGTGCTGGACCACAGCATCGTGGGGCGGGCCCGGAAAAAGGGGCTTTTGCAGGTGTGCTGCCACCAGCTGCGGGATTTTTCCCCGGATATCCGGGGGCGTGTGGACGATACCGTGTTCGGCGGCGGCAAGGGGATGCTCCTCATGGCAGAGCCCTTTGCCAGGGGCATCGACAGGATCCGGGAACATTTGGGGTGGCAGCCGCATATCCTATATATGTCCCCCCGGGGCAAGGTGCTTTCCCAGGAGGACGCGAAACGCCTGGCAAAAGAACCGGGCCTTTTGCTGTTGTGTGGCCATTACGAAGGGGTGGACCAGCGGCTGTTGGACGAATACGGCGTAGAGGAGATCTCCGTGGGGGATTATGTCCTCACTGGCGGCGAGCTGCCCGCCATGATCCTCACCGACGCCGTCAGCCGGATGCTCCCCGGGGTGCTGTCGGAAGAAGCCTGCTTTACCGAGGAGAGCCACTATTCGGGGCTGTTGGAATACCCCCAGTACACCCGCCCGGAGGTGTGGCGTGGCCGCCCTGTGCCGGAGGTGCTGCTTTCAGGGCACCATGGGAACATCGCCAAATGGAGGCGTGCCCAAGCGTTGGCTGTGACCAAAAGCAACCGCCCGGATTTGTGGGAGCGGGTAAAGCTTACAAAGGAAGACCACAAGCTTCTGCAAACACTGGAGGAAACGCCGGATTTTTAGAGAGATGTATATCTTGGGGCAAATGATCCTATGATGAAGGTGTCCTTCCTACACAGCATATGGTGGCCGAGTGTTTTTCACGGCGACACAATGAGCAAAAAGTTTTCCACATTGCCTACAAGATGCACAAACAACCGGCGAAAAATGCGGCGAGAAGCTGTTCAGGAATCCAAAAATCGGGAATCCAGGTTGACGGCGGCAGGAAATATGCTATAATGAAAACAAATTCCAAATACTTTGCGCCCGTTAGACCTTTTTTGCGGTGGCAGAAAAACCCTTTTATAAATTTTGTAGGAGAGTGAATTTGTATGTGTGCTAAAGAAGTATTGGTCCAGAATCAGGTAGGCCTCCATGCCCGTCCGGCTACATTCTTCATCCAGAAGGCAAACGAGTTCAAGTCTTCCATCTGGGTTGAGAAGGAGGAGAGAAGGGTCAATGCAAAGAGCCTTCTCGGCGTTCTGAGCCTTGGCATTGTGGGTGGTGTCACCATCCGGATCATTGCCGACGGCGCCGATGAGGAGCAGGCTGTGGAAGCCCTGGTGGAACTGGTCAATTCTGGTTTTGCCGAGTAAGGGGTTCCCTTTCATACAGGCAGATGAAAGCTGAAAGGCACCGCTAAAAAGCGGTGCTTTTTTCGTAAGGACAAGTTTTGGATGGTGGTACGATGGAGCAGGATCAAAAGAAAAAAGAACTGCGCCGCAAGGCCATGAAACTCCCCTTGAGCCCGGGCGTGTACCTGATGCATGACAAAAGCGGGCAGATCATTTACATTGGCAAGGCCAAGGCCCTGAAGAACCGGGTGAGCCAATATTTCGGCTCGGAGAAGAATCACGACAACAAAGTGCGGCGCATGGTGGCCAATGTGGACTGGTTCGAGTATATCGTCACCGACAGCGAGTTTGAAGCCCTGGTACTGGAAAGCAGCCTGATCAAGCAGAACCAGCCCAAATACAACATCCTGTTGAAGGATGATAAGGGCTACAGCTATATCCGCGTCAGCCCCGGCCCTTGGCCCCGGATCACCGAGGTGAAAAAGGTGGAGGACGATGGCGCCAAGTATATTGGCCCCTATATGAGCTCCTGGTCTATCAAGGAAACCATCGATTCCGCCCGGAAGATCTTTAAGCTGCCGGACTGCAACCGGAAATTCCCCCAGGATTTCGGCAAAGGCCGGCCCTGCTTGAACTACTATATCAAGCAGTGCTGTGCCCCTTGCCGGGGGAAGGTCAGCGAGGCGGAGTATAACGAGGCTTTCCAGGAAGCCCTGGACTTTATCAAAGGGGGCAGCTCCACCTCGGTGAAGACCTTGACGGAAAAAATGGAGCAGGCTGCGGAAAACCTGGAATTTGAGCTGGCCGCCCGGCTTCGGGACCGGCTCAATGCCATTGGCATGATGCGGGCCCGCCAGAAGGTGGTGGCCAGCCGTGTGGAGGAACAGGATGTGTTCGCCCTGGCCCAAGGGGACACCCATACGGCTTTTGAGGTGTTCCGGTTTACCGGGAACAAGCTCAGTGACCGGGAGAGCTTCCTGACCGAGGGCTTGGCGCCGGACCCGGAAGCCCGCTCGGAGTTCCTGCGGCAGTATTACGCCATCCGGGACCGAGTGCCGCCCTTGGTTGTGCTGGATGGGGAGGTGGAGGACGAGGAGCTGCTCACCCAGTGGCTTTCCCAGCGCCGGGGAAAGGCGGTGAAGATCCTGATCCCTCAGCGGGGGGATCAGTACCAGTTGGTGCAGATGTGCCGGAAAAATGCCGCAGAGCACATCGCCCGGCAGGCCGGCACCTCCGGCCGGGACGCCTCTGCCCTGGATGAGCTGCGCCGGCTCTTGGGCCTGGAAAAGGTCCCGGCCTATATTGAAAGCTACGACATTTCCAACTTGGCAGGCGGGGAGAACGTGGCTGGTATGGTGGTCTTTGAGAATGGCCGGCCTTTAAAGTCTGCCTACCGGAAGTTCAAAATCAAGACCGTCACCGGCCAGGACGACTACGGCTCCATGCGGGAAGTGATCCGCCGGCGGTTCGAGGAGTACAAAGCCTGCCAACGGAAGGGCGAAGAGGACGGCTTCGGCAGGATGCCCGACCTCATCCTCCTGGACGGCGGCAAGGGCCATGTGGCGGCGGTGCAGCCCATCCTGGATGAGATGGGGTTTGACGTGCCCCTGTTCGGCATGGTGAAGGATGACAAGCACCGCACCCGGGCCATTGCCCTCACCGGTGGGGAGATCGCCATCAGTTCCCACCGCCGTGCCTTCACGTTGGTCAGCTCCATCCAGGAGGAGGTCCACCGCTATGCCATCGGCTACCACCGGCAGCAGCGGAAAAAGACAGCGGTTTCCTCTGCCTTGACCTCCATCCCGGGGATCGGGGAAACCCGGGCCAAAGCTTTGATGAAGCATTTTAAAACCGTTACAGCCATCAGCGAGGCAGACCTGGCAGAGTTGGAAGGCGCCCCGGGGATGACCAAGCCTGCTGCCCGCCGTGTGTGGGAGCATTTCCATCCGGAAGTGGGGGAAGAAGGCGGAAATTCCGGGGAAATTCCGCCAAATAGTTGACAGATGGGCCTTTTAATGGGATAATAAGGCGGATATAACTATCTCGGTATAGGAAAACAGCGGAGTGGGAGAGCTGCCATGCGGATCATTACAGGAACACACAGGGGGAAAAAGCTCCTTACATTGGAGGGGGAACAAGTGCGGCCCACCACAGACCGGGTTAAAGAGTCCCTCTTTAATATCCTCCAGTTCCAGTTGGAAGGCAGGCGGTTTTTAGACCTGTTCGCCGGCTCCGGGCAGATTGGCCTGGAAGCGTTGAGCCGGGGCGCAGCCCACTGCGTATTTGTGGACGCCGCCAAGGAGTCTGTGCGGGTGGTGGAGAAAAATATCCAGTCTACGGGCCTGGGGGACCGGGCCAAGGTGGTCAACCTGGACTTTGCCGCCTATCTGCGCACCTGCCGGGAGCGGTTTGACATCGCCTTTTTAGATCCGCCATACCGTACGGGCCTGTTGGAACGGGCTCTGCCTTTGGTGGCGGAGCATATAGCCCCCGGCGGGGTGATCCTCTGTGAGCATCCCAAAGACGAGCCCCTCCCGGAGGAGGCCGGGCCTTTCCGAAAGCATAAAAGCTATCGCTATGGAAAGATCATGCTCACCGCCTACCGCCAGCCTGTGGAGGAAGAGGAGGACGGGGAGGCGTGATGCCTCCGGCGATAACCTGTGGAGGAGTGAGATACCATGAAACTTGCCATTTATCCCGGCAGCTTTGACCCCGTCACGTTGGGGCATTTGGATATCATTGTGCGGGCCAGCAAGATCTTTGACAAACTGATCGTGGCGGTGCCGGTGAACCCGGCCAAACACGCCAGCTTCACGGTGGAAGAGCGTATGGAGCTTTTGCACCGGGCCACCCAGGCAGAGGGTTTGCAGAATGTGGAGATCGACAAGGTGGAAGGCCTTTTGGCTGACTACGCAAAACAGCGGCAAGCCATGGTGCTGATCAAGGGCTTGCGGGCTTTGTCCGACTTTGAATACGAGTTCCAGCAAGCGTTGACCAATAAAAAGCTCAATCCCGAACTGGAAACCATGTTTTTGGCCACCAGCGCAGAAAATATGTTTTTGAGTTCCAGCATGGTCAAGCAGGTGGCAGGTTTTGGCGGGGATATCTCCCCCTTTGTGCCGGCCTGTATCTTGAAGACCATCCAGGAACGGCTGTGCAGAGTGTGACAGATTGCTTTTTCCGGGAACGGCTTCCCGTGCCCGTGGAATAGGATGCGATCCCCGTTGGGGGAAGGCAAAGCGTAAGAGAAGAAAGGAATGGGTTCACCATGAGCAACAATCAGGCTACCATTGAGGATCTCATCGACGAGATGTATGACGTGCTGGACAAGGGTTGGAAAATGCCCCTTTCCGCTGGAAAAGTGTTTGTGGATGGGGAAGAGGTGCGTCAGATCCTGGATGAAATTAAGGAAGAGATCCCCTCGGAGGTGCGCAAGGCGAAAGCCATTGTGGCGGACCGGTCCCAGATCATCAGCGAAGCCCAACGGGAAGCGGAAACCATCATCCGCGTGGCAGAGGAGAAGGCCAAGGCGATGGTCATGCAGGACGAGATTGTCCGCCAGGCCCAGCAAAAGGCCAATGAACTGATCGCCCAGGCCCAGCAGAAGTTTAAAGAGATGCGCAAGGCCAGCAACGACTATGTGGACGACCTGATGCGCCGCACCGACGAATCCCTCTCCGAGAACCTGGCGGAGTTGCGGAAGACCCGGCAGAGTATTAAAACTTCTCAGCGAAACTCCCAAATCTGAGAATAGATATTTGTGGATAATAAATAAAAATAATTGACCGAACGAGTTCCCCTCACTAGATGTAGTGAGGGGAATTTTTGTTCCCACAGGATGGGGTCGAACAAAGCTTCGAACCCAGGGAATTCCTGGCTTTTCCAGGATTTCCGGGTTGCTTTTGAGGGGGGAATGTTCTATAATAAATGGCATCAGGTGGGTGAAAGTGGGGCAAAGTTCCACGATGTGGGGGAAAAGTGGTGCCAAGTGCATCTCAATCCCCCGAGAAAGTGTTTCATCCCCTGAGGTGGAAAGGGAAAGGCGCTTATGTTGACTGGTGAGTATCAACATAATATGGACTTAAAGGGCCGGGTGACCGTGCCCTCCAAGTTCCGTGAAGACCTGGGCGACAAGTTTTATGTGTGCAAGGGTCTTGACGGCTGTCTTTTCCTGCTCTCCCAGGCCCAGTGGGACAAGCTGGTGGAAAAAGTGTCTGCCATCCCTTTGGCCCAGGGCAAGGGCATCCAGCGTTACTTCTTTTCCGGCGCCGCCGAGGTGGAGCCTGATAAGCAAGGGCGCATCCTGATCCCCCAGAACCTGCGGGAACACGCCGGCCTGGAAAAAGACGTGACCGTTATCGGCGCGGCAGTCCGGGCGGAGATTTGGGATACAGCCCGCTGGAACGCCTACAACGAGAGCCAGACCGACGAGGCCATTGAGGCCTCCATGAACCTGCTGGACTTTTAACAAAGGCAGGGATGCAATGGAATTTCATCACAAACCCGTATTATTTGAGGAGACGATACAATCCTTGGCCATCCGGCCAGAGGGCCTGTACATAGACGGCACCATGGGGGGCGGCGGCCACTCCGAGGCCATTGTGAAGCAGCTGACCACAGGGCGCCTGCTCTCCATCGACCAGGACCCAGACGCCATGCGCGCCGCCGGGGAAAGGCTGGGGAAATACCCCCAGTCCGTCCGGGTGCGGGGCAACTTCGCCCAGATGGGGGAGCTTGCCCGGGCCCAGGGCATGGACGCGGTGGACGGGGTGCTCTTGGACATCGGGGTGTCCTCCTACCAGCTGGACACGCCGGAGCGGGGCTTTTCCTACCACCACGACGCCCCCTTGGATATGCGCATGAGCCAGGAGGGCCCCACAGCCCGGGACCTGGTGAACACCTTGAGCCAGCAGGAGCTGGCGGACATCATCTTCCGCTATGGCGAGGACAAAAGCGCCCGGCGGATCGCCCAGGGCATTGTCCAGGCCCGGGAGGAGGCGCCCATTGAGACCACCGCTCAGCTGGCGGAAATCATCAAGGCGTCGGTCCCGGCGGCGGTGCGCAGGGCAGAGGGCCATCCCGCCCGGCGGACCTTCCAGGCCCTGCGGATTGCCGTAAACGGCGAGCTGGACAGGTTGCGGGAAGGGCTGGAAGCGGGCTTCGCGCTGTTAAAGCCCGGCGGCCGCCTGGCGGTTATCACCTTCCATTCGCTGGAGGACCGCATCGTCAAGCAGCAAATGCACGATTGGTGCCAAGGCTGTGTCTGCCCCAAGGACTTCCCCGTGTGTGTGTGCGGGCGCAAGCCCCAGGGCAGGCTGGTGTATAAAAAGGGGCTGGCTCCCTCCGCCCAGGAGGTGGCCGAAAACCCCAGGGCCCGCAGCGCCCGGCTGCGGGTGATTGAGAAGCTCCCACAGGAGCAGTAAGCCGCGGCGCGCGGCAGGAAAGGAACACGATATGCCCAGATATTCTTCAGAAGCCTACGATTTTTCCCTGTTCGAGGAGCGCACCTCCACCGAGGAGCGCGTCTCCAACGCCCGGTGGGACAACACCCAGCCGGAGGAACAGCCCCGGGAGGAGCCCAAAAAGCGCTCTCAGGAAAACGTGGTGGAGCTGCCCGAGGAAGAGCTGAAAAAGAACCGCAAGCCACGGCGGCACCTCCTGCGGAAGGCTGCGGCGGTGCTGTGCTTTGGGGTTGTCTTCTCGGCAGTGACGCTGGTGGTGTACAACCAGGTGCAGCTCACCGAGCTGACCGAGGAAATCAACACCACGACCAAACAGCTGGAGGAGGCCGAAAGCCTGGAAATCCAGCTGAACATGGAGGCCTCCGCCCAGATGGACGGCGCCGCCGTGGAGCAGTACGCCCAAGAGGAACTGGGGATGAGCAAGGTAAGCGGCGGCCAGGTCACCTATGTGAACGTGGCCCACGAGGACCAGGGCACTGTGGTGCGGGAGGCCACCAGCGGCTCTTTTTGGGAGAACTTGTGGTCCGCCATTCAGTCCTGGTTCCAATAAGATAGCTAATTTACCCGCGGGCCGGCTAGGGCCTGTGGATTTTATGGGGTTTTGAATAAAGATTTTGGATGGGCGCGGGGCCTTCCGCACTAGGCGGGGCGCGCTCGTCCCTACGCAAAGGGATGCGGCCCACGGTTAGCGCGGGCCGCGTTTGTTTGCATCTGGGGCTGTTTTGTGGTACAATAGGCCACAGAATGCGCGGCCGCGGGCCGCGGGCTTCTTTTTGGAAGGGGCCTCGCGACGATAGGAGCGTGCGCGAAGTCTCGCCTGCCGGCTCGGGTGATGCACCGACCGACGCGGCAGCGGAGAAAGCGCTAGACGGTGCCCACTGGGCACCAGCGCCTCACCGCAGGCGTGGCATGAGCGGGGCTGTGAAAGAATACAGATAGTGCGGGATGATGTTTGAGTTTGTGAGGGAGGAGAGCCAAGAGAAATCTTGACTCTCGTTTTGCTGCCGGGTAGGACACAGCATACAATAAGACAGGCGGTGAAGTGATTGGCAAAGGGAACTACGGAAAAAATGTGGCGCAAGGCTTTGCTGCTGACGGCGGCCCTGGTGTTTGTGGGCTTTGGCGCGGTGGTTATCAGCCTGTTCCGGTGGCAGATCGTCCGGGGCGAGGAAATGAGCATCGCCGCCTTGGACCAGAGCCTGCGCAGCACCACTTTAAGCGCCATGCGGGGGACGATCTACGACGCCACCGGCAAGGTGCTGGCCCAAAGCGCCAGCGTGTGGACCGTGGTGCTGGAGCCCGCGTATTTTGCGGACTACGACGACCCGGAAGGCACCCGGCAGAAGGTCGCCTCCGGCCTGGCGGCCATTTTGGATATGGACGAGGAAGAGGTCTACGAAAAAACCCAGGGCAGCTCTTACTTTGTCTACTTAAAGCGCCGGGTGGAGACCAGCGTCCGGGATGAGATCAACGAGTTTTTAGAGGCCGAGGGCATCTCCTCCGGTGTGCGGCTGATTGAGGACTACAAGCGCTATTACCCCTACGGGACGGTGGCTTCCACCGTGCTGGGCTTTACCGGCACCGACGGCCAGGGCCTGGAGGGCTTGGAGCTCCAGTACGACACCCAGCTGCGGGGCACCGCCGGGCGGCTCATTTCCTCCCGGAACGCCCTGGGCACCGATATGCCCTTTGAATACGAGCAGTATGTGGAGGCCCAGGACGGCAACAACCTGGTGCTCACCATTGATGAGACCGTGCAGAGCATTCTGGAGAAATACCTGGCCGAGGGCGTGGACCAGTTCAACGTGAAGAACGGCGCCGTGGCCATTATGATGGACGTGAACACCGGGGCCATTTTGGGCTTGGCCACCACCCCCACCTATGACCCCAACGACCCCTTTACCATCTACGATGAGGACTTGCAGGCCCAGATAGATGCCCTCTCCGGCGAGGAGCAGGACCAGGCCTTTAACGATGCCCAGCTGAAGCAGTGGCGGAACAAGGCCGTGTCCGACACCTACTATCCCGGCTCGGTGTTTAAAATGTGCACCTACGCCATGGGCCTGGAGGAGGGCGTGGTCACCGAGCAGACCACCTACACCTGCACCGGCAGCGTGCTGGTGGATGGCTGGGACGACCCCATCCACTGCTGGCGCCACTCCGGCCACGGCCTGGAGACCTTCCGGGACGGCCTGTGCAACTCCTGCAACCCCTACACCATCTACATCGGCCAGCTGCTGGGGGGCGAGACCTTCGCCAAGTACCGGGAGGCCTTCGGCTTTACCGAGAGTACCGGCATCGACCTTCCCGGCGAGGCTGTCACCTTGTACCACAGCGCCATAGAGCTGATCAATACGCCTTCCAACCTGGCGGTGGAATCCTTCGGCCAGAACTTTTCCATCACCCCCCTGCACATGATTACTGCCGCTGCGGCCATAGCCAACGGCGGGTACCTTGTCACCCCCCACGTGGTGGATAGGGTGGTGGACCAGGACGGCAACATCGTCCAGACCGCCGACACCAGCTACCGCCGGCAGGTAATTTCCGAGGAGACCTCCGCAGCCATCACGGACATCCTGCAGCAAAACGTGGAGAGCGGCAGCGCCACCGGCGGCTATGTGGCGGGCTACCGTATCTGCGGCAAGACCGGCACCTCCGAAAAGGTGGATAAGTGGAACGAGGACCGCACCCAGGATATGGAGTACATCGCCTCCTACTGCGGCTTCGCCCCGGCGGAGGACCCCCAGTACGCCCTGCTGGTGTTTTTTGACGAGCCGGATGACGACACCAACGGCGGCTACAACGGCGGCAACGCCGTGGCCGGGCCCTACTTCGCCAAGATGATGGAGGAGATCCTGCCCTATCTGGGCGTGGAGGCCCAGTACAACGAGGAGGAGTACGCCAACCTGGATACCGTGGCGCCCACCGTCACGGGCCTGACCTTGGAGGAGGCCTACGCCAAGCTGGAAGAGGCCGGCCTGACCTACTCCGTCATCGGCGACGAGAGCGACAGCTCCATCACCGTCACCGCCCAGGTGCCCGAGGCCGGCGGCGCCGTGCCCAAGGATGGCCAGGTGGTGCTGTACACCAACGGCTACGACGAGGCCTCCACCTATGTCACCGTGCCCAGCTTCCTGGGCTACGATGTGACAAACGCCAGCTATCTGGCCAGCATTAACGGCCTGCAGATAAGCGTCAGCGGCTCGTCCTCCTCCACTGCCACCGTCACCGCCCAAAGCGTGGCGGAAGGGGAGCAGGTGCAGCAGGGCACGGTTATCACCTTGACCTTCGTGGACAACGCCAACGCCGAAACAGGAGCCACCGCCGGCGGGTAATCCCCCCGGCCAAAAGAGAGGAAACACAACGAGAGAGGGTAGGAAGTAATGAGCACCATGCTGTATTTGTTGGTTTCGGTGATAGCCTTTGCCATCACCGCCGCCTTGGGGAAGTGGATGATTCCCTTCCTGCACAAGCTGAAGTTTGGCCAGACCATCCGGGAGGTGGGCCCCAGCTGGCACAAGAACAAGCAGGGCACCCCCACCATGGGCGGGCTGATGTTCATTTTGGGCATCGCCATCGCCATGATAGTCTGCCTGCCCATCGCCTATTCCCTGGGCCTGGAGGAGACTGTGCTGCTCAAGGCCAAGACCTTCGCGGGCCTGGGCATGGCGGTGGCCTTTGGGGCCATCGGCTTTATGGATGACTACATCAGCATCTTAAAAAAGCGCAACCTGGGCCTGACCGAGCGGCAGAAGCTGGTGCTCCAGTTCGCGGTGGTGGCGGCCTACCTGGCCTCTGTGGCCTTTGCCGGGGGCGCCACCCACACCACCATCCCCTTTGTGGGGCAGGTGGATTTGGGCTGGCTCTACTACCCCTTGGCCGCCGTGGTGATTGTGGGCGTTGTAAATGCCGTGAACTTTACAGACGGCATCGACGGCCTGAACACCACCGTCTCCTTCTTCGCCTTCCTCTCTCTGGCGCTGTGCGCGGGGCTGCTCTCCATGACGGGGCTCTCCGCCATGGGCCTGGCCTCCGCCGCGGCCTGCATCGGCTTCCTCATTTGGAACTGGCACCCGGCCAAGGTGTTCATGGGGGACACGGGCTCCCTGTTCATGGGCGGCATGGTGTGCGCCCTGGCCTTTGGCATGGACCTGCCTTTGCTGCTGCTGCCGGTGGGCTTTGTGTACCTGTGTGAAATCCTCTCGGTGGTGCTGCAGGTGACCTACTTCAAGGCCACCCACGGCAAGCGCCTGTTTAAGATGAGCCCCATCCACCACCACTTTGAGATGTGCGGCTGGAGCGAGGTGAAGATTTGCCTGGTCTTCGGCCTGGTGGCGCTGCTGGGCGGCGCCGTGGCCATCCTCTGCGTGGCCTTTGGCATGTAAACTTACGAAAAGCGGGCGTCCTCTGTTTGGGGCAGCCCTTTGCTGGAAACACTAGAAACAGAAATCCTGTAGTTTTGTGAAAGGAGGGAGCGTTATGGCAGCCATAGGAAGGACCGCCCGTGGCCTGCGCCGCATCCCCGGTTACCGGCAGCCGGAGCCCCCACGGCCCCGCCGCCAG
>OLSM01002276.1_pt1 | contig 12672 bp, 12 predicted proteins | sample 1672721 | NCBI WGS metagenome assembly OLSM01 (sample SAMEA3136717, study PRJEB25190) | human gut metagenome | reverse complement strand
CGAACTCCCACCAAAGGTTTTGGAGACCCCTATCATACCATTTGACCAATCCCCTTTATAATGCGACATCTTTCTCAGTCACTTGATTATTATACCCAGCCCAACTCTATTTGTCAAGAAAAATCTCCATATTTTTCATATAAAAATCCCCTGATATTTTTCTGCAAACTTTCTTATACAAATGATAAATTAAATGTTATGCTTCCCCTAAAAGGAGGTATCAAAATGATATATATCAGGCCAATGAAAGAAGAAGATTGTGCTTACATTTATCGTAAAAATAAAAGAGCACAGCGATGCAGAACGAATCGTCGTACAGCCTGAGAGGGAGAACCGCGCATCCTGCGGAGTATTGCGCTCATGTGGCTTTGCTTATGATGATGTAAGTGATATCTATGTACTGCCTTTATGATCTGAACCCCCGGTCGGTTGTTCCAGTCAGCCGGAGCATGGAATACCCCCGCATTCATCCGGTCAAATATACCGTCTCACGCTCTTCATATATTGTATATACTTCTCACCAAATTTCTGTATGCACCATCTTTCCTCCGAAAGAATAATCCAATGAGCCGATATCTGAAACGCCAACACAAAAACCAAAAGCAACAGTGACTGCGTCAGTATAACACACCCCATAAAAAACACAAAATAAGCCACATACATTGGATTACGCGAAATCCGGTAAATCCCATTCGTATTCATCCCGTTCTCAGCAGGAGCCGCAAAATTAACCACCGATACCAGCAGTAAAATAACGCCTCCCAAGTACACCCCTGCTCCCACAGCAAAACTCCAGACTGGCATCCTCCTAACAGCAAGAAAAATCAAATAAACCAAAATAGCCACATTAGAAATCTGGTATACCCCGTAAGCCCCCTTCTCCCCTGCAGACAAAGGTGCAAAAAATGCAGCCCGCCGAACCGCCTCCTTATTCAGAATCGATAAAAGCCCAAAACGAATCAGAAAAAAAGGCACCAATAAAAAAATCCCCATACCGCCGCATCCCCCATATACATAACAACCATTCCACAACTCAGTCTAAACCAGCCTCACCTAATAAAAATCTACCATCTCATAACCGGCTAATCAAACCAATCTGCCAAAGCACCTTACAAAAATACTAATCTCCCTCCAAGAAAAAGTCAAGCACTACCGCCCACTCCTTCCGCCCGGATGTACCTAGCCTTCCAGGTGCGGGATTTCAGGCGTAGGCAAGGGAGGTTTTAACGCCGCTTTCTGTAAGCATAGAGAGCGCCCTACAAACACTTAGTAAAAACCATGCCGGATGGAGAGGATAAAATTTGCTCACCAAAGCAAATTTTAAGGCGGCCTGAGCCGCGCAATTCTTCAGAATTGCAGGGTGAATGCCGCCGGGCCTTTCCATCCGGCATGGTTTTTACTTAGTGTTTGTCGGCACACGGACCGTTTACAGAAAGCGGCGTTAAAACCTCCCCTGCCTACGCCTGAAATCCCGCACCTGGAAGGCGCCCCCCCTTACTCCAACACCTCTCTGGAGATCATCGCCTTATCCATTGCCGTCATATCATCCTCCGGGATCTCGTAGATATCCCCTTCTGTCTTATTGACATGCACCGTAATATTCTGAACCTCACCATACTGAATTCCCCCATCCACAGTTTTTTTCAGTATATCATAGTAAAGTTCATAAACACTGTTCTGCATATCCTTATCGGAGGGCATTTCCTTCCCGTTCATTACTTCATTTGCGACTTTTGTTGCGTAGTCCTTAGCCTGTTTCTGAAACTCGTCATATGTATCATCAAAAAGTGTAACCGGCTCAATTGACACGACAACAGTAAAGTTGCCTTCTTTATCTTCTACGGCTTCCCCTACTGAATACTTTACATTCTTTGTCAGGTTTTCAAACAACGATCTAAACTTTTCTTCCAGCTCATCCGGAAAGTCCAGAGATTCAAAACCTTCCATAGTGATATCCATCCGCTTTTCGAAAATCTTTTCAGCCGCCTCTTTAGACGATCCCGTTAATTCAATATACTTGTCCGTCTCGTTCTTATATGAGACATCCAATAGGGCCTGCGTATAACCGGCTGCGTCAATCTTTTTCCCGCAGCCTCCCAACAGAAGCAGTGTCATTGCCGTCAGCAAAATGGCTGATATTTTTCTTTTTTTACTCATAAAATTTCCTCCTCATGAATGCTTGTCAGGTATTATAGCATGGCCTGTCCGGCAAAAAAAGTAAAATATTGGCAGCATTTCCAATAAATTTATTTTCTGCTACTGTACAGTCATCCGCAAGAGAAAACCTTCGATAAACTTTTTCGAGCTAATTCTTCCCGGCTCCCCAGACTGATCTTTTAAATTTCTCATTTTGATCCGAACCTGCCCAAAGTCAAACAGTAAATTGGCATAGTCTGCAAATATGGGATCATAGTAGTCCTCCGCGCCCATATGCGCAATATTATCCAAGGCCTTCTGCATAATTCTTCGGATCCTCTGCTCAAGCGCCTTTTTATTCAACTGGAGCTGTTCCTCCCCGTACATCTCTCCTGCAACTTTTTCATATACCTCTTTTATTTGATAACTCTTTTCCTTTTTCTGAAACTCCATCACCGTGAATACAATCTTTTTCAGCTCATCGGTTCCCTTCATTCCCAGGATCCCGATATCAGTGCATATTTTCTGAAACCGGTCACCAAGCATGCCCTGGCTGACGGGCGGCGCCCCCTGAATCCCCATGAGCGCTCCCTGTATGGTCTCCATGGATTTTTGCAGGCATACCAGCTTCGTCCTTCCTCTGGGCGCCACCATCAACATGAACGGGACCTCCATCTACCAGGGTGTCTGCGCCATCTTTATCGCAAATGTATTTGGGATCCAGCTGACTCTGACTCAGCAGATCATGATCGTCCTCACCGCAACACTTGCCTCTATAGGTACTGCGGGTGTCCCCGGCTCCGGAGTCATCATGCTGTCCATGGTACTCCAGAGCGCAGGACTTCCACTGGAAGGCATCGCGCTGATCGCCGGAATTGACAGAATCCTGGATATGGGACGCACTGTCGTAAATATCACGGGGGATGCTAACTGCGCAGTCTGCATCTCTGCAATGGAGGATCGAAAGCTTGCACGTAAAGAGGGGCGTGGATTGTGGAGGGAGGATTTCGGATAGGAGGGGCATATTCCACTTCCACACAGCTGGACGCATCCAATCGGAAAGTAAATATCGCTTCACAGTTGGGCACGTAACGGGGGCGGCGGATTGTTTTGGAGAATATGGAAATGGAGGCTGGGGGAGTATTGAATTATTGGTTATGGCACGCTATAATCATGGATGATATGATCCTCATTTTCTTTTCATAAATGAATTTGAGGTTTCAACTTCTCGTACACTGCAATAAAATTTATATGTGTGGAGTTATTTAAGAAAGGAGGATTGAGAATTTATGCTTAATCCTATTGTTATTATTGCGTAAGCAAGGCTATCGCAATGGGTAAATATGAGTGGGTGTTGCGGATAGACCTTGCAGTTCCTGATAGACTAGTCACATTAGGAGTGTAATATGGGATACAAAAAAGCAACACACGTTCTGCCGCATGATTTACTTCTGAAAGTTCAGGAATACATTGACGGAGAATTTTTGTATATTCCCAGAATTTCTGATCATAAGAAAAGCTGGGGAGAAACAACATCAACCCGTCAGGAGTTACAAGATAGAAACCAACGTATATATGCTGACTACCTTGCCGGGAATCAAATGGAATTCCTTGCTGAAAAATATTTTCTATCTTTGAAGAGTATTCAGAGAATTATCGGGCAGTTAAAAAAAGAATATAATTGAGGGAAACGGGCTGGTATGTTTTATAATATATCAGCCCGTTTCTTATGTTCATTTATGAAAAGAGTATTGGGTTTGGTTCTGTATTGCGGGGTGATACAATTTATTTGCAAGAGAGTTTGCGAAAGTATGAAAAAAGACGAAGGAGGTAAAATTTATGAAAAAATGTTGTGAAAATCCGCCTTTTATTTTTTAGCTTAGTGGATCAGGAGGAATTACGGGATGCAAAAAATTGTTTGGGAGGTACAAAATCTTTCCCTGCTGCCTGTACTTAAATATTGTAAGAAATGCGGCAGAAAAAGTCAGTTTATCTGCTCCCGTCAATTTCGGGTAAATGCGAATCGCAGATGCCTGGACATTTGGTTGATTTACAAATGTTCTGACTGCAATACCACATGGAATGCAGCTGTTTATTCCCGTATTTCCGCACAAGCATTCAATCCGGCGCTGTTAGAACGATTTCATAAAAATGATAAAGATCTTGTAGAAGAATATGCAATGGATAGCCGCTTTTTACAAGAGAATGGCGCAGAAACCGGCCTGCCCGGTTATGCTGTTATTGGTGACTGTTTTTCTTTAAATAAGGCAGTAGAACTTAAAATCAAAAGTAAATATTCTCTTCCTGTTAAGATATCTTCTGTTGTGCGGGGCAAATTACAGCTTTCCCAAAAGGAATACCTGCATCTGATTACAAATGGGCAAATAAAAAGTGTTCCAGATCAGGATCTGAAAAAGTGCAAATTAAAGAAGGGTGTTACCCTTGTTTTTGATAAAAGGTTAGGCAGTAGCACATGATATCCCTTTTCCATAGCTTCCGTCTAGTATTTTTCTGGAATCCGAACATTAGCTGCATTATGAAACTTATATTTTTCTGCCATATGCTTCCTCATACAAACCAAAATGTAACGGTAACAATCTGCGATGCTATCTCCAAAGGAACCGGCGTTCCCTTCACGTAATTGCTGAAGCGCTGTATTGGCTTGCTTATTGAGACGTGAAAGCGTATGTTTCTTGGACGGATAATACGCAAAATGATGCCCCCATTCAAGAAGATGATTGGTTTCAGATAATATAACGTATAAAGGTTTTAAAGTGGTGTGTCTCATTATTGCTTCTAAAAGATCTGCTAAATGAATAGAATTTGAGGAATTAAATCTGTCTGCTAACTCGTCCAATTCTGCTCTGGTAATCTGCGGAGCCGCAGCTAAAGCCGCCGGCCGAATAATCATTACCATAAGCTGCAGGGCATGAAGGTAACGTAATGCCTTTTCTACATATCCGGAATTAAGAGCCAGCTGATAAAGCTTCGTGTCATCTGGTTCTATCACCATCGTACCTTTCCCATTTAACGTTTTTACAAAACCTCTTTGCTCAAGTTCTGACAATGCCTTTCTTACTGTCGATAAAGAGACACCGTACCGGCTGGCCAGCTGTTTTTCATATGGAAGATACATTCCAACAGAATATTCTCCAAGGCCAATTTTCCGATTCAACTCATCAACAATTTTTGAGTAATAGTAATCCTGACCGCGCATGGGATTCCACGAAAACGGCATACCAGTTTGTACCGGACATTTCGGAGTTGTGTCCGATAAATAATTTAGCGTACTCTCAATGTAACCCGTAAGCATTTGATACATATTTGATAACTGGTTGTACTTTGTGAGCGGATCATTGCCCTTTAATACATCTATTATTACACTGGTTACGGATATAGACCCCTGTGGAAAGTGCTTCGAGAAATAGGGGCAATCTTCTGTAAAAAATGTAAGCTTATTGTAAAGGCCGAATGTAGAATAGAGTTCGCTGAATAAAGGATTGCCACCTATTCTTAATATATCATATCCCAATTTAGAGGGAGGGCGCCATCCGCCAGCGGAACTTCCCAAACGCAAAACTTTTATAGCCTGGTTATAGTGAGGCATTATCTCCACATCACACCCCTGCAAGGAAAAAACCAGAAGTGAAGGCAGTATAAGGGCAAAAGTCTGATATACCTGTAAAATCCCTTCCTTTTGTCTTAAAATATCAATAACCGTATTTGACGGATTAGTCGTATCTTTTTTTGAAACAACGATTGGTGCAAGGCGAGGCTGAATTTCTACCAGCCCTTCCTCCCGCAATGCGTCAAAGACACGGTTAATAGTATATCTGCTTACATGAAACTGGTCGCAAAACATCCTTGAAGACGGCAAGGCGCTTCCAGGAAGTATCTGGCCCTCCAAAATGCACTGCTTAATTTCGTTATATACAAATGCAAATTTTGTTTCTTGTGGTTTCATAACTTGTCTCCTGTCTGTCTGAATTATATCATGAAGAACCGTTTTTGTCAGTATCAAATCGCCTCAACCTATATGCACACCTTACCAATATGGATATTGCCAGTATGCATGGATTACATTTATAATAAAACCGTGAAATTATTAGGAAAGAGTTTAAGCATCATGGAAAAGCAAAAAATCTTAATCATGGACGATTCAGAAATGAATCGCGCTCTTTTGGCAGATATCCCAGAAGAACAATATGATGCATCAGCTAAAACAGACTAAAAACCAAGTGACTATATGCATTCTGGACGAGAAAGAGAATAACATCTAAAAAGGAGGAATTACATCAATGGGAAACAGTCAGAAGAAGAATCCTACAACGCGCTTTCTTATAATTAGTTTTATTGGGCTTTTGATCTTTAGTATTATTATTTTCAGCCTGCTCGGAATTTATATGAGTCAAAAGAGTAAACAGGCCGTTTACGATATTGGAAAAATTTATATGTCCGGAATGAATAAACAAATGTCCAGGCACTTTGAAACTGTCATTAAACTGCGTTTTGATCAGGTCAGCGGCATTGTTTCCGTTGTCTCAACAGATAATAACAAGCAAGAGGAGCTATATGAGGAGCTCATTTACAGGGCACAAGTCAGAGGTTTTGACTATTTAGCACTTTGTTCTGCCGGTGGAGATTTTCAGACACTCTATGGACAATCCATACAGCCGCTTAACCCGGAACCTTTTGTAGAAGCATTATTGCAAGGAGAGCAAAGAGTTGCTGTAGGCGTTGATGCTGCTGGAAATGAGGTGGTATTGTTCGGCGTTGACGCTGCTTATCCTATGCACAATGGCGATAGGTGCACCGGCCTCATCGCAGCCGTTCCACTGGCATATATCACCGATTTCCTTGCCTTAGAGGATGAAGAGCAGCTGATGTATTATCATATTATCAGGCCAGACGGTAGTTTTGTTATACAGAACTCCAACACGGAGTTGTGGCATCTATTTGAACAACTACAAAAGCAGCTTGATCCTACAGAAAATGAGTTATCTGTTGATAATTCTATTAAAGAATTTGGTGCTGCACTAAAAAATCATGAAGAATATGCTACAACTTTTGAAGTAAATGGCGAAGAACGGCAAATCTATGGTATATCATTACCCTATTCTGAATGGTATTTAGTATCGGTAATGCCTTATAGTATATTGGATGATGCCATAAACAATCTGAGCAGCCAGCGTATATTCATGACATTATTGTCCTGTGCTTCTGTTTTAATCATTCTGACATTAATTTTTCTCCGGTATTTCTCCATAACCCGTTCTCAGCTGTATGAATTGGAGAAGGCCCGGCAGGCGGCTATTAAAGCGAACAAAGCCAAAAGTGAATTTTTAGCAAATATGAGCCATGATATCCGTACCCCCATGAATGCAATTGTAGGAATGACCGCGGTTGCCACAGCCCACATAGATGACCGGAAACAGGTACAGAACTGCCTTAGAAAAATCACATTGTCGAGTAAACATCTATTGGGGCTGATTAATGATGTTTTGGATATGTCTAAAATTGAAAGCGGTAAATTAACTTTAACAACAGAGCAAATTTCATTAAAGGAAGTTGTGGAAGGAATTGTTAACATTATACAGCCACAGGTTAAGACAAAAAAGCAAAATTTTGACATACATGTGGAAAATATCTTAACAGAAAATGTGTGGTGCGATTGCGTACGCTTGAATCAGGTTTTGCTGAATCTCTTATCGAATGCAACTAAGTATACACCGGAGGGCGGTTCGATACTATTATCACTTTCTGAAGAAAAATCTCCGAAAGGAGAAAACTATGTCCGAATTCATATCAAGGTCAAGGATAATGGAATTGGTATGACGCCAGATTTTTTAAAGAAAATATATGAATCCTACAGCCGTGCGGATGGAGCCAGAATACATAAAACTGAGGGCGCCGGTTTGGGAATGTCTATTACAAAGTATATTGTGGACGCAATGGACGGAACCATTGATATACAAAGCGAGCCTAATAAAGGGACAGAATTTCTTCTCATGTTTGATTTTGAAAAAGCGTCTGCAATGGAAATGGACATGGTTCTTCCCCCTTGGAATATGCTGGTGGTTGATGATGACGAATTATTATGTAAGACAGCCACAGACGCGCTAAAATCCATCGGGATTAAAGCTGAATGGACATTAAGCGGTGAGAAGGCCATAGAATTGGTAAACCAACACCACAATAAGAAAGAGGATTATCAAATTATACTATTAGATTGGAAACTGCCCGGCATGAATGGGATCCAGGCTGCAAAAGAAATCCGGCGCAATCTGGGAGATGACGTACCCATCCTGCTAATTTCTGCATATGACTGGAGTGAATTTGAAGCCGAGGCCCGTGAGGCTGGTATTAGTGGTTTTATATCCAAACCGCTTTTTAAATCTACGCTGTATCATTCTTTGCGTCGGTATATGAACGTTGAAACGGAACATGGCCAGACATTGGGCCAAAGTATTGATCTATCTGGACGCCGTATTCTGCTTGCCGAGGACAATGAGCTTAACTGGGAAGTCGCAAGTGAATTGTTGTCCGACTTGGGCGTGGAGCTGGATTGGGCAGAAGATGGAAAGGTATGCCTGGATAAGTTCCAAAAATCATCGGAGGGTTATTACGATTTTATTCTTATGGACATACGAATGCCGCATATGACAGGATATGAGGCAACAGAAGCAATTCGGAGACTGAATCACCCTGATGCCCTATCCGTTCCAATTATTGCCATGAGTGCGGATACTTTTTCAGACGACATACAGCATTGCCTGGAGTGCGGTATGAATGCCCATATAGCAAAGCCGATCGACATTGTAGAATTAACCCGCTTATTAAAAAGATATTCCATATAAATCCAGTCCTAAAAAGCGCGTGTCCGGTCCGGAAGCGGCCTGGAGTTGCCTAGCCGCCCACCACCACCGCCACGAATCCGCTTCCCCCTATTGATATACCACAGGCATACATCTGCCCGTCGGTCTGCTGTATATATGTGCAGTGATCCATATATTCCCGGGCCTGTTCCGCGCCATAGAGAGGGTATTCTTCATAGTCTCTGTAGGCCAGCCGGTCGATCCACACGGCTTTCACCCCTTCTCTTACTTTTTTAGGGTCTGCAAGTGTATCCGCTTCTGCTTCAGAACCGCCGCACTGCCCGTATCGGTTATCCCCCCACATCCAAAGGGAATCATCTTCCCTTATGGCAGCCATGGCGTAACATCCGGCGGTGACATATCTGGCATGATCTGCAACCTGGACGGCCCCGTCCCATGATACCACCGTGTTTCCTGCTGAATCCAGAAGACTTCCCATACACCAGACCGTTCCATCATTTTTCAGGATGACGAGGCCGTATTCGCTGCAGTCTGCAAACGCCACGTCTTCCATAATCAGAGCCGGCGTCAGGGACTGGCCGGTACCCGGCAGATTACCTGCCCCCCATAGTTCGTCTTTATTGTTCAGATAGACCATAAACTCACTTCCCTGAGCCACATGTTTCACGTCCGGTGCCAGTTCCGTTATTCGGTAGAACCCTTTGGCCGTGAGATCGGATTCCGTATTGCCAAGCCCCAGCTCCCCGTGCCTGTTGGCGGAGATTCCGAATAACTTTCCATTTTCTATAAAGAAACGGCTTTCCTGATTTACCGTATTATTAGAATAACATTCATCCAGTCTCAGTTCTCTGGACGACAAATGTAAGGCACTTTTGTCTGGTGTAAAGACAAAGACAGAATCCTGATTTTCCTGTGTTTCCGTTGTTTCTGCGCTCTGCCCTTCCTCACCGCCGTTACCTTCCACATCCGTATCAGACTCCAGGGAGCTGCTGACCGGATCCTGGATATACCCGCCATAACTATTCTCCTGATCGATGCCGGATCCCTTTCCGGCATCGATCATCCAGTCTCTGTAAACAAACATAAATGCCCCCAAAAACAACAAAGCAAATGGAATTATCGCTGTTTTTAGATCCTCTTTCCAGGCAGATGTTCCTTCTTTTACAATATATTGATACTTTCCCCGGCCATATTTTTTCAAGATATTCCGAACCGCGCTGATTTCCGCTGTAGTCATACTATCTTTCCAGAAATACACCCTGCCCACATAAAAGGAAGATTCTTCTTCTCTTATTTCTTTCACCGCTTCATAAGTCTGACGGATTCTCTTATTCCCCTGCAGGAACTCTATACCGTTCTCATCGATTATAATGTCGGTTTGGTCTGCGCTCTTCTTTACCCGCAGCTTTATACTCACCGTGATGTAAGGAAATACTTTTACAAACAGCCTGAACAGTACGAGCACCGCCACAACGATTCTGAAAAACACGTTATAATTATCCGGCAGAAAAACACACATGCAGAGCAGTGATGTGAGAAATGCGCCCAGTATATGCCTTCTCCACTCACTGTAGCCGCGGCCTCTGTTATACTTCAGAGAAAGAAGCAGGTCATTTCTCTTCCGGGCACGTTTATTTCTATTGATATCTCTTGTATGCAAAATCTTCAGTTCCACTTTTTCCCCGCCCTGCTTTTCTTCATATTCATGAAAAATCCTGCAGTAATGCGCCATCTGATTCCTCACATACAAAATATCATCTCTGGAAAGATACCTTTTGTCCAGTCTGAGTTCCCGGACAGGCCCGGTGATCTGAAACGCATCTGCGTTTTCCTCCACGTCCAGTAGGTCATTATAATAGTAACACTCCTGTGCCCCTGAGACGTATCGAAGCAGAATATACTCTGTGTTAAATTGTCCTTTTAAACTTTTCTCTTCGAATTCCCTTATCCTGGCTTCTATACTATTTTTCTGCAGACTGACGGATATCCTTACCACAGCAGTCAGCAGCACTTCTGATATTACAGCCAGCAGAAGAATATAGCGTATTTGAAAGTGTTCCTTTGGTATCAGCCAGGCAAACAGCAGAAAGTAAATCAATATAATCCCCAGGCTGGTAAGGGGACCTGCCCATATTCCTCTCTTTTGGTTTAATATTCCGGCTCTCTGCCTGAGGTTCTGAGGCACAGTATCGTATACAAACCATTCTTTTGTATATTCTTCTTTTATTTGCTCTGTTATCATGGGGTGTCCTCCTTGTCTCCCGGAACATAGTAACTATATTCTTTCTTTTCCCTTGTATCAATTTCTTTTTCATAGCCGGAGGATCGAGTCCCACACTTCCGTCTGTGCCATAACTCACCTGAAATGCCAGGTATGCCCCTTCTCCTTTCATAATCCGATACGTAGTTTCCCCCTCGGTCTCAGATTTTTCTGCCGGATGGTTTGGATCTATATACGTGTCCCGTGAATTGATTTTCATGAGATAGTCAAATCTGTCGCCTGCCATCAGTTCCATATGCTCAATCTGCCTGCTTACGTCGATCCCATTCACTGCCTGCCGTTTATCATTTTCCTCCATAGCGCATCTTGCAATCCAGAAAATATCTTCCGAATCAGTCACTACTTTGGCACTTCCATAAATATCTGCATCATAATTTGTCAACGCAGGATCCTCTTTTAAAATCGATCTCATCTCTTTTTGCAGATCTTTTCCCCTCTCTGTTTTGTCCATAGGCTCATATTCCGTGTCAAAGTCTATCGGCGCCTGGGTTTGATAGAACTGCATGGGGGCCGATTTATCCATGGTCACTCTGCATAATGTGATAGTTCCTCCTTCTTCCAGAAAATTGTTTTTTCCTATTACACAGCTCTCATCCAACACAATTGTCCACTGTGGAAGCCCGTTACGGCATAGGGCAACCGCCAGAGTTCCGAACTGGACACATTCATCGAATGTGTAGGTCTCTTCTGTCTGTGAGGCAGTGCGTATTGTGATGCCGTCTATTCCTCTTTCGATCTCCCAGCCTGCCAGGTTCTTTCCGATTCCATCCCATTTCCCGGTGATCACCGTGTACACATAATCCGAAGTAATTCCATTGCCTCTATCCCCATAAGTCAGGACATACTGGTGCACGTTTCCGTCGTCGGGAGAAGTATAGGTTACCGCACAGACATCATCAGCCAGCCACTGCAGCTTCATATCCCTGTCTGCGGTGTAAGGAAACTGGTCGGATACTTTGGCAAAACAGAGCCTCTGATTCAGATAGGTTGTGACCCTGCCTGCTTCCTCTTCGTATTTCATCACTGCCATGTGTTTCAGATCCGGTGATACACTGATCACAGACGACTGCCCTCCTCCCGAATGGAGCCCATATACCAGATTCATTAAAAAAAGGATGCCGCCTGCTGCCAGGCCGATATTCCTGATCCATTTCTTACGCACAAGCATGCCAAGACTGACAGCTGCCATCACGATAATAAACCTTTGCGCAGTAGATATTTTCGCGAAGATAGAGGCAGGTCTGGCGATCACAAAGGTCATCGTCATCATAGCATTTGTGATCGCGGCATTTGGTATCTGGGTAGGTCTCTGGGGTCAGAGTGATGAATACACAGGATTCCTGGCAGGCGTTGTTAACTTCTCGGGGACGATGTCCTTCGGAGCTAAGGTATTCCCTCTCGGTATTATGGCTATCCTCG
>OLSM01002273.1_pt1 | contig 12676 bp, 11 predicted proteins | sample 1672721 | NCBI WGS metagenome assembly OLSM01 (sample SAMEA3136717, study PRJEB25190) | human gut metagenome | reverse complement strand
CCAATCAACCGTCGGCTCGGCCTTATGCGAGACCTGCTTCTTGTTGGAGCCGGTGCCGGCCTCGACCTTGGCGGTCTCGGGTTTGGGGGTGAAGGCGCCGGTCGCCCATGCGCCGCCGAGCCCGAGTCCCGCGACGACGAGCGCGACCGCGGCACCGATGGCGACCTTCCGTTTCAAAGGCATTGTGCCGTCTCCGCTTCCATCGGGTACGAGGTCGAGCTCCTGGTCCAGCTCGTCCTGGAGTTTGTTGTTGTTCTCATCCATGATGTTGCCTTTCTCTAATCCCCTATCGGATTCTATTCTATCGTTCGGACATGATGATCTCGGCCACGCGATCGACCCGGACGCCGCTTGCGATCATGTCCAATGTCGTGACTATGCGAGCCTTCTGCACGGGTCCCAGGGAGCGGATCGTCTTGGTCTCGGACAGGCCCAGCGCGCGGAGTAGTGTTCTCGCACCTACCGCCCCCACGCCGGGACAATTCTTGAGGAACGCAAACATTCTGATTTTAGCTGCGACGCGGCTCTCATCGTTGAGCACATCGACAGGGGCTATCTCACCTGCCTTGAGGCGCTCCTTGAGAGCGGCGCGCTCCCGGCGCACCTCTACAGAGCGTTCACGGCCCTGATCAGATATTTGCTTTGAGTAGCGAATTGAGTCATTCGGCATGGCACCGTCTCCTTAAATCCCTATTGCGGACTGATGGGCGCCCTGAATAGTGGCGCATTGACGGTGTCGATTACCTTAAACCACTTATACCCCATGATGGTCGCAAAAACAAGGAACTTTACCCTTCTTCCGGTAAGGGGCACTTCTTTTACGGCCGTTGTAGGGCATCTGGAGGCGTGTGTCCTGCTGGGGAACTGCAACGCTGTTATCGGGCACTCAATTATCCTAGAATACGAAATCGACAAGTGCTCGGCATGAAGATCGCGAGGGATGAACGTCACGTAGAACTCATCTGTCATCGACTTGCTGGCATTGTCCTGTTTACGTCTGCTCGCCAACGGCACCTGCGCTACCCTCATCTGTGACATGTTCAACGTCCTGCCGCCCTATATGGACTACTGGTTACACCGGCGGCGTAGTCCGCTAAAATGGCGGCATCGTGGTATACACGATAGATAGGAGCCGCAATGCCGTCGAACATACCAGCAACCACCATCAGGATCGAGCCGGAAAAGAAGAGAGGCATCCGCCATCCTCGACGAACTCGGCCTCTTCATGTCAACTGCCGTCAACGCATGCCTCAAGGCGCTCGTCCGAGAAGGCGGGATGCCATTCGAGATGAAGGTCGCGCCAAAGAAGAACGAGGAGTAGCCTGGATGCCGCAAATCGAGAAAGAGAAGACAGATAGAGGCCTCGCGTACATGGAGGCCATCGCGGGGCGGTGGTTCTAAATGGCGTCATACACTACCGAGCGCGAGGGACAGATCGAGTTCTACGAGACGTTCATCCCGAGGGTAGACCCAGATTTGGATTTGGACGGGATTCTCGCTGACGACAACGACGGCGTTATCAATGGGAACCTCCTGGAATTTAAGCTTCGCGTCATCGATCTTAACGCCGTTCTATTCCAATGCGTCAAGTACCTCTCCGCCCGCCGACTTAAGGGAAAGCCGGTTCCTGCGAACGTGGTGATCGTCTCACTTGAAGATTCCGTTGCCTACATCTATCGCTCCGAGGACTACCTTGGACAGATTGAGACGGTGTACAACGGCCCTTCGTCCAAGAACAACAGGGATTCACGGCAGGCAAGTATGCGGACAAGCTGGACTATTCAGACCAGCTTTCTGCCGAAAGGCTCGTAATGACGCTGAAGACCGACAATTACACGAAGACCCACATAGACGAAAATTGCATCGTCGGATGGGCGGAGGAATACTATCGGCTGAGACCGGACGCTCGCAAAGAGCACTTCATCGGCGACAGCACAGGAAAACATCAAGTTACTGGAGAGATTAGACAGCCCAAGATTTTTGAGCGGTACCTGATTCCCTATACCGGTCAGACCAATGTCAAGTTCGATTATCTGATGGACTGCCTGAACGATTTCCTTCAGAAAAAGGACCTGGGGGCTTTTTTCACCCCGGAGCCCTATGCGGAAAAAGCCAGGGAGCTTTTGGCGCAAGCTATCTCGCGCGTACCTTCAGGAAACGATTATGTCGTCATCGACCGCTGCGCCGGTACGGGAAACCTAGAACGGGGCCTTTCCGAGGATATTCTGTCACACTGCATCGTATCGACGAAGGAGTATTACGAGTACAAGGTGCTGCAAGAGCTGATCGGCTCGAAGGTTCGCCATATCATCCCGCCCATCGAGGCCGAGGACACCTTCGATGCCGGTAACGTAAGGGGCGCCGACGCTTTAACTCAAGAGTATGTCGAGAATCCACTTATCAGGCGTTATATCGATGACCCGTCATGTACGATTATTCTCTTCGAAAACCCACCGTTCGCTGAGACCACTTCAATGGAACATCAGAAGCGCGGCGAGGGAAAGCGGTCGTCTTCTGGCTGGAAGGCAAGTTGGGTTCTGGAACAGATGAGAAAGGCCGTAAAGGAGAATCCATCGATTTCTGGAACGTCGACCAACGATATGGGAAACGCCTTCATCTGGTCCGCGTTCGAGTACTATCTCCGACAACCAACCGACAGTTATGTCGTTTTTTCACCGGTTAAGTACTGGAAGGCCCAGGGTCTCGTGAAGAAGCGCTTCATTGACGGCTTCGCCGGGGACAGATTCCATTTCCATGCAAGGAAGCACTCATGTGTCCTTGTCGCCCTATGGTCGAATGAGGACGCAGAGAGCGATTCGTTCACGGTGGACGGCTTCGATATCGTCAAAGGAAAACTCGGGGCGCCGGTTTCTCTTGATTTCAGAAAAGTCGACTCGCTCTACAGCTCTCGTTACTACGACAAGCGCAAAATGAACGATGACATCGATGGCGGAATCCTTCTGCAAAAAACTGGGATCGAGGCAACGACGCAGAAGAAGCGGCTTAAACCCCGCTGGAACAAGAACATTCTCGGCTATATGGTCGCGGACGGGGTCGGGTTCGATAATCCCGAACTCCATTCGATACTTGTCTCGGCCGGCATATTCAACGGCAATGGCTTCTATCTCCGCCGTGACAACTTCTTGCAGAAGCTGCCCATGTTCGCTGCCTCCCGCTACATCTCCTACAACGGATCTTGGACGGAGCGAGGGCGCGTTATGAAGTCTGCCGACGGAGCGGACAAATTTCTGAAGGACGCCGCTTCCGGAAAGTTGAATCAATGGCTGTTGAGGACGCTCCTGTTCACATGCTTGGAGTACCAGAATCATATGCGCTCGTTTACGGGCGGCGACGGTAGAACATACAGGAACGAACTGTGCCTTGACACTTCGAATGGCAGCACGGTGGCTTCCGAGACGCTCAAGAAGCTCGATTGCCGCGTTCGCGAAAGCGAGCTTCTGGCCGCATGGTCTAGGGTCCTTGAGGAGGCAAAGGAAACGACTCTATACGACAGCTCACTTACGTATGGTTTCTATCAGATAGGGGAAGAGCTCAACACATGGCATGAGCCGCCAAATGGAAAAAAGGGACGAATATATGATTACCCGTCCCTAAACGGGTCGATTCGTACTCTCAAGGAGCTTAACAAGGAGTACTACCTTAAGGAGATTGTCCCTAAGCTTTTCGAATATGAGTTCCTAAAATAGTGCGTCGATTGAATCGAGTAATCTGTTTTTCTGACTGTGCCTCCTGAATCGATTATCAGATTCTGGGGGTACAGTCAATTTATCTATGCATGAAAGCCTTTATGTCAATTCTGGTCTAACAGAGCCATTACTAATGCGCGATATTCTTGCAAACCAGAACGCTTCGATATTTCGCCCCACCCAACGCGGAGGCGCAAGTAACCAGTGTAATGACGGAATCAGTGCCGCCGAAATCCGATTTTTCACTTGCGCAGTCGGACAGCGTGTTGAGCCAGGCATCGAAATCCGATTTCCCGGCAAAATCAAACCTGAGCAGCACGTCATAGCTCATCGGCACCTTTAAGCCGTACAAGGGTGTATAGCGAGAGGTTCTACCATCCTTGTCCTTGAAGGTCACAGTACCGATACTTGAAAAACAGTCCGTTCGATAGCAATTCTGGAGTTCACTAAACGCCAAGGACCCGATTCCCATGTTGTGACCGTAAATAAGCATGTTCGAGCTTGTTGGCGACGACCCCTCTGCAATGTACGGACATCCGGAAAAAGACGGTGTGCGATCGAAGCCGTGATTGAGATAGAAGCCCTTCGAATCACCTTGCCGGCATGAGACAACAGGGGTCGAGATCGAGGTCCCTTCAACGGTGAGCCAGCCGGCATAGTCCGGGTTCTCATCTGCAAGAGACTGTCCACCGTCTTCTGCCTGCGCCTTCTGCTCAGCTGTATTTGTAATGACAGTCTCTCTTACAACTTCTGCGCCGAGGCATATGAAGATGAGCACCGAAGTCACGAGAACACCTACGGCGATCCTTGCGGTGGCAAAATGCTTAGACCCCGATGCTGCGCGTTTACATTTCCGGTCGAAGCGCCTTTTTGCAAGCTCGCTGACCGGACCCATAAGGGGATTCATCCCTTCTTCTCCTTAATTTGCTCCTTGACGCCCGGCCAACCCATAGACTTTTCAGGCGAAAATTCCTCATCATCGTGGAAACGTTTGACCTGAAAACCGCAGCCGGACGCAAGCACGAAAGACCCGCCTCTGTAGGCCCAGCTGTTAGATTCGCAAACGATGGATTTCCCAGACTTAGACACCTTCAAAGCGCTGCCACACAACGGACAGACCCCGTATTTCCTGAGATTCTTCTCATGGGCGCGCCTCTTGGCGCACTCGATGACAATCGTTGCATCCCTTTTGGTAAGGTTGTCGAAATCTAGGTCGCCCGCGGAGTCACCCAGAAGCCTCTTTATAAAAGTCAGCTGAGGCTCCGAGGCCGGATCCTCGGCCCATTTTGCCGCGCGTTCGCGGTCCCATAGCGCTCTATCGTGCGAAGTCTCGTAGTTTGATTCAAGCCAAAGGAGAATGTCCTGCTCGGCAACTTCAAGCGACCTATAATACCTGCGCTCCGTCTCCCCCAACCTCGTAAGGTCCGCAGTACAGCAATCGAGAAGATCCGGTTTATAAAGCGTGACCTGCCATCCCCTGTCTGATGCGCCGGGGCCGGCGATATTGCGATCGCCGTTGTAGTGGATAACCCATGCGATGGATCCCGTGGAAGATAGCACGTTGACCTTGCGCGACGTGAGAACCCAGCCGGAGGGGCAATCCTCCACCTCCTCGACCCTTCTTCCCAAATCGAGGAGCGAGCCATCGAGTTGCTTCTTACCGACCCTCTCGGGGAAATCCCTTTCATTGAGTCCGAACAACGTTGGCGGAGTGCAGATACTCTTGTCGTCCGACACGCCCAAACAGTCGATAAGCCTAAGTGATTTCTTTTTATAGCCGGTTACAGGGTCGGTGTAGAGCCTCAGCCCTCGCCCGACCATTTGCGTATAAAGGGATGGATTCTTCGTCGGGCGTGCCAGCAATACGGTTTCAATTAACGGCATATCCGTGCCCTCGGTAAATACCCCGTAGTTGATAAGACATGGAATCTCGCGCGTAGTGAACGCGTCAATGATCTGTCGTCGCTCGTCTGCCGGCGTGTTTCCATCGACCACCACGGATCCAGGAATGAGTTCGGCCAGTGAATAGGCATGGTGAACGCTCGACGCAAATATAAGCGTCTGGCCTACATGAAGCTCATCGTATGCAGCAGCGACCTGTCGATTCGTCTCTGGGCGGTCAACCCGCTTCGCGAGTTCACTCACCCGGAAATCGCCCATACCAGTACGGACACCCTTCGTCGACCAGTCCACGATGGTCCTGCGGCAATCAATATCGCAAAGATATCCGTTGGTGATTCCCCAACGCAGGTCTTTCTGGAAAACGATATCGTCAAATACCGCTCCGAGCCCTCGGTCGTCTCCCCTTCTCGGCGTCGCCGTGAAACCGATGTGGAGGCGAGGCCTCAAGTAGTCGTAGATTTTCCGATAGGATGGTGCCAGGGCGTGGTGCGCCTCATCGGTGATAACCATGTCGAAGTCGCCGGGTTTAAATTCCCTTTGGAGGCGATTCGCAAGCGTCTGCACCGAAGCCGAGACTACCTCCTCACCATGCGAGTGCCGCTCGGCCTTTTCTATGCCGACCGGGCAGCTGTAGTACTTAACTGGCTGGGTCACAAGCTCCTCACGATGGGATAGAAGTAGTACCCTCCCCTTCCTGCCTATTTTGCTGAAAGTCACGGTTTTACCGAGCCCCGTGGCCATCTGCACGAGATGAGATCCACTCTCTAGGGAATTGCAGATATCCACGCACTCCTGCTGATAGTCCCTGAGAACAATCTCATCGGGTGACATTGCCCCAGCCCTCCTCAACGGTAAGCCCCTCCACGCCTGCTGCTAGTCCGTTGACGAGCGCGGCATGCGCGGCGGGCCCCATGGCAATTACCTTTTCGATGAGCTTTTGAATGTTGCCGAAATACCAGTCCTCATTCATCAGGCACGCATCATCACTAAAGCCAAGGCGGTCTGGCAACGTGATAGATAGCCCGCACTCGAAATCGGACAGGGGATCGCGAGTGAGGAGCGCAAGCCCATGAGACTCCACAAGGAGTGCCCGCGCCAAGTCATCTGGGCTCACGACTAGCATCCTGTCGCACAGTTCGCGATACTCGTCGTTGTCGCCTCCGGGCATCTTGTAGCTTCGATCGAGGAATATGCCGTTGTCTGGGTTGGAGATATCGAGGTATTCACGTTGCAGCGCGACACCCGACTCATACGACGGATCCGGCATATGCACCTCATCGATGCAACCGGTCTCGTAGTAGATCCTCAAGGATGAAGTGTTCATCTTTAAACCGTGTTCTTTCTCTCGGAAACCGCCGCGACCTCAGGACGGATGTAAACCGAAGGTGCTTGGGTTTTTGTCGCTTTCTCGATGCTCTCGAAACGACCTCTGTTCTCATGAAGGATTCGCCTTGAAGCGGCCGACTCCAACGCGGCCGCAATAGCCATCGAATCTCTGGTTTGGATTGAAGTCGGAACGCTGAGTTGCCGTCCATTGGACCTTCGCAGGAACTCGCCAACCGAGGGGACGCCTCGCAAATCCCTTACGGCCCTTGCGCCGACAAAGCCCTCGATTGCCCCAAGGGACTCGCTTAACGACTTGGCGTCAGCTCGTGCGCCATCAAGCGATACGGAGAGGCCACCTAGCTCATCTCTTAGCCTGTTGAGAATTGCTCCCGCTTCGCTTTCGTAGCTATCGGCCCCCGATACCTCGGGAGCGACTTTTGAAAACGCCATTTTGCAAAAGGCGGTATCGTCGTCAATCTGATCCAATAGGGCGTTACGCTCTTTTCTTTCTGCTTGCGTTATCGACGGTAGCGACTCCAACTCGTCGATCCTCGCCCTGGCAGATGCAATCCTCTCCGAGCGCTCCAATACATCTTCTGCAATAGATATCGATGACTCTATTTCATGGGCCTCTTGCTCCATGGCCTCAACCTTGAGCATCTGAGACCTGAAAGCCTCCTCAACTTCTGAGACGGAGCTATACCCGTCAGCAGAAATTGCGGAAAGGGCTTTAATGCCGGCGCCAATTGCACCTATACCACGACGGCTTGATTTTGCTGCAATTCTTGACCTGAGGGCATCCTCGAGCCCCCTGTTATGCGGCGAATAGCCCGCGTTTGGAACCTGAGATTTATGCTCTTGTCGCCTTGTGATTCTAGAGCTCGTCTCCCCATTCACGACATCGACGGGTATCCCCAGTCGGGCGCGAATTCCGAACTCGTCATAATTCGACCCGAGTGAAGACGCAAGGACCTTCTTGTCGTGACCACCGCTGTCAGGATGCCTATATCCAATACCCCGACGACTCCATTCCACTGTAAAGCCTTCAGCCTCGAATCTCTCTACGAACTCATCCCAGTCGGAGCTATTTGCGATTGACTTATCAATAGCATCCCTAATCTCCGCCACCCAACTTCGGCGCCCACGACGCCTAAGCGAGCGTTCGGCAGCACTCATGCGAACTGACTGGATTGTGGGGGCCTGCCGCCCCTCTCGCATTGCCTTCCTGCGCTCAGAGAGATCCGGCAGCGTTCCCATGCCATGCTCGCGCGCTATCTCTTGTGCAACACGCGCCATGGTGTCACTGTCCTCGGGCGTTATTTGAGCTTTAAGTCCATTGGAAGAATTTACCGCATTGAGGATAACATGCGCGTGCATGACCCCATGTGCGTTGTCGTCGTGAACCGACCAGATCCACTGCCAGCCCTGCTCTGCTGGCCAAACCCTCTCACACCATTCCTGGGCGAGCTGGCCAACCTCCTCTGCAGATGCACGGTCCCTAGGGTCGGGCGACAGGACCCATTGGTAGTAGTTCCTCCAGACTAGGTCGGGGTTTGATTTTCTTTTCCGCTCAAACCACTCCGGGGGTTTATCCTTGCCAAATCTTTTCCGCGTTGCATCCATGACCTTATGCCATCCGAACGGGGTATCGGGCAGACCTGGGGAATGGCCGAACGCCATGGATCGCGAGGCGGATTTGTCACCGGTAAGGTATTTCTCCATCCTCTCCTCGTGATCCTCCGCACCCCTATGGCCAAATGACAGATAGTCATCGACCTGCCTGCAGCTGCCGCTGCCGCCCGAAATTGTCTTAAGAAAGGGCATCGCGCCTCCTTTCGGCGGGATATTCGGCCTCGATTGCACGAGATAGCCGCTCGCATGCGTCAACTAAATTGGGCTCAACGGTATCAATCGCCGCGAAAATGGCCATAGACAGCCTTCTGGCTTCGGCGGCCCGGGACTGCCCCGCTATCGCCTTGGCGTTCGAGTTGAGCTCAGATAGCTGCACTGAAATTGCAATGAGCTCGTCCCAGATGCTTCTTAGGGTGGACCCCGATGAAGCATGGGTCTCGTAGAGCGTCTTATACAAGATGTACTCAGTGATGGACATGTTGAGGCCCTTTGCCAATGCACGAATGGCGTCTGCCTCCTCGATAGTGCTTCTGGCCTCTATGCGCGCCTCTTTTAGCTGTTTCTTACGGGGCTTCTTGCTCATGCACTGTCTCCTAATTCATGCTTCTTCAAGCGTAGGGCAGTGATACGTACCGTGCCGTACAATTTGGTGACAGGTGGTGCCAATGTGTTTTATGTCCTATCTACTGGAATACCTGCCAGAAGAAAGGGTCCGTTAAATCAGTAAGGGTCTATGTCATTCCCGAACTACGGAAAGTGGCATCTCCAGATCACCCGATTAACGGTATTTTGTAACTTAAGTAGAAGTGGAAAGGCGAATAGTGATAAGAGAGAACTACTGAACTACGTAATAACGCAACTGTGCAATAGCGCGACTATGTAGTAGCGTAACTGTGTAATAGCGTAATAACGGCAGAGCGGAATAACAGAACCACGTGACTGCGGCATAACAGGACTGCTTAACATTTCAGGGAATGGGGCACTGGTCCCGCTCGCTTTGCACTCTGGACAAACCTCTTTCTTAAAATACAGACAGCTGCAATCCCACTTTCGCATGCGAGCTGTAACGAAAGCCGACCTTATTCCGAGCAATGGCTGAACGCCTCTCATCAACTCTTTGGATCCAGTTTGATAGTCAAGCTACTCATTCTCATAAAGCGTAATTGTTAGATAAGTGAACTATGCAAGAAGTGAACTAAAGAAATATGTAATAACGAAAGGACGTAATGACGTAACGACGTAAAAGCGGAATAGCCTAAATACGAAACTACAACATAGCGTGCCTACTCAACAATCAGCGAATGGGGAAGATGGTCGCGGTCACTCAATATTCTGGGAAATGCCCTGCAGGAAATACCATAAGACTCGACCCTATATTCGTGTCTGATACTTCTCGGTAACAGACCTTAATTTCGAGATCAAGCAGAGAGCCTCTCGACAGTTTTACGGTTTGAGTTTGGTTGCGGGCATACTAAGTAAAAACCGACAAGACCAGAGTTTGACCTATCCGCAAGGCAGCATTGTGATCCACTTTATGAACGAGCTTCAGTTTTCGAGGGTGCGATGTTCGCACTAACGCAATGGCAACACAGTGATATTGCGTTATCACCGGATAACTGATTAACGGACAAAGCAAATAAGCGGACTATGCGAAAAGCGAACTATAGAACTACGTGATAACGGCAGTACGTCATACCGTAACAAAAGAAAAACCGAATAACATAACTGCGCGACCAAGCCACAAGGAACTGTTGGGCACTTAAAGAACGGGAATGCTGGTAGCGGACGTTTGGTACTCCAGACAATGCCCTTCATCAAATACCACCACCTGATCCCGCGCTCACACTTAAGCCGCCAAGACCGCTGACCCAACTTACGGTTTCTATTAGTGCGTCTCACGTCAGCCTAATGGCGGCAGTTCGGTTGACAGAGCGCGCAAGGTGAAATTCATCAAGATCGGAGCATGGCGTATCCGCTAGGTATCGTTATGGCTCATTGCGAATATGAAACCGAATGGGCCACGCCTGTAAAGGATGACCGGCAATGCTTTTTAGGCTACGAAATGAAGATCTATCTAACCGCTCAATATAGGTAAAACGTAACTCCATAAGAGATGAACTACGTAAGAGATGAACTAACGAACTGTGTATTTACGCAATAACGTAATAACGTTATTGCGTAACTATTTATCGCCGCAGGCGCCGGGTTTTAGGGCAGAGCCCTAACAAGCGCCGCCCTTGGCGGCGGTACGCTACCGGGCAAAACGCAGTTTTGTACGGCAGCGTACGACTCTTGCGGACAAAATTCAGGACCGAACGGTACGATGTTCAATAGTTCTGCTATTCCGTAGTTTCGTGGTTCGTATTTTACGGTTTGCCGCTATTGCGCTATTGCATCTTGTCGTTATCACGTAATTCTGTAGTTCGCGATTCCCGTTGTTCATGTAATCACCTTTTCCATAATTCAGTAGTTCGCCTTACGATCGAACGGGCAATGGGGCCCGGCGATAAATGGTTACCCATTCGATACCGGAGCCCCACTGCCCGTTCGATAGAGTTAAATAGAAAAACGCCGGCGCCGTCTTTTGGCGGCCCCGGCGTTTCGTCTTATGCCGATGCGGCGGTCACTCTGTCGCCTCTGCCGAACCCATAACCGGATTCATAGCCGTCGGCTTTGACATAAGGACGCTAGTAGTCCTGACTTTAATCTTGGTCGTCCTCAAGCCGATCCCATCCATGTGACGGTTGACGGATTCGGGGACGACGATCGCGAGCGCCAGGGACTCGTCATTGCTGACCTGCTCCGCATAGGCTCGCTTGAGGCCGGAGATGAAGCCAAGCATCCACGTCCCCTTTACGCCCTTCTGGCGTGAGACATTTCCGTACCCCATGGCCTTCATCCGCGCGCAATAGGTCCTGAAGCAGTTCTCGGCCGCATTGGCGCTCGCCCTAAAGCAGCACGAGGCGACAACGGAATCCTCGCCCTCGCCAACGAAAACGACAGTCCTTCCATTATTGCTATATGACGTGTAGGCCCTGCACCTATAGTTCGCTGCAACAACAAGTGCGAGGGTTTTCTTCCACTCGGGAATTCGACGGCCGAGATCGCAAGCCTCCTCGCCGACTTCTGCCGGTGAATCGTCCAGATTGATGTCCTCCAACTTGAGGTTGTTCGCAACGAGGAGCCTCTGGAGCGCCAACGAGGCGGCACGCGCTTCGCCTTCGGTCGCAGCCCCGTCGATGAGGGCGACGATCTTCCTGATCTTCTCGTCAATGTTGTTCATGGATTTCTCCTTTGGAGTGGGGCGAGGGCTCGCAGGCCCTCGCCATTGGCTGTTCTTGAAATTAGGCGGCTACGACAGACTGGATTTCCCTGTCCTTGTTGCAGACACCATCGGGATTGAGAATTTCAATTGCTATGGGGAGCATCGGCGACTCGTGGTACGCATGGCTCAGCTTTGCAATGTAGAAAGTCATGCCGTCGTCGATCTGAGCCCTGTCGTGGGCGAAGAACTGTCCAATCATGTAGCTTTCGCCGTCCACTTCCGTGGTTCTCATGGATACGCCGGTTCCAGCACTCCAGTAGGCGTCACGGGCGCGGTTGTACGGCGCTTTGGAATGGACCGAGATTTCCTTGCCGGCGAATGGGTCATAGATGACGATGCCGTTCCCGTTCATGCCGTCCTCGAATAGCCCGTCGAAACGGAAGAACTCGAACTTCTGATTCGAGTCCACCTGCTCGAGAATGTTTCGAGCCTCCTCACTGACGCTATTGCAGCTGCCGAGGTAATGTTGGATTGCGGACGTTTCGAAAACGTTGCTTTCGAAAAGGATCCAGTCTGTGAATACCCTATTCATGAAAACCTGAAGCGACTCGTTTCCATCATCATCAAGGTAAAACTGGCACTCGCGCTCGAACTCCGTCCTCGCCCTTTCCAAGAACTGGGGCTTGCGCTCGAGATGCCACAGCCCCATGTTGTAGACGGCATCCTGCACCCTGTTGTAGAGGTTGATGTTCTCGTTCTTCTTGTCCACGTTCGGACCTCCTAACCGCGCGGCGTCGGCACCGCCCCTTGCGTGTGCCCTTGACTGCCCGCCGCGCGTCGCTTT
>OLSM01002271.1_pt1 | contig 12681 bp, 9 predicted proteins | sample 1672721 | NCBI WGS metagenome assembly OLSM01 (sample SAMEA3136717, study PRJEB25190) | human gut metagenome | reverse complement strand
GGCCGTGGCCAGCGGCACCCGGTAGTACCGGCAGGCATCCGTGTAGCGCTTGCGCGCGTTGGCGGACGCGCCCTGGTCCAGGATGAGCAGCCCGCACTTTCCTGTGCGGATGGCGCCCAGGCACCCATCCTCGCCAAAGGCGATTTGTCCGGCCCGGGCGCATAGGCCCAGCAGGCCCCGCGCTTTGTCCTCTTCCCTCATGCGTCCTCCGTCTCGGGCGCCGGGAGGTTGGCCAATGTCTGTTGCAGCTGCTCCACCACCTCGGGGGTGAGCTGCACCTCCAGCTGGCGCTCCAGCTGCTTTTGCTTCAGCGCCCGTGCCAAGCAGGCGGCGTCCCGGCACAGGTAGGCGCCCCGGCCGGGTTTTTTGCCCGTGGCATCCATGGAAACCTCCCCCTCCGGGGAGCGCACCACGCGGATCAGTTCCCGCTTGGGCTTCATTTCACGGCAACCCACGCACATGCGCATGGGAATTTTCTTGGGCTTCATCCTTTTTCCAATCCCTCCGCGATGCTTTACAGCGTGTCGTCCTCATCCGCGCCGGACAGCTCAACGCCTTCCAGGCCGCCAAACGGGCTGATCACGGGCGGCAGCTCCGGCTGGGCTTCCTCCGGCGCTTCCTCGTCCACCATGTCCGTCAGGGCCGCGGCCTGGCTCTGGCTCTTGATGTCAATCTTCCAGCCGGTGAGCTTGGCGGCCAGGCGGGCGTTCTGCCCCTCCTTGCCAATGGCCAGGGAGAGCTGATTGTCCGGCACCACCACCCGGCAGGCCTTCTCGCCCTCGGCCACAAAGACGCTGAGCACATGGGCGGGGTTCAGGGCGTTGGCCACAAACTCGGCGGGATCGGCGCTCCACTTGATGATGTCGATCTTCTCGCCCTTGAGCTCCTCCACCACCCGGTCCACGCGGCTGCCCCGCTGGCCCACGCAGGCGCCCACGGGATCAATCATCATGTCGGAGGAATGGACGGCCATCTTGGTGCGGCTGCCCGCTTCCCGGGCGATGGACTTGATGGTCACCACGCCCCCGGCAATCTCCGGCACTTCCATTTCAAACAGCCGCTTGACCAGGTTGGGGTGGATGCGGCTGACCCGCACCTGCGGCCCCCGGGGTCCCACGGGGCCGGAACGGTGCACCTCCAGCACATAGACCTTGATGTGGTCGCCGTCGTGGAGCACCTCGCCGGGAATCATGTCCTGCTGCTCCAGCACGCCCTCGGTGCGGCCCAGCTCCACATACACCGCCTTGGGTTCCACCCGCTGGACGATGGCCGTGAGGATCTCGCTTTCCTTCTCGATGTACTCGTCGTAGATCTTGCCGCGCTCCGCCTCGCGGATGCGCTGCATAATCACCTGCTTGGCCGTCTGCGCGGCCACCCGCAAGAAGCCCGTGGGCGTCACGTCCACCTCGGCGATGTCGCCCATCTGATAATCGGAGCGCAGCCGGTGCGCATCCTCCAGGCTAATCTGGCTGGCGGGCTCCTCCACCTCGGGCACGATGAGCTTGCGGGCGTAGACGTGTGCGATTCCCGTCTCCCGGTTCATGGTCACCGACAGGTTGGCGGGCACCACTTCCCCCTTGGTCAGGTTCTTTTTATACGCGGCCTTCAGCGCCTCCTCAATGGCGTTGAACAGCAGTTCCTCGCTGATGCCCTTTTCCTTGGCCAGGGCTTTCAATGCCTCGACGATTTCGGACTTGTCGTTCTTTTTCTCGGTTTTTACTGCTCGCATGCTATCTTTACCGCCTTCCGATTTTTACATTATGCAGGACTTATTCGGACAAGTCCACGTTTTCAATGCCGCTCATGTCCACCACCGGCCGCACCGTGGCGGCCGCCTTTTGCGCAAAGGTGAGCCGCCCCGCCGGGGTATCCAGAAGAATCTGCTTTTCCTCGTCCAGCCCGGCCAGGATGCCCGTATAAACCTTCTGGCCGTTCACGGCCTTGAACAGCTTGACCTCCACCTCGTCGCCCAGGTGCCGCTCATAATCCCGGGGCGTTTTCAGCGGGCGGTCCACCCCGGGGCTGGAAACCTCCAGAAAGTCATAGTCGTACTGCTCCAGCTGGGGCTGGATGGCGCGGTGATAGTTCTCGCAGTCGTCCAGGCTCAGGCCCTGGGGCTTATCCAGGTAGACGCGCAGATACTTGCCCGCGCTCTCCTTGTCCAGGCATACATCTACCAGCTCCAGACCCATGCGCTGGGCCAGGGCCTGGCACTTGGGGGTGACGAAGGTGGTCAATTCCGCTTTGGGCATGCTGCATCTCCGTTTCTTGCAAAAAGTAGCCGGTATACGGCGTCAGAACAACATAAAAGAGTGGTCCCCACTTGCCCCTTCTGCGGCCAAAACGCAGCGCTTAGGGGGAAGGCGCTGAGCGCGTCCCCGCCGCATGCCGCGTCTGGGCAGCCTGGAGCAAATGCCACTCTTCTACGGTGAACCCTTCTTTCATAAGGCTCAACCGGTTTCCACCGGATTGCGCTGCGCCTGTGCGCGGAAGCGCACCCGTCCGCTGACGGGCCCTCCCGCGGGAAAATCATACGTTGGCAGTATACCACAGCTTTTCCCGAAATACAAGGGTTTGCCCCGGGGGAACGGAAAAGATTTCTGCCCGGAGGCGACCTATGGTCCCCTGTGTGAGAAAAGCATTGTATTTTTTCTGGAATGCACCTTGACGAACCGCCCCGATGCGCCTATACTGAAGCGTCCTGTTTTTTGATGGCCGGAAGGTTGCGGCGGGAGCCGCATGGAGGCTGGAAGCACGAAAGGGGTTTTACGGCATGCACACCAAGTTTATCTTTGTAACCGGCGGCGTGGTATCTTCGCTGGGGAAGGGCATTACGGCGGCGTCCCTGGGGCGGCTGCTCAAGTGCCGGGGTTTGCGCGTATCCATTCAGAAGTTCGACCCTTATATCAACGTAGACCCCGGAACCATGAACCCCTATCAGCACGGGGAAGTTTTCGTCACCGACGATGGCGCGGAAACCGACCTGGACCTGGGCCACTATGAGCGCTTTATTGACGAAAACCTGACCCAGGCCGCCAACGTCACCAGCGGCCGGGTATACAAGACCGTCATCGACCGGGAGCGCCGGGGCGAATATCTGGGCGCCACCATTCAGGTCATTCCCCATATCACCAACGAGATCAAGCGCAATATTCTGGCCGTGTCCCGGGCGCAGAACGCGCCGGACGTGGTCATCACCGAAATTGGCGGCACGGTGGGCGACATTGAGAGCCAGCCCTTCCTGGAAGCCATCCGGCAGATGCGGGCGGAAGTGGGCTACGAAAACAGCCTGTACATCCACGTGACCCTGGTGCCCTACCTCAAGGCTGCCGGTGAGCTCAAGACCAAGCCCACCCAGCACAGCGTCAAGGAGCTGGGCGGCATCGGCATTTCCCCGGACATCCTGGTGTGCCGCTCCGAGCACGAGATTCCCCGGGACCTGCGGGCCAAGATCGGCCTGTTCTGCAACCTGCCCGCGGATCGGGTGATCCAGAACCTGAACGCCCGCACCATTTATGAAGTGCCGCTGCTGCTCCACGAGGAAGGGCTGGACGAATTGGTCTGCCGCCTGCTGGGCATTGCGGACACCACCTGCGACCTGACCGAGTGGCGCGCCATGGTGGAGCGCCAGCTCACCCCCCAGCGGGAGACCACCATCGGCCTGGTGGGCAAATACGTGGAGCTGCCCGACGCCTACCTGAGCATTGTGGAGGCTCTTACCCATGGCGGCATCCATCACCATGCCAAGGTGAACATCAAGTGGATTCCCGCCGAGGACGTCACCCAGGAGAACGTGGAAAGCTACCTGGCGGATTGCGACGGCGTGCTGGTGCCCGGCGGCTTTGGCTCCCGGGGCCTGGAGGGCAAAATGACCGCCGTGCAATACGCCCGGGAGAAGAAGGTGCCCTTCCTGGGCATCTGCCTGGGCATGCAGATGGCGGTGATCGAGTTTGCCCGCCACGTGCTGGACCTGCGGGACGCCAACACCACTGAAATGGACCCCAACACCACCTACCCCGTCATCGACCTGATGCCGGACCAGAACCTGGAAAACCTGGGCCACACCATGCGCCTGGGCAAGTATCACTGCTCCCTGCTGCCCGGCACCTTCAGCCACAAGGCCTACGGCGTCAGCGAAATTGAGGAGCGCCACCGCCACCGCTACGAGTTCAACAACGAATACCTGGAGCGCTTTGTGGCCGGCGGCATGCGCGTGGCGGGCAAGAACCCCGAGCGCAACCTGGTGGAAATTGTCGAAATTCCCGATCATCCCTGGTTTGTGGCCGTACAGTTCCACCCCGAGTTCAAGAGCCGCCCCAACCGGCCCCATCCCCTCTTCCGCGACTTTGTGGGCGCCGCCCTGGAACATGGTAAAAATAAGTAATAACGGAACCCCGTTCTTGTATGCGTCCTCCCCCTTTTCCTTGTGGAAAAGGGGAAGGACGTATTTTTTTATCGAACCATAGAAGGCCGGTTTTTTTCCACTTTTTAAATATGGTAAAAATATGCAGAATCTCCCGCTACAACACAATTAAAATGATAAAACTCCATTGACAAAAAAAGATTGTTTGTTATAAAATAAACATGTGCGTGTGGAACGACAAAAAGGAGGCAAAATCATGCGCAAGATTCTTTCCCTTATGATGGCGCTGGTTATGGCGCTGTCCCTTTCCCCCATGGCCATGGCTGAGAGCTTCACGGATGGCACCTACACCGGAAGCGGCAAGGGCATGATGGGAAATATCGAGGTGTCCGTTACCGTAGAGGGTGGCAAGATCACCGCGGTGGAAGTCACCTCCCAGTCCGAGACCGCTGGCATCAGCGATCCTGCCCTGGAGACCATTCCCCAGGCTATCGTGGATGCCCAGAGCTGGGAAGTTGACGCCGTGGCCGGCGCTACCTTCACCTCCAACGGTATTATGGAGGCTGTGAAGAACGCCATTACCGGCGAAGGCGACACCGCGGAAGAGCCCGCGGAGATCCCCTTTGAGCAGACCGACATCATCGTGATCGGCGCCGGCATGGCCGGCATGACCACCGCTGCCCGTGCTGCGGAGCTGGGGCTGAACGTCCTGGTGCTGGAGCAGACCGGCAGCGTGGGCGGCTCTGCCATGGTGGCCGGCGGCACCCTGCTGGGCTGCGGCACCAAGATGCAGGAAGAGGCCGGCATTGAGGATAGCCCCGAGCTGTGCTTCGCGGACTTTGTCCGTCTGGGCGGCGCGGGCACCTTCAACGAGGAAATCGCCCGTGAGTTCTCCGAGATCAGCGGCGAAGCCGTGGACTGGCTGGACGATCTGGGCGCCGACTTCGGCGACCGTGAGCCCTACTTCGGCGTGTATCAGCCCCTGAACGTGGCCCGTAACTACAGCGGCAACGGTGGCGCTTCCGCGTTCATCACCGCCCTGAGCAACGAGCTGGACAACTACATTGGCAAGAATGCGTACATCGCCCTGAACACCCGCGTGGAAGGGCTGCTCACCGATGAGAACGGCGCGGTTGTGGGCGTAAAGGCCACGGCGGCGGACGGCTCCGAGGTGGAGTATTACGCGCCTGCCACCGCCATCTGCACCGGCGGCTACGGCGGATCTGAAGAGCTGCTGAAGCAGTACAACTTCGACAACATCCTGTCCACCTCTCCTTCCTTCGTGACCGGCGACGGTTACCGCTGGCTGGAGGAGCTGGGCGCGGCCTTCACCAACATGGACTTCTGCACCGCTTACGCGGGCGGCATCCGCACCAACCCCGACAACTTCTTTGACTTCAACTATTTCGATGTGACCAATGGCTGCCTGTGGGTGGACGTGAACGGCAACCGTATGGCCAACGAGACCGGCGCGGACTCCAAGGTGAAGAGCGACTCCTGGTCCTATGCTGATCAAAACCTGGTGTACACCGTGTTCAGCAAGGAAATGCTGAATCCGGAAGCCGGCGTGTTCTCCGGCGGCGCTTGGGGCAGTGTTCCCGAGGACTTTGATACCTTCATGGCGCAGCTGATCGAGCAGGGCCTTGCCTTCCAGGCGGACACCATCGAGGAGCTGGCTGAGAAGGCTGGCCTGCCTGTGGATGCCTTCACGGCAACCATCACCGCCTACAACGAAGGCTGCGCCACTGGCAATGATCCCTTCGGCCGTACCGAGCAGCTGGTGCCCATGGAGAATGGCCCCTTCTACGCGGTGCAGACCATGCCTTACGTGATGATCACCTCCGGCGGCCCCATGATGAATGTGGATTGCCAGGTGGTGCGCACCGACGGCAGCATCATTGAGGGCGCTTACATTGCTGGCGAGATTGTGGGCATGGCCAACGTTGGCGGCCTGAACTCCATCGGCGGCATGGGCCATGGCAACTGCCTCACCTGGGGCAAACACGTTGCCGAGGTTGTTGCCGAGAAGCTTGGCAAGTAATCCTCCCTTCGCAAGTATTCCTGGCCCGCGCTCCTTCGGGAGTGCGGGCCTTTTTGTGTCGCGAAAGTGGCAGGAGCCACTTTGGAATGTGTCGGCCAGGCAAAAGGCTTTCCTTGCTTTTTCCTGCCTCCCAGAGGATTTCGTCTCCATGGAAGCAAGCCTAACCAAATAAAAAAGCAGTTCCTTAAAAGCTGAGCCACGGTGATGCGTTTTGCGTCACCGTGGCTCAGCTTGCTACATTTTCCCTTTTTACCCGTGGTGCTTCTTCTGCTGCACCTCTTCGATCATTTCCAGCACCCGACGGGTGCCATCCGCCGGGGGAGCCTTGCGCAACGCTTCCTCCAGCTGCGCCCGATCCGCCCATAGGCGGTTCAAGGCAGCGGTAAGGCTGGCCCGGGTGAGATTCTCCTGGAGCAATACCCGGCATAGCCCGCGCTTTTCCAGGCTCTGGGCATTCAAAATCTGGTCGCCGCGGCTGGCCCCCTTGGGATAGGGCACCAAAAGCATCGGCTTGCCCAGGGCCTGAAACTCGCACAGGGCGTTGCTCCCGGCACGGCTGAGCACCAGATCCGCCGTGGCCAGTATGTCCGGCAGCTCCTTGTCCACAAACTCCAGCTGCTTATACCCGGGCGTGCCCTCCAGCTCGGGTGCCAGGTTGCCTTTGCCGCAGATGTGGCACAGGTCAAAGCGGGGCAACAGATCCGGCAGCGCCTCCCGAAGTACCTTGTTCACCGACTGCGCGCCCAGGGACCCGCCCATCATCAGCAGCACCGGCTTTTCCCCTGTGAAACCCAGCAGCGCCAGCCCCTTGGCCCGGCTGCCGCCAAAGAGCTCCGGCCGCAGGGGCGTACCGGTCATCTCCGCCTTGGGTCCCAGGGCGGCGGCACACTCGGGAAAGGTGGTGGCAAACTTGCGGGCAAAAGGGCGGCACAGCTTGTTGGCCAGGCCGGGGGTCAGGTCGCTCTCGTGGCACACCACGGGAATGTGGTGCAGCCATGCCCCAAACACCACCGGCACGGAAACAAAGCCCCCTTTGCTGAACACCACGTCGGGCTTCAGCTTGCCCATAAGCCGGGCGGACTGCACCGCACCGGCCACCACCCGGAAGGGATCGGTAAAATTCTGCCAGGAAAAGTACCGGCGCAGCTTGCCGCTTTTCACCGCGTGGTAATGCACCTGGGGCACCCGGGCGATCATCTCCCGTTCAATGCCCTTTTCCGTGCCGATATAATCAATCTCATAGCCCTCCTGGAGCAGCCGGGGAATCAGCGCCAGGTTGGGCGAAACGTGACCCGCGGTCCCTCCGCCGGTCAGGACGATCTTCTTCATGGTGTTCACGCTCCTCCCCTATACTATACCATATCCCACGGCTGCTGAAAATAGGCGCGGAATTTCCCGCCGGGCATGAAAAGGCAGCGTCAAAGCGTCAGGTTTTCCCCCGGGGCAAGGGTATAGACCCTTCCCTCCTCCTCCAGCCAGAAGGTATAGCTGGTGGGGTTGTGCAGGCAATGGCCATCCACGCTGGCATAGACCTGTTTCCAGGCCAGCACATAGGCGCAGATTTCCATATTGGTGGCATACCAGATGTCATCCCGGCCTGCCAGGCGGTCCATGAACCGCTCAATCACCTGCCAGTTATCGTTGGCCTCAAACTCATAGGCATGCCCCCACAGGTAGAAGAGCTTTGTCTCGTAGATGTTGCGTACCGCCAGGAAGCTGTCGGCCAGCTCCATCAGCCTGGGGTCATCGTGGTGACAGGTGGGGTCCAGCCGCAGCCAGTCCTGGGGCATGCGGAAAGCATGGGTGCTGCGCACTGTCCGGGCATATTGTATGCCGCAGCAGCGCACGGCCTCCACCGTGGCGTCGTCCACCGCGCCAAAGGGATACGCCATTCCCCGCACAATGCCGCCAAACTCACGCTCCAGGTTTTCCCGATCCCTGATGATCTCGTAGACCATCCGCTCCTGGGAAAGTTCCGGCAGGAAGGCATGGGTCAGGCAATGCACCGCCACCTCGTGATTGCCGGTGAAAAGGGCCTTGCTCTGGGCCAGGGTCATGCGGCGGTGGATGGTGCCGGGGGCAAAGGTGGTCCCCTGGGGGGAGAACAGGCCGGAATTCAGGTTGAAGGTTCCTTTCATTCCATGATCGTCCAGCAGCTTCACCAGGCGCATATCCTGTTCCACGCCGTCGTCATAGCTAAAAGTGAGGGCCTTCGTCAGCCCACCGGGATAGCGCAGAAACATGGGGCAGCATCTTCCTTTCTCTCTCGATGTCCTTTCCGACAGGTTCCTTGCCTGCACAGCGTGCCGAAAAAGCAAATTCGGCAAGGGCCGGCTTTGGGTTCTTCCGGCACCTCCCCCAATGGGGTTTTTGACGGCCGCGGCAGGCCTTTTGCCTTCCAGTGCTGTGGTCATTATAAGATTGTCGGAGGGATTTGTCAAAGGCGCAGGGCCGCGTCCCGGGGGTATGCCCCTGTACCCTCCCTGCCCGCGGCCTGCTTTTCCGGACGCCTTTGCGGCACGATTTTATGCCATGGGAAAGGTCCAAAAAAGAGGAGTATCCACCATTGTAACTAATTGTATATGCAGTATATGGAAAAAACGGCCAACGCCGCTTCTTCCAGAAAGCGGATTTGGTCTGCCTGGTGGCGCGTGCATTTGCAAGGGGATCGCTTTTGCAAGCAAATTTGATAGCAGAGGAAGGATGCAAAGTGGATACACCATTCCCCGGCCCATGGAAGCATATTTCCAGACATCCGCGTATTCTGTATTGGTTTTGGACGCCGGAGATCCTTCACGATGAAAAATATCTCAAAGATTTGAAACGCATTGATGAAAAGTCAGCGTATACCATGGTTGTACTTTCTGCCCGGGAGGGCATGGACTTCTTTGACCGGAGCCTGATCCCTCATTTTGAAAAGGCTGTATCCTATGCCCACCGGCTGGGGCTGAAGATCGTGCTCCAGCTGTGGCCGGAGGGGAGCAATTCCACCATTGGGATTTCCCCCGATGAGGCCGTTTCACTGGTGAGTGAAGCGGAGGAAAAAATCCCTGAAAATGGGGAGGTTTCGCTTTTCTGCTTTACGGACAGCGTCAGAATGAAAGAAATCCACACGCGCTTGAAAAGTGAGCTGCTGGCCGTCTATGCCTTCAAGAAAATGGGAGACGGAAAGTACGCGCCGGGCTCCCTGATGGAACTTACAAACTATGCAATCTGCCATGAAGCCGATGAAGGATTGTCCATCCGGCTCTCTGTACCGCAGTGGAAGGGCTATACGGTGTATGCCATGGCTTCGCATTATTACGCGTACGGGGATTGCTTTGGGGACTTTTTTCCCCGGTCGTTTCATGGCCTTCTTGCTGACCTGGCTCCGGTTGGTTTCGACAGCTTTGTTCTGGATGAGTTTCGGAATATAACCATCCGCCATCAGGATGATTGCTTCCGTGACCGGTTATCCGGCAAGGCCTTTTCCGCATGGGTGGAAGCGAGCACGGGCACGAAGATGCGCGAGCTGCTCTTTGCCATGCGGTATGCGCCGGAAGGGCCAGGAATCTGTACGGATTCGGGCCATCAACCAGTATTTTTCCCTGATGCGCCAGGGACCGCGGCGCATAGAGCGTATTTTTAGCGAATACGTGCGGCACTTTTGCGGGGAAAGCGCTTTCCTGGGGCTGCACAATACGTTTCATAACCAGCTGCAGAACGATGAAATCTGGGCAACTGGTTGCAACTGGTGGGGCCTGCCCAGGCAGTACGCCCAAACAGATGAGAACATTACCATGCCCGTCCGCCTGGGGATCAGTTGCAAATGCCCGGAGGCCATTTGCTATGATATGTTTTACAAGGAGGAAATAGAGCCCTTCTTCGTCAAGGCCATGGAGGAAGCAAAGTTTGGCAGCCGCATTCATTACCATGCCATGAACGACCTGCACCGGGGGCAGGACCTGGGACAGGATGCCTTTCTTGCGGGTGTGAATCAGGTGGAAAAGAAGATTGCGCTCCTGGACTGGTTTGATGGTCCCATGCCCCAAATGGATCTATTGATTATTTTCGGCATGCCGGCGCTGTGCAACTGGTACCCCAATATTCGAGCGCGCAATCGGTATGACATCCATGGAGAACTGAATATCCTTGAACGGGCGGATGCCTTATGGAAGGCGGGATGCCGGTGCGCGCTGACTTCCAGCGAGGCGCTTGACCAGGGGAAAATCCGTATGGATGCAACGGGCTTTTTCTATGGCGAGCATCATTTCACGGCTTTGCTATACCTGTACCCCCAGTATGGAACGGAGGCCAGCATGAATTTTCTGGCGCGGGCCGTGTCCTCCCCGCTGCCGGTGCGCATCATTGGCAAGGCCACGCACGATTTCAATGGCACGGCGATTCCGCTGCATCTGCGGCGGATGCTTGGGCAAAGCACCCTGGAGGAAGAGGCTGACATTCTGGCGGACATGCACCTCCCCGTCAGCAAAACCTCGGACCCTTGCCGTTTGGAAAATGGCGCCTATGTTTTCAGCGACTATGCGTCCCTGAAATCGGGTATTCCCCAGGCATTCTCCTGCACCTATGGGGATCAAACGTATACCGGCAGCTATATCGGTTGCGCTGCTTTGCTCTGCAATGGGGAAGGACAGCTGGAGCGCTTCGCCTGCGGCGGTTTTTCCAGGCTGCTGTGCAATGGCAAGGAAATCCTGGCGGTGAAGGAAGCAGCGGACGTATACTGGGAGAAAGATCATCCCACCTTGCAGCTGCTGGACTAAGGGCCTGGACGTTACTGCCTGGGCCCGGCAAAGGCGCCGAAGCAGCCTCATCCGCATGCATGCCGGACGGCATCTTATACCAACAGAAAATACAAAGGAGCGCTTCCACATGATGGAACTAATCAGTCAGCGCATGAGAAAGCTTGCGCCGGAACAGGACCCGTTGCGCATTGGCACAGGGTGGAAAAAGGCGGATCTGGACAAACCGCAGGTATTCATTGAAAGCACCTTTGGCGATAGCCACCCAGGGAGCGGCCATTTGGATCAGCTGGTGGAAGCTGTACGGGCAGGCGTGGCAGAGGCGGGAGGCCATGGCGCGCGATACTTCTGCACGGATATGTGCGACGGGGAAAGCCAGGGCACGGATGGCATCAACTACAGCCTGGCCAGCCGCGATATGATCGCCAACATGATCGAGATTCAGGCAAACGCTACGCCCTTTGACGCAGGCGTATATATTGCCAGCTGCGACAAGGGGTTGCCCGGGAATATGATGGGCATGATGCGTGTGAACATCCCCAGCGTGGTGGTAACGGGTGGAACCATGAACGCGGGCCCACAGCTGTTGACCCTTGAGCAGCTGGGCATGTACAGCGCGCAATATGAGCGCGGCGAAATCGATGGGGAGAAGCTGTCCTGGGCCAAGGAAAACGCCTGCCCCAGCTGCGGAGCATGCAGCTTTATGGGAACGGCCTCCACCATGCAGATCATGGCGGAAGCCCTGGGGCTTTCCCTGCCGGGCAGCGCCTTGCTGCCCGCCACCAGCCCCGACCTGATTGCCTATGCCAAGCGCGCGGGGGCGCTCGCCGTGCAGCTGGCCATGCAGGGCTTGCGGCCCAGGGACATGCTCACCAGGGCCAGCTTTGAAAATGCCATTGTGGTTCATGCCGCAATTTCCGGCAGCACAAACAGTCTGCTGCATATACCGGCTATTGCCCACGAGCTGGGGATAGACATCGACGGGCAGACGTTTGACAGCCTACACCGGCATATACCGTTTTTGCTCAATCTGAGACCCGCGGGAAAATGGCCCGCAGAATTCTTCTACTATGCAGGCGGCGTCCCGGCCATCATGGAAGAGATTCGCGATCAGCTTCACCTGGACGCCATGACCGTTACAGGAAAAACCTTGGGCGAGAACCTTGATGAGCTCAAAGGCAACGGCTATTATGACCGCTGCCAAAGTTGGCTCCAGGCCGCTAACAGGAAGTATGGCCTGCAACTGACTCGTGAGGACATCATTTGCAGGCGAGAGCATCCCTTGGGCCATGATGGCAGCATTGCGGTGCTGTATGGAAATCTTGCGCCGGAGGGCGCGGTCATCAAGCATACCGCATGCCCCAAAGAGATGTTCCGCGCGGTGCTCCGCGCGCGTACCTTTGACAGCGAGGAAGCTTGCCTGGATGCCGTGCTGCACCATCGCGTGCAAAAGGGGGAAGCGGTATTCATTCGTTATGAAGGCCCCAAGGGCAGCGGCATGCCGGAGATGTTCTACACCACCGAGGCCATCTCCTCGG
>OLSM01002270.1_pt1 | contig 12703 bp, 13 predicted proteins | sample 1672721 | NCBI WGS metagenome assembly OLSM01 (sample SAMEA3136717, study PRJEB25190) | human gut metagenome | reverse complement strand
CGGAAGTCACTTCAACTAATAAACTGTAAGGTGAGAGAATTCCTAGTATTAAACAAATTACATTTCTAAATCTTTTCATATTTATTCTCCTTTTTTATCATAAAAAATAAAATGTTTTTGTACAAAATAGTTGATTAAAAATAAAACAATTTCTACTGGAATTTTAATTAAAGTTTCATTTATATTTGTAACTCTATATAAAATAAATACTAAAGCGGCAGAAACACACATTTGAATAATAACTAAACCATAATACTTTGTCAAAGTAGTAGAGTCAATTTTCTTAGTATTCTTTTTAAATACTCCATTTCGATTCATTAAATAGTTAATAAATGATGAAATAATTCTTGCCAAAATAGTAGCCAAAATGATGGATAAATCACTTAAAACACCTTTTAGTAAAAAATTAAAAAGTGTAAATAAAGTTAAATCGATGGCAAAAGAAATTCCTGCAGAAATAATATATTTTATAAAAATACTATATTTTTTAATTAAATTTACTAAACTATTCATCTTTTTTCTCCTCATGCTTTATAATTGCTATTTCTTGAGCAAGTGCAGTAATCTTAGCTTTTTGAGCAGAAACAATTTCTGTTAAAACAAAAGTGATAAATAATAATATTCCAAATCCAATTAGGAATATAAAATTAGAAACTGTGTTAATTCCGATGAAATCACAAATTATTTTTAGAAAATCTGGTATTAATATTGCTATTACCATTGCAATACAAAAAATTAACCATAATAAAGCATATTTAATGCTTAAATTTCTTTTTATTACTCTATGCCATACATATAAAATAAATATGAAAGCAAATATAATTAACGTTACTACTAATTCCCATGGTAACACATTCTTCACGTCCTCTCTTACTAGTTCTTTTTACTAGATGCACCAGCAATAATAATTGCTAAACTTACTTTAATCATGTAATATACTGATTTTAAAGGATTGATAGAACTTTTTCCACCTTCCCTTTTATTCATTTTAACGGGGATCTCGCTTACTTGATAATTCTTTTTTATTACTGTTACAATGGTGTCTGGTTCTGGATAATCACTTGGATAATCATTGGCAAAAAGCTTAATTACTTCTTTATCAACTGCACGAAATCCACTTGTTGGATCATAAATTTTTTTGCCAGTTACAACTTTTATTAGAAAAGATAAGATGTTTTTCCCTAATCTCCGCATTTTACTAGATTTAAAGGTACTTAACTCGCTTACAAAACGGGAACCAATTACCACATTATTTCCTTTTTCAATTTCAGCTATTAAATCTTTTATATAATTACCATCATGTTGACCATCGCCATCAAATTGAATCGCTATATCATAATTATGATAATAAGCATACTTATATCCAGTTTGAACCGCTCCACCAATTCCTAAGTTAAATGGTAAATCAATCATATTTAAATGATTTTCTTCACATATCTTCTTTGTACTATCGGTCGATCCATCATTAATAATGACATAGTCTAACTCGTGATCTAATTTTATCTCTTTTAAATTATTTACCGTTTTTAAAATATTTTTTTCTTCATTATAGGCAGGAATAATTACTAATACTTTCATGTGTTCCTCTCATTTCTTTCGCATTTATTATATCATATAGTTTCAAAAACATCAATTTTTGTCATATTTAGTCCTTTTATTATTTCTAAAAATGTTGATATCTATTCAATTATCCACATTTTATAACATATTTTTTCGTTTTAAAATAAAAGCAATTAATAGTGATAATAACAATGACACTAAAATAATTAAGATAAAGCTGGCAGGAGAAGATCCAATTTTTCCTAAAGGAACATTCATCCCAATAAAAGACGCTACCATGGTAGGGATAGAAAACACAATCGTAATTCCTGCTAAAAATTTCATTACATCATTTAAGTTGTTAGATATAATCGTTGCATAAGTATCGGTCATACTTGATAAAATTTCCTTATAAATCGTCGCCATTTCAATTGCTTGCTTATTTTCAATTAGAGCATCTTCTAGCAATTCTTCATCTTCTTTTTCAATCGGAATAAATACTCCTTTGGCTATCTTTTCTAAAGCTATTTCATTTGCTTTTAGAGAAGTTATAAAATATACTAATGTTTTTTCAATATTCATCAAATGAAGAAGTTCTTTGTTATTAGTTGATTTTGACAATACTTTTTCTTTACTATCAATATATTCGTTAATACTAGTTAATTCTTTTTGATAAATTCCTGCTACCATAATAAAAATTTGTAAAATAAAATGGGTTTTATTTTTTCCGTTTAGTTCGCCTATTTCTGTTTGTTTAAAGTAATCTAAAAAATGTTGTTCTTTTAGTGAAACCGTAACTAAATATCCTTTTTCACTTAAAATAATACCAAGAGGATTGGTCTTATATTGATGTTTGTTATTATCCGCTACATAAGGAGTATCTAAGATAATGACAGTTTCTTCTTTCCTTTTTTCGATTCTTGGTAATTCTTCTTCATCTAATAACTTATATAGCGTTTCTTTATCTATCTTTGTGCTTTCAATTACAAAGTTTAATTCTTCAGAAGTTGGGTTGATTAAATCAATCCAACTTCCTTTTTTGATAGAATTTGTACTACTTAATTTTCTTTCCACTACTTCATAAATATTTATCATATTATCACCTACTTTTTATTTTACCACATTCTATTTTATTTTGCTGTTAAACTTTATAATTTTGTCAGAATGTTTTCATCATTTATAATTACCTTCAATTCTTTTTGAATTTTTTCTAAATCTTTTTCTAGTTTTTTTCTTTCTTTCTTGCTTTTATATTCTTCGTTTTCCATTACATATAATAAATAACGACTAGCAGCCACAATTAGTAATTGTTTGGATAAATAGCCAATATTGTTCATTCCTTTAAAGTTTTTCTTCCATGCTTGATAAGCTAAATAAGCATTAAAATACCAATAATGGACATCTAATACCTCATCATAATAGCTTTCTACTAATTCCATTTCTTCTTTTTTGTAGCAAATGAAATACACCTCTACATTTTCTTCTTTACTCTTATACATATGTTCGCCTCTTTTCTATGAAGCAATCATAATATATTTTTAGAATAAAGTCAAATCACTAATTACTTTGATTTGTATTTTCAAATTGTTAAAAGATACATTCAAATTGCTAATTTCATAATACAAAATGATAATTTGATAGATCAAATCATGATAATTAATAAAATTTAAATTTTTTTCAAAAAAAATAACTCATTTGAGTTATTCTTGTACTTCACTTACTACATAAAGTTGTAAATCAAGATTGCCATTATTAATTTCATCTGCTACTAAGTCTTCATCAATCCAAATTCTTAAATATTTGGTTGTTCCCGTTACACCAGCATTTAGACTTCCTGTATCAATTCGATAATAAGTTGTTCCATTTTCTACAAGCGTATCAGAAATACTGCTTAATACAGTAGATGTACTACCACTAGTTGCATCTCCATCAGTTGAAATACGAATACTACTTAATGGAATATTATTTCCACTTCCAGCATAAACATATAACGAATAGGCTGCGGGTAGATTACTATCAGTATTTACTACTGTATAACTTACAGGAGAAGATGCTAGCCCTTCTGCTGTAGTCATTGGTTCACTTAATGTTAAAGCATTAATTCCTGTTACAGTAAGTTCTAAAGTTCCAGCGGTTATTTTTTGATCTTCTGTATTTGTTTTTACGTCAAAAAATATGGCATAACTAATTCTAATTACGGTTATTGTTACTAAGACTACCGCTATGGCAATTATTGTCGTTTGTTTCTTGATAATATCCTTTATCTTCATATACTATCACCGTATTTTAATAATACCATAAAAGTAGCATAAAATACAAGACAATTTTATCACTTTTTTAAAAATATGTTAATTCTTCTAATTTATAATAATATGAAATATCTTTATTTTCTAAATTAAGCGTTATTTTATACCCTTTTCTACTTCCTTTTATATCATCCGTAGCAAGCGTATAAATATAACCTTCTTTACCTTTTTCTTGAAAGAAATTTGCTAATACATATTCATTATTATTCATGGTAATTACTAAATCATTACAATTTTCTTCCGTTATTAGCAATAATTGATATTTTTTATCAATCGTATAGGCATTATTTATGATGACATTATCATATCCACCAGCACGATTGAAAGCTAGTTCTAATCTTGTTTCTTCCTGTAGCGCATTTGTTAATCGTGTATTTAATTCTTTTTCTAAATATTGCCATAAAGGAATTGAGATAATTACAAATAACGCAACCAAAATTATTTCTATTTTTCTTCTTCTAATTAATTTATTTACCATAAAAATCCCCTTAACTTGCGCTATACTATAACACTTTTTCTTTTCAATGTCAAAAAAATAAGCTTTTACGCTTATTTTATAACAATATTTACGATTTTTCCCTTTACAACAATTACCTTCACTATTTCTTTGCCTTCAATGTGTTTTAATACATTTTCATTTGCTAACGCTTTGTTTCTTATTACTTCTTCAGAATCATCTTTGGTAATGGTTATTTCACCACGTAATTTACCATTTACTTGAATACCAATTGTTATTTCTTCATCAATTGTTTTTGTCTCGTCATATTCTGGCCAAGAAGATTCACAAATTGGTTTGTAGCCAAGGGATTCATTTAATTCCTCGGTAATATGAGGAGCGATTGGATTTAATAGTGTTAGTAATACTTTATAATCTTTTTTAGTAATATGATCTAATTCATCATATTTATTGGCTAAAATCATAAGAGTGGATACAGCCGTATTGTAACCTAAATGGGTTAAATCATATTCCACTTTTTTAATACTTTTATTGATGATGATTTCTAGGCAATCAGAATAGTTTTCTTTATCAACTACTTTCTCTTTAAGACGAATCACTTTATCAATGAATCGTTTGCAGCCTTTTAGAGAGTCTGTACTCCATGGACTATCTTGTTCATAATCTCCCATAAACATTTCGTATACACGAAGGGTATCGGCACCAAATTCATGTACAATATCGTCTGGATTAATGACATTTCCTTTCGATTTACTCATTTTTTGGTTATCACTGCCTAAAACCATGCCGTGGCTTACACGAGTATCAATCATTTCTTTATTTGGTACTAAACCAATATTATATAAGAATTGAACCCAGAAACGTGCATAAAGTAAGTGTCTTGCTGTATGTTCCATACCACCATTATACCAGTTTACTTTGTTCCAATATTTCATGTTTTCCATGGAAGCAAATTCATGATCATTATGTGGATCCATAAATCTTAAGAAATACCAAGAAGATCCAGCCCAGTTTGGCATCGTGTCAGTTTCTCTTTTGGCAGGAGCACCACATTTTGGACAAGTAGTATTTACCCAATCTTCTATTTTCGCTAGTGGAGATTCACCATTGTCAGTTGGTTCATACTCGGCAACATCCGGAAGTAATAATGGTAGGTCACTCTCATTCATTGGAACCCAACCACAAGATTCACAATAAATCATTGGAATTGGTTCTCCCCAGAATCTTTGTCTTGAGAAAATCCAATCACGCATTTTATAGTTTATTTTTTTCTTACCGCATGCATTTCTTTCTAAATATTCGAGCATTTTATGAATGCCATCTTCTTTATTTAATCCATTTAAGAAATCAGAATTAATATGGATGCCATCGCCTTCCATTGCTCCTGGAGCATTCGCATATTCAAACGTTTTCTTATGCAAGCCATCCGTAATTTCATTTAGAATTGTCTTTTGATCTACCCACTCTACACTAAATTTTTCATCTTCATCTAATTGTTGCTGCTCTTTTTTGCTACTTTTTAACTTGAAGCAGAATCCCGTTGATTCAATATTAAAGTATTTGTCTTTATTATAGGCATAATAATGATGATTAATTTTAGGAAGTTCGTGCATTAATTCTATATCCGTATATCCTGTTTCTTCTAGAATTTCTCTTTTAGCACATTCTAATGCAGTCTCACCCTCTTTTATTGTACCACCAATAAATAAACGTCCGCCAAGCTCATGCCAGTTAATCGTCAAATATTTATTATTTTCTTCATCATAAACAATTGCCACAATACTATTTTTCTTTGTTTCGTTCTCATGAGGTGTTCCTGTAACCTCTTCTAGTACTTGAATGATTGGAATATTAAATTTACGAGCAAATTCATAGTCTCTCTCATCGTGAGCAGGAACGGCCATAATAGCACCTGTTCCATAGCTTGCTAGAACATAATCACTAATATAGATTGGAATTTTCGTGTTATTTACCGGATTAATCGCATAAGCACCAGTAAATACACCCGTTTTTTCTTTATTTAATTCTGTTCTTTCCATTTCATTTTTAAGAGCACATGCTTCTTTATATTTGGCTACTTCGTTCTTATGCTCTTCCGTTGTGATCTTATCTACTAAAACGTGTTCTGGAGCTAAAACACAGTAAGTCGCGCCAAAAAGAGTATCGCAGCGAGTCGTAAATACCGTAAATGCCTCATCATGGCCATCAATTTTAAAGTCTACTTCGGCACCAATTGATTTACCAATCCAGTTAATTTGACCTAGTTTTACTTTTGGAGCAAAGTGAGTATCCTCAAGACCAGTTAGTAAGTCTTCGGCATAATCACTCATTCTAAGCATCCATTGACTTTTATTTTTTTGAACAACTTCGGTACCACATCGTTCACAAACACCACCAGCAGCATCTTCGTTTGATAAAACGGTTTTACAATTTGGACACCAGTTTACCGGTACGGTTGCTTTATAGGCCATATTATGTTTATAAAATTGTAGGAATTGCCATTGAGTCCACTTATAATATTCAGGATCTGTTGTGGAAAATTCACGGTCCCAATCAAAAGAAAAACCTAATGTTTTCATTTGTCGCTTAAATGTCTTAATGTTTTCTTTTACCGCTTCTTTTGGGTGAATATGATTTTTGATTGCATATTGTTCCGCAGGAGCACCAAAAGCATCCCATCCCATTGGGAATAAGACATTTACTCCTTGCATTCGCTTCATTCTCGCAATCGCATCTTGAGCTGTATAACTTCTTACATGACCAACATGAAGTCCGGAACCAGATGGATAAGGAAACTCTACTAAAATGTAGTAGGGAGACTTTTTGCTTCCATCCATTGCTTTAAAAGATTTGTGTTCATCCCAATAATTTTGCCATTTCTTTTCTATTTCGTTAAAATTCATTTTTTCTTCTCCTCCTTTTGTTTTAAGTGCCTTCCATATATTTCATATAGGGCATATATGAGCCCAAAAAGTAGTGCAAACGCAACAATTAATTGCCACATAATTGCAAAAGGCATCAGCATCACTATACTTGAGACAATGGATATAATAAAAGCATTGATTAGTGATATCACGATAATCATTTTATCCATATTTAACTTTTTGGAATCTAGTTTAAATTTCATACTAATATAATCAATTTCACTAATACTTTTTATTTTCTTTTTCTTGCCCTTTTTGGTTACTCCTCCCTTTTTGATTAAATTTAATTTTCTTTTATTAATCAGAAAATAATCCACTAAAAAGACAATGATAAACAGAACGATAAAAATATAGATTGACAATAAATACTCATTCATAAATTTCCTCCTTAAATAAATAAAAAGATGGAACCAACAAGGGCGTAATATACGCGGTACCACCTTTATTTATCACTTATTTCGTCTTTAAGGGAACGATCCCACATACTCCAAAAAGCAAGTTCATAATTCATCTTGATTCGTTTGCATCGACCACGAACTTTCTTTTACAAGACTCATTTATTACTACTCTTTTTTTCCACGTATTTACCCTATTTTACTAAATTTCGGAAACATATTCAAGTAGTTTTATAAACATTCTAACAAAAACATCTTTTAATCCCTTTTTCTTTAATTTCCGAATTTCAATTCTTTTTTTATTTATTTCCATATTGCTAAACATAATGGTAGCAATCTTTTCTTTTAAATCCGTTTTTATTTTCGCATCACTAATTATCGAGTTAATATCTTCATTAATTAATCTTATCGCATCAATTTCAATATCTTTTCCTTTACAATTAATCGTTAATTGACTGGTTGTTGGAATGTTTTTGGCAATGACTAAAAAGTCATTTTCATCCGCATATGATTCAATTGAGATTTCTGTATCATTAATGTAGGCTACAACATCTTCTGCTTCTCTTGTGTTACGGAAACGAATTTTATAGGTTCTAGTTTTCGGAATAATACCAGTTTTTCCTTCAATTGGTCTTATGATTAAAGTATAGTTATTCGCTAAATAGTTATAATCAATCGCGGTAATAATATAATATCCTTCTTCATTTAGTCTGGAAATGCCATCATCCTCATATAGTTTATAAATGTTACTTCTTCCTGGGAAAACGTGAATTTCTAGGCTTTCCGGAGGATTCGTATCGTTGATGTTTTCTGGTAAAATAGCAAGAGGAATAATGGAACCGCTTTTGGCAAAGACTGGATAATCTTCATCTTTGTAGAATGCTACATATTTACGATTACCAGGAAACTTCTTACCCGTTTTAAAATCATACCAAGTTCCTTTTGGTAAAAAGATTTGTTCCACACAACGATTCATAATGTTATCTTGTCTTTTGGTAATTGCTTTGACAAGAAGTTCACTTCCAAAATAATATTCATTTTTATAAGCTGGTTCATCATAAACTTCAGGATAGCTATAATATAGAGGTTGAATGAGAGGTAATCCAGTTTTATGATATTTATAGTTTTCTGTATATAAATAAGGAATGAGGCAATGTCTTAAATGGCAATATTCTCTAGTAATGGTATAAGTTTTTATATCCCAACTCCAAGGTTCTCTTTTATAATAGTGTCCTCTATCACAAGCAAGTCTAAAGATGGGGCTAAAGCAACCAAACTGGATGTATCTTATGTACAACTCACTATCTTCCATACCACCTTTAAAGCCACCGATATCATGACTCCACCAAGAAATACCTAAGTTAGAAGCACTTGAATTAAAACTAGGCAAATAATTTAGTGTATCAAACCCAACATTTGTCTTACCAGAATAATGGACTCCATAAAGATGAGATGCAATTAAGTTATTTCGAGAAAATAAAAATGGTCTTTTGTGATTATCTTTTAAATAGTTGGTAAAATGGTAATGATTAAGCGCTCTTAATGTATCAAAATCATAGTTATAATCAAGCCAATAAAAGTCTACTCCTAAACTATCTAATGGTTTAATTAAGTGGTTAAAATAAATGTTTAAGAATGTTTTATCAAAGGCATTAAAAGGAATCCTTCTCGTGTTAATAAGACCTAATTCGGTAGCAATTAAGCGGAAGTTTTCTTCATGTTCCCCAATTCCCTCTACCGGATCCATATTAATACCAACTCTTACTCCTCTATCATGCATGTAAGTAGTAAAAGCATAAGGATCTGAGAATAGTTCGGGATTAAAGGTAAATCCGGTTTTAAATTTATTTAGATCTCTTTTATCTTTTAAATGCCAAAATTCATTTAATAATAATACCGAAATAGGGATATTATGGAAATTAAAAGCTTTGATTAGTTTTTTTGTGTCTTCAAAAGAATAGATCATATCCCTATTCCACCATATACCTAGAGCATATCTTGGAATTAGGGGAGGATATCCGGTTAGGGTGAAATAATCTTTCAAACATAAACCAAAGTCTCTCCTGTAAATAAATAAGTAAGTATCAATTCTTTTTTCTGTAGGTTTTACTAAAAAGCCATCATCCATAAATACGAGACTTTTAGAATCATCAAATGAAGCAAAACCATCGGTTGAATATAAGCCTTTTTTTAAAGCACCTTTAATTCCCTTGTCTAGTGATACTTTCGTAGCACCAAAATTACGGGCTTCTGGATGATTAAAGTACCAGATTTTATCACTATTCATGAGTCCTACTTTTAAGTTTTGATCAGGAGCATATTTAGGTCCAATAAAGGGACGTTCTTTCACGTATTGCAAAACAAAATATTTGGTTTGGATAACTAGGGTTTTATCATTTTCTTCTACTTGAAATTCGGGTACACTAAAATTACGGAATCGTGCAAATTCAGTTGGATGATCAAAAAAACGGCCATTTGCATCATATTCAAAACGAATTAATCTTTCACTTAGGATTGTAATTCGATATTTATTTCCTTTGAATATGGCTTTATCATTAGCAAGCGCGTTGGTATAATCAACTTTAAAATGTGCATCTAGTTTTGCCACACTACCTACTCCTTTTACCCTATAATTAATCATACCATAAAATAAAAAGATTTACAATTGTTTGCAAAGAAAAAATTATAACAAAGCGGTGATATCTTCTAGTGCAGAAAATATATCTTCAAATATAATATCTTTAGCATAAGGAGCAGTCAGTTGGTATTGCTGCCATAATTTTTTTAAACTGATATTCATTTTTAAATCTTCTAACTCTTCTTTTATATCTTCAACAATAATTGGTGTTTCTCTATTTTTAAAAGTATTTATAATGGCTTGTTTAAGAATTCTTTTATCTATATTATCGTTTTTTTCATTTAAAATCATATAAATATCATAGAAATCTTTCATTCTCGTATTATAAACATTTTTATCGATAATTGCATGATATTTTTCAGCAATTATTGTTTCTAGAGTATATGCTAAAATTGGTATTTTTTTATTTTCAAATTGACAATTATAATTATATTCTACTTCTCTTGGTGTAATTTTATCTCCTGTTGTAAATTCGATTGCTAGATATACTTTTAAATTTTCCATCATGGCTAATATATTTAGTTTAAAGCCACCATATTCGCTTTCTTTCCTTATATCTTTTATATCTATCACTTTATAGGTTATATTATCATTTACGTCAATTTCTAATATTTCTTCTAAAATCATTTTTACTTCTTCTTTTTGCAAGGGAATGCTTTTTAAAGTGGCATCCATATCTTTGGTTGTTCTTTCATCATTTCCTATAATTGAAGATAGTAGTAGTCCACCTTTTAAAATAATATTATGTTTATATGTTCAAAAAAATACATTTGATAAAGTTGTTGTGAAATTTTACTGTTGCCATTTGCTTTTTTAGAAATAATATTTTTCAGTTTATCTTTATTCATTCATTAACACCTCCATATAATCTCGTACTTTATTTTCTATTTTCATTATTTTGGCATATTTATTTAATTTTGTTAAGTTTTTATTTTTACTTTTGATATAATTTTTTAGAGCATGAGAAAAAATTTCAGCATCTATTTTCTTTTTATTTTTAATCATATCACAAATAGTTCTTTCCGTGTCATATACTTTAATTTTCATACCAAAAGGAGAAGTCATTTCTATTACTCCTAATTCTAGTAAATCTTTTTTTACATAATTTATGATTACATTTTTTTCTTTTTGTAAAGATCCGCTATAACCACTTGGAAGAGTAATACTATATACCAAAGGGGTCCTATTGGATAAATCATGCAAATAAAGAGCAGTAGACATGGAAAATACAACATTTTTACTTTTGGATGCAATTTTGTAGTATTCATCTTCAATGTAATTAGGTAAACTATAATATCCTCTTGAAATTCTCCTAATTACACCTTTTTTAACCATATCTGATAAGAATTTTTGATCAATTTTATTACTTACTACTTCCTTAGTCGTTACGTATCCATTGTTTTTTTCAATCATTTTTAGAATTTTTTCACTATTACTCATAATCATCGTTCACTTTCTAACTTATATTTTATCATATTTAAGTTTAAAAGTGAACATGTTTTATTTTCTTTTACGATTAAATAATAAAAGATTTAATCGTATTTGTAAAATATAATACTAAAAGCCTCTTAAATATATTTTATCATATCATATAAAAAAAGTTATAGATTTTTTACCTATAACTTAAGCTTTATAATGTGTTTGATTTTTATATTACACTATTTTAAATAGATTAAAATAATTGTCTTTTATGCTTTCTTGTATGTTGTAAAGTTATTACGTTTTATCGTAATTTATTTTCCACAGCATTTCTTATATTTTTTAGCACTTCCACATTCTTCCTATTCAAAGAAAGGATCATACATGATATGCTTTTTCATTTCTTCTATACTTAAAACTTCAATCGTAATACTTGGATCATTAAAATCTTTCATAAACGTACTAAAGTTACCTTTTTCTATTAGAGTCTTATCATATAAACTTTTAATATCATCTATTAATTCTTCTAGTTTTAATCTTTTTACTACTTCAACAATATCATCATATACCGGATAATTATCACTTTCAAAATACTTTATAAATTCTTTTAATAATTCTATTAGTTTATCTTTACTAATTAAGTTATTAGCGTATATTCTACCTAAAGCTCTAATAAAGTTTGTTCTAATATAAATATCTATTTTTTTATCATATATAATATCTAAATATTTATCTAAATTATGAAGTAAAGCTCCTCCACCAGTTAAGAAGATACCTTTGTTAACGATATCAGCTGATAATTCTGGTGGTGTTTGTTCAAGAACTTGTTTTGTTGCTCTTAAAATAGTTGAACAGCATTCTTCTAAAGCTTCTTGAGTTTCTTTAGCATTCAATTGAATTGTATGAGGTAATCCTGTAACTAAGTCACGTCCTCTAACTTCAAATGTTTCTTCGCTGATTCCTTTGATTGCAATTCCAATTTCCATTTTGATTTGTTCAGCAGTGCGATCACCAATCAATAACTT
>OLSM01002269.1_pt1 | contig 12709 bp, 6 predicted proteins | sample 1672721 | NCBI WGS metagenome assembly OLSM01 (sample SAMEA3136717, study PRJEB25190) | human gut metagenome | reverse complement strand
CGCCCCAAGCCACGTACATGGCGGTCTTCCAGATCGGGGTGGCGACCTTCGGCTCACCGTCTGCATACTGCCAGCTGTTGGCGGCGGTGTACAGAATGTTGTGAGCAGCGGTACGCATGGCCTTCACGGAGGTTGCGGACTTGTCGGTGATGTGGTTGGTGACCTTGGTGGTAGCCAGCATGGAGTCGTTGCCGTTGCGGATTTCCTGATCGGCGTTCTGGTAGCCGTAGCCACCGAAGTAATCGGTCAGGACGAATCCCTTGAAGCCCCACTCGTCACGGAGCACGGTGTTCAGCAGGTTGTTAGAAGCGCCGGCATAGGTGTAACCGATGTAGTTGAAGGAGCTCATCACAGCCTGTGCGCCGCCTTCCTTCACGCTCATCTCGAACGGCTTCAGGTAGGTTTCGCGGATGGCCTGCTCGTTCGCCCACGTGCACACCATGTTGGTACGGTTGGTTTCCTGATCGTTCAGTGCGAAGTGCTTCATGAAGGAGTACACGCCCTTCTCCTTGGCGCCTGCGATCTCGTTGGATGCCATAACTCCGGAGAGCAGGGAATCCTCGGAGAAGTACTCGAAAGTACGGCCGGAGAATGCGCCACGGTGAATGTTCATAGCCGGAGCGTACCAACCAGCAACGTGCATGTCGTGAGCCATATCGCCGATCATCTCGCCGAATTGCTTGGCCAGATCTTTGTTCCAAGTGCAAGCGAATGCGGTGGAAGCCGGGAAGCCGATGGAGCCAACGCCGGTGAAGTTGTTGTTCAGCGAGGCCGGGCCGTCAGCGTCGGTGAGCTGGATCTTGCCGACGGAGGAGACGGCCGGAGTGCCGTAGCCACCATTGGCGATGAGGTTGTCCATATCGTCGAAGGTCAACTGGTCGAGCAGCTTTTCCCAATCAGCGTCGTCGTAATCCTTGCCGTACATGTCGGCCAGACGGAGGCCATTCTTGGCACCGGTGGTCGGCATTTCGTCGGAATCATCGTCGTACTTGGTCGGATCGTAGTTGCCGTTGTTGGTGAAAGCAGCTTTGACTTCGTCGCTCATGGAGAAGTTGGTCGGAGCTGCGGTGGCTTCAGCGTAGTTCGCGAAGTGGTTGGCACGGGACAGATAAGTCACATCACCAGCGGCATAGTCGAACTGGTTGGTAGCCACGGTCTGATCATCGTTGTGGGTGTTCGACTCGGAATCGTAGGTGATGGTGTCAGCAACATTGATCTTCTCAGAATCGATCACATGATGGGAATCAGACTGGATGGAGATGGTGTAATCGCCCTTTTCGAGCACGTATGCCTTGGCGTTCTGGTAATCATAAGAAGCCATGTCGTCATCATCGAACTCGATCTTCACAGTCTCAGAGGCGCCCGGCTCAAGCTTCTTGGTCTTCTCGAAAGCGACAAGGTTCTTGGAAGCCTTCTCGATGCCGCCATCGGTGTACGGCGGATTGTAGTAGACCTCAACAACGTCCTTGCCGGCGGTGTCGCCAGTGTTGGTGACGGTCACGTCGAACGTGACCTTGCCGTCCTTGTAGGAGACGTCGCCCATCTTCTGCTCGAAGCTGGTGTAGCTCAGGCCGTAACCGAACGGATAGATGACGGTGTCATCGTAGTTAATCAAGCCCTCATCGGCAGCAGTCTCGTAGAACTTGTAGCCCACGTAAATACCTTCGACATAGTTGACGAAGGACGGGAGCACAGTGGTTTCCTGACCGGTGAAGCCGGTGTACTTGGCGGCCAGATCGTCGACGTTATCGTAGACGAATGCGCCATCGGCACCAACGGAAGACGAGCTGGCAGCAGCTGCGCCATCAGTGTTGTTGAACACTGGAGTCTTGGTCAGATTCTTGACGAACGTGTCGGAAGTCTTGCCGGACGGGTTGGTTTCGCCAGCGAGCACGTCACCGAGTGCGGAGAAGCCGGTCTGGCCTGCAGGCGGGCACCACAGCACGGACTTGATCTGTGGATAGTTGCTCAGGAAGTCGAACTGGAAAGCATTTGCACCGTTATAGACGAGCGTGACCTTGCTGAAGTTCTTGGTGACCAGATCAAGCATGTCGCGCTCGGTCTTGCTCAGCTGCAGGAAGTGCTCGCCATCCTGGAAGTCGTCGTAGTCCTTGGAGTTGTTCTTGTAGGTGATAGTTTCGGCCTTCATGTTGGTCGGGAGATCAGCGCCTTCGCCACCAACGCGGGTGAGCACCACAACAGCCTCATCAGAGAAGCTCTTGGCATCAGAGATCAAAGAATCGGAATACTGGTCGGCCGGAACCTCAGGTAGGGTCCAATCCTGGGACCACATAGCAACAACCGGGCGGTCAGCACGGTAGTCGGTGTACAGCTTGGTCAGGTCGGCGTTGGTTTCAAGACCAGCTTCCTTCATGCCGTCGAGCAGGGAAACGGTGTCGTACTGGTCAGACATGGAACCGGAGCCGGTGCCGCCATAAACCGGGTTGGTGGAACCCCAACCGAACACGTTGACCTTCTTGTTGCTCAACGGCAGGTTGGAATCATCGTTCTTCAGCATGGTGATAGCTTCCGACTGCACTTCCTTGGCCAGATCGTTAGCCTTGGAAACAGTAGCATCAGACAGCATGTACTTGGTGGCGGTCGCATTGTTGAGCAGCGTCGACAATGGACCGGACAGCATCATGGAAACCGCGACGACAATACCGACCAGCGCCACAAGCCAAGACTCGGAGTGGATGATCTTACGGGTCGCCACTTCCTTCACCGTCTTCTTATTGACGGCAAAAGTGATGATCAGCGCGAGCACAAATATTACGCCAATCGCAATCAGGTACGGCGTCAACGAACCAATAACGTTCATGACGTCAGCCATGTTGATCTGCAGCATGGTCTGCCTCCTCCTTGATTCTCATAACCAAACGACATACAGGCCCCGATTTCCTCATCGAAACCAAAAATCACGTAACGCTGCCCCGCACCGCATGATTTTCAGAAGTGAAGACACTTCTTCATGTCGATGTTTTAATTTCACCAAAATCCGCGGAAAAAGCGTCCTGATTTTTCCCAGCCTGTCGTTTCACGCGCATAATCTGCATGCCACTTGCGCATGCAAAACCACCGTTCGCGCACATATAGTCCTGTTGCATGATTGCGTATGCAACAAATATGCATTTCTCCGCAGATTGTTGTAAATCCTTGCTTATCTTACTGAATATCGTTGCTATATTGCGTAAATCTCTGTTCTTAATCGAACGTTGGATGCACGATCGCGGTTTTTATGATGATTTCGGCACACTGCGGCGAGCTGCTTCAACGGCAACTGACGCAAGGCAAGTACCATGGGTTCCATGAGCGACTTAAGCGCATTGAATCTGGAGGCGGGCAGCCTCGTTGGCGGATACACGTTGATTTCACGGCTTGGATCGGGGGCGATGGGATCGGTATGGCGCGTGCGCGATGACGGCGGACACCAGTATGCGATGAAGATCTTGCGCGATTCCCTCACCGAGGAAGATGCATCCGGCGAACGTTCCCGCGATCAGCTGACCGCACGCGAGCGCCTGCGCAGGGAGGCTATGGCGCTGCAGAAGGTGCGTCATCCGGGCGTGTGCGGCATTGTGGATATGGAATTGGATGATGCTCTGGCCTTCATTGTGACCGAGTTGATCGAGGGCAAGAATCTGCGTGAGGATGTGCGAGCCAACGGCAGGTATGTGGGCGACGATTTGGAGCGGTTGGGGCGCAAGCTGATCGAGGCGGTGAAGGCCGTGCATGCGGCCGGTATTGTGCACCGCGATATCAAACCGACGAATGTGATGGTGTCGAATACCGGACCGGTATTGGTGGATTTCGGTATTGCCATGGGCGAGGGCGAAAGTCATGTGACGCGCACGGGTTTGGTTATGGGCACGCCGGGATTCATCGCACCGGAGATCATTGATGGCGCGGAATCCGATGAGATGAGCGACTGGTGGTCAGTGGCGAGCGTGCTGGCGTTTGCCGCTACCGGCGAGCCGGTGTTCGGTACGAAGCCGATGATGACCGTGTTGGAGCGTGCCGCTGCGGGAAGCGCGAATTTGGCCGGGCTCCCGGCGGGAACCATGGCCGCGTTCCGTTCAGCGTTGAATCCGGATCGTACGAAACGTTGCACGCCCGACGAATTGTTGCAGGCGATTGCGTTGGATGCGTTGAATCCGCAAGCTTGGGATGCTGCAGATACTGCCAGTTCAGCTGCGGGCACACCGGAGGCGATGCCCCCTTTTGCTGAATCGCCTGACAATCCACGAGAGCTTTGGCGGGCGCTGGATCACGTAACGGGCGAAGACGCCATCGGCACACGCACCTTGCCGCAATTCGTTGAGGCCACGCAGCCAATCGGAACAACCGGTATTGCTGACATAACCGATACCGTTATTGCCGATGCGCCCGATGCCGGCACCTCGGTCATGGATATCAACGCACATACCACGACGATTCCTCTTGGCACCGGCACGCGCATGCTGCCTGTTGATAGCGGAGATACCAGCGTGCTGCCGCAAGATGCACCACTGGACACACCGCAATCCACGCGGGTGATGCCGGTGCAGGATGCGTGGAATCCCACTCAAGAAGCCACGCAAATCGATCCGGCCATCAAACCGGCGTTGCAACGCATTGCCAACCAGCGACCACCGGCGGTAATACCGAATGCGTCGGTTGAAATGGCGCAAAACGTGCAGGCGCAAGACATACCAACGTCCACTATGCCAGTTATGCCGGCCACTCCGATCACGCCGACAGCCCCGGTGGCCCCGCTCAACCTGAATGCGCCGCAGCCACCGAATCCAGCCGATGTACTTCGTGGCGAGCTGTTGAGCCGAGGCACGCTCCTCTGCGCGCTCTTGGCCATTCCCGTAGCGCTATTCGGCTTGTTCTCGCCTTGGCTGGCATGGGCTGCGGGCGCACTGCTGGCTTGGCTGCTCACCACCATAGGCTTCAATATGGAAGCGCAGCTGGAACGCGAGGGACGCCGTGGAGGTAGCCGCAAAGCCTCTGATTGGTTCGCACGCGCCGCCACATTGCCTTGGCATGTGCTCAAGGGGCTGGGTTATGCGGTGCCGCGCGCATTGATCATGGCTGCGATCGCCGCATTGGGATTGGCGATCGCCACAGTCGCATTGCAATTGCCGTTCACTATGGTGGATACCGCAATATTCGGATTCACGATTCCACTGCCGACTTGGATTGAAGGACCGGTTTCGCAAAGCGGCGTCGTCCAGGCTGGTTGCTGCGCCATCGGTTGGCTGGTCTCCGCCCTCACTCCGGGAGCTCTGGTGTTGCGATTGGGAGCTGGAACGCTACGTGGTCGCCCGAAATCCAGCACTCCTGCGGAATCCATATGAAATGTAGCGAAAACCAAGAATCGGCAAACGTTTGCAATCCTCAGAAAAACGTCAGACAATCGCACGTAGTATGGCAACGTAAGCTTTTACGAAATACTTCATTCAGCAATAACGCGCCCACACTACTATGGTGCGCAGCAAACGATGAAACATCGAAAGGAATGTGGATGGCCCAGAACAGTAAGGATGCGCAGAAGCGCGCCAGCCGCGCCGAGCGTAGGGCCGCTGAGGCCGCGGCCATGAAGGCCCGCGCCGAACAGATGGAAAAGGAACGCAAGCAGCAGACCATCATCGGTGCCATCGTGGTGGCCGTGCTGGTGATCCTGGTGGCGATCGGCGCGTTCACCGTGTATCACAACATGCACAAGAATGCCGAAACCCAAGCTTCCACCCAAACCGTGGAAGAGGCATACAACAAGCTGCAGAAGGTCAAAAACACGCCAAAGCTCGTCGACGACAAGGGCGGATTGCTGATTTCGAAGGATGGCTACGGCAAGTCTGTCGAAGGCGCTCCGACGGTTGCGATCTACATGGATTTCCTGTGCCCCGGTTGCGGCAATCTGCATCGTCAGCTTGATGCGGATCTGCAGAAGATGGTCGACGCCGGTCAGATCAATCTCGATCTGCATTTCATGGCGTTCATGGACAAATGGTCCACTGACGAATATTCAAGCCGTGCCGCGAATGCCGCAATCTACCTGGCCGAGCATGACAGCAATCCGACGCATTTGATCACGTTCATGGAAAAAATGTACGCCGAGGATTTCCAGCCTGAGGAAAGCTCTAACTACAAGTCAGTCAGCGATGATCAGATCAAGAAGCAGATGATCGCTTCCGGCGTTTCCGAAGAGGTTGCCGACAAGGCGTTCGGCCGTGACTACCAGGATTGGCTCGACGCCATCGATGCCTATACGCCGAAGCGTTCCGAACTGTGGAACACGTCCGGAAACTACAAGGGCAGCATGACCACCCCAACGGTGACCATCAACGGCAAGTTCTGGGATATGAACCAGCTGAGCACCGCGCAGGAGACCATCAAGGAAGGTCTGCTGGAGGCCATTGGAATCAAGTCAGACGATATTGGAAAGGAAGGCGTGATGCCCTCCATCGGCTCCGACAAGGATCCGATCTCCAACACCACTGGTAAGTGATCGCCCCCTACTCAATCCTCATAATCGAAAAATAATAGCCCCCTACTCGCCAGCGTGCCAGCCAAAGCGCAGTTCCAAGTTGACGGCATCGGGCACGCTGGTTATGCTATTCAATCGTTGCCGTTTTTATGCATTATGCTAGAAAGCGGCATAAGCCTCCTTAGCTCAGATGGCCAGAGCGGCCGCCTTGTAAGCGGCAGGTCGTCGGTTCGATCCCGACAGGAGGCTCGAAACCCGTTTTGACGGGCTTTAACCTCTTACCATGGGTAAGTGATCCAGAAGTCTTCCCCCAACTTATGGCTTCTGGTAACCGGACAAGGCTTCCCCCAACCTGCCTTGTCCGGACAGGGGGCAGGACATCCCCTTCTCTCCTGCCCCCTTTTTCTTTATTCCTTTTCCTCAAAAATGTGGCGGTATAGATAAAACCAGCGGGAACCATGCCATTCGTCCCGATCTGACCGTTACAATGACGGCGATGTAGGCGGTCGCTGGAAAGAGGACGTATGACAAGAAGGTGGACCCCCCGGAGATTTGTGACGCTTCGGCGTGTTCGTGTGACGGCATGCGTGGTCTCATTGACGCTCGCCTCGACGCTCGCATTCGGCGTAGGCGCGCGCAAAACCGTAGCTCTGACCATCGATGGCAAAACCACCACAGTAACCACATACGCGATGAGTGTCGACCGTCTGCTGCAAGAGCGTGGCGTGAAAGTCAAAACGCATGATCTTGTGGAATCCACCAGCCCCACCAGCATGCTGAACAACCATGACGTGGTGACTGTACGAAGCGCCTACCAGACCACCATCACCATCAACGGGCAGGAAGTACCTTTCTGGACAGTGGCGACCAGCGCGGATCAGCTAATCGGCTTTTTCGAACAAAATGAAGCAGACGCGGCAAAAGTCACCGTCAATATCGACAACGTGTACAACAAACTCACCGGCGGACTGATCATCAACCAAAACGGGCCGGTCACCGTCATCGCAGACGGGCAAAGCTCCGCAGCACCAAATGGCAAACTGCCGGCGGCCTCCATTCTTGACTCCAAAGGCATCACGCTGAACAAGGAGGATCGCGTCAGCGTCGAAAAAGACAACGGCGAAACGATCCTGCGCGTCCGCCGCGTGACGCACGGCGAGGAGACACGCACGAAAGCGGTGCCATTCGGCACGCAAACCATCATCGATCCCAGTCTGCAGCCTGGCGAAGTCGTAGTCAGGCAGGAAGGCGAGGACGGCGAAATCCAGCAAACATACGACGTCACGTATGTGGATGGCGAGAAGGAAAGCGAGACGCTGACCAACGAAACAACCACGAAAATCGCCCTTGACCGGATCATCGCAGTAGGACCGGCAGCATCTTCCGACGATTCTGGTTCGGGTGGCGGATCCGGCAATTCCGGAGATACCGGCAATGCCGACAATTCCGGGAAAAATGATAATTCCGGAAAGAACGATAATTCGGATAAGAACAACAATTCCGATAATTCCGACAAGAAAAACGATTCGAACAATAATTCCGATAATACGGACAATTCGGGCGACAACAAGAAAGACGACAGCGAGAAAGACGATTCCGGATCAAAAACGGACCCGGATCCGACACCAACTCCGGACCCGGCCCCCACACCGGATCCGACACCGACGCCCACCCCGACACCGCAACCTTCCGATCCTTCGGCAGGATGCCGCCTCTACCACCCTTCCCCCGCGCAGGCACAGGTCTACGCAGCCGGAGCCGCGGCGCAATATGGCTGGACCGGGCAAAACTGGACCGATCTGGTGAAACTGTGGACGCGCGAATCAAGCTGGCTGTGGTATGCGGAAAACGCATCTTCCGGAGCTTACGGCATCCCGCAATCGCTTCCAGGCAGCAAAATGGCGGCATTCGGCGCAAACTGGCGTGACGATGCGGCCGTACAGATCGACTGGGGTCTAAGCTACATCGCGCAACGATACGGCAACCCATCGAAGGCATGGGAGCATTCCGAGCAAGTCGGATGGTATTAAACAACGCCGATCGCAACAATACGCAAACGTAACAACACACACTTTTTCATACCAGTTGAACGGATAATGAGGTAATGACAGAAAACGCGAACGAAACCAACGAAACCGACGAAACTGTGCAAGGCCACCTGTTGGGGGCTGCTGACATTCGCCGTATCGCAGCCGAGGCCGGTATCAGCCCGACAAAAAAATTCGGGCAGAATTTCGTAATCGACCCGGGCACGGTTCGTCGTATCGTGCGCGAGGCGGGTGTGACCGCCGACGATCACGTGCTGGAAGTCGGACCTGGATTGGGTTCACTGACATTGGCGATTTTGGAAACCGGTGCAACGATGACCGCCGTGGAGATCGACCCGCCCGTTGCGGAACGACTGCCTGGCACCATCGCCGAATTCATGCCGGACGCGGTGGATCGTTTCCGTGTAGTCAACCGTGACGCCTTGACCGTAACGCCGGAAAATCTGCCTGATTTCAATAATGACGATTCGTTCACACTCGTAGCAAATCTGCCATACAACGTGGCCACGCCGATTCTGCTGACGTTGCTGGAACGTTTTGACAATCTCGGAACTTTTCTGGTGATGGTGCAGAAGGAAGTCGCGGACCGACTGAGTGAAAAACCCGGTTCAAAGATCTACGGCACTCCAAGCGTGAAGCTCGCATGGTACGGCACCGCGGAACGTGTGGGCATTATCGGGCGCAATGTGTTCTGGCCGGCGCCGAATGTGGATTCCGCGCTGGTGCTGTTCAAACGATACGAGGGCGGGCACACGCCTTCCGCCAACAATCCAGACGGTTCCGTGGTGGACCGCGAAACCGTGTTCCGTCTCATCGACGCCGCATTTGGGCAGCGACGCAAAACCCTGCATGCCGCGTTGAAGAAAATCGTACCTTCCGAAGCGTTTGAGCGGGCAGGCATCGATCCGACGCGACGCGGCGAGACGCTTACCATCGACGAATTCGTGGCACTGGCACGAGCCATGGGCGAGGTGCCGGAAGCATGAGCGGCAACGGCAACGCAATCAACACGGTCAGTGTGGACTGCCCGGCGAAAACGAATCTGACCTTGCACGTAGGCAAGCCACGCAGCGAATGGGGCGGCCGGCACGAGCTGGACACCATTTACTGCGCCGTCAGCGTGTACGACACCGTCACCGCCAGCCGCAAAAAACCTGGATCCGGGTTTTCACTGAACCTCGAAGGCGCCTATCTTGGCGACCTGGCCTCCTCAGGCAACGATATGCGACGCAACCACGCAGTACTTGCCCTGTTCGCTTTGGCCGAGGCGAGCGGCCATGAACCGGATGTGGCGTTGAACATCGAAAAACGCATTCCCGTCGGCGCAGGCATGGCGGGTGGTTCCGCGGATGCGGCTGCCACGATTTTGGCGTTGAACACGCTATGGAATCTTGATTGGCCCATCGAACGGTTGCAGCAGGTTGCCGCCACATTAGGCGCGGATATGCCGTTCTGTCTGACCGGAGGCTACGCGCGAGGCACAGGCTTCGGCGAGCAGATCGAACAGCTCAGCGAGTACAGCGACGACGTGCGAAATCTGACGAGACAGGGTTTTGCAGGCCGCCTGCTGGTCGGCGCATATCAGGCGGAACTGCGCACGCCGGAAGTGTATGCCATGTTCGACCAAATCGGCGCCGACCCGGGAGACAACAATCATCTGCAACAAGCGGCGATCTCACTGCACCCACGCAGCGGACAGGCAATTGACGAAGCATTGCGAGCAGGCGCAAAGCAAGCGTTCGTCTCCGGATCCGGCCCTTCCGTAATCGCATTCGTACCAACCGACGATGCCGCACACGCGGTGCAGTCGGCATGGCAGGAAAGCCGTTGCGTCGACCGCATCATCGCCACCAAGGCACCGGCCCATCCGATTGTGCATATCATCGCGTAACAGTAAGGTTGAAGTCAACAGATTTTTTGGAGAAGGACTCGTACATGACTCAGGCTAACGATGAGCGCGCCGCGCGCAAACAGTACATTCGCCGCCGTCAAAAGGTGGCGTTCACCATAACTGGCGCCATTTTGACGGTCGCATTGGTGATTTCCCTGCTGTTCTTCTTCCATGTTGGAGGATTGGGCAGGGTCAAGTCGGCTGCAGTACAACCGAATTACGGCCAGCAGGCTCCTTGCGCCACCCAGGAACAGGATGGAAGCAACGGCAAATACGTGGAGAACCGCAACATCACCGTGCGCGTGCTCAACGGCACTGAATTCTCCGGCTTCGCACAAGCCGTCAGCAGCGCGCTACAGAATCGCGAGTTCAACACCCAGGCCGCCGGCAACTACACCAGTTCCCAGGTGGAGCGCACGATGATCATCTTCGGCAAGAACGCCGTTAATCAGGCGTACACGGTGAACAGCAACTTCACCGACGCGAAAATGGTGATGGACGATCGCGAGGATATGCTGATCGACGTTGTGGTTGGCGCAACCTTCGACAATCTGCAGGATCAAAAGCAAGTGCCGACCGCCGGCAAGAAGATCGAAAGCTTCGAAGGATGCGTTACCGTCGACAAGATGGCCGACGTGCAGAAGGCCCCCGAACACGACGCCGTGTGATTTGCAGATTCTTGGATTGACCTCGCGATTTTCATTTTCTGACCTCATGATTTCGATTTTTTACTGAAAATCAAGATCATGAGGTCAGTTTGCAAATCGTGAGGTCAGAAGGCGGATTATTCGGCCTGCTGTTCCTCGTACCAACGGTTCAACTCGGCAACAGCAACATCACGCTCGACCGGGCCGTTATCGAGACGATATTCCAGCATGTGCTTGTACGCCTTGCCAACCAGCGGTCCCGGTTCAATGCCGAGCAGCTGCATGATTTCGTCACCGTTCAGATCAGGGCGGATCGCGTCGAAATCCTCCTTCTCCTTCAGATCGCGCACGCGCTGTTCCATCTCGTCCATCGCCGACGAGAACACCATGGCCTTGCGCTTGTTCTGCGTGGTCGCGTCGGCACGCGTCAGGCGGTTCAAACGCTCGTACAGCGGGCCTGCGTCTTTGACGTAACGGCGGACCGCGGAATCCGTCCACGGCTCCTCCACGTATCCGTGGAAACGCAAGTGAAGGTTGACCAGTTCGCTGACGTCCTCGACCATATGATGATCGAAATGCAATGCCTTAAGGCGCTTGCGGGTCATTTTCGCGCCGACCGCATCATGATGATGGAAACTCACCTTGCCGCCCGATTCGAAACGACGCGTCTTCGGCTTGCCGATATCGTGCATGAGCGCGGCAAGACGCAACGTCAGGTCTGGAGCTGGCACAGGGCCGTCCGGGCCGGTTTCGAGAGCGACAGCACGATCAATGACAATCATGGTGTGCTCGAACACGTCCTTATGACGATGATGTTCGTCGATTTCGAGCTGCAATGCCGGAATTTCCGGGAAGACGATATCCGCAAGACCGGAATCGACCAGCGCTTCGATACCTGCACGCGGTCGATCGGACAACAGCATTTTGACCAGTTCGTCACGTACGCGCTCGGCGGAAACGATTTCAATGCGATCGACCATGTCGGTCAACGCTTCGGCGGTTTCCGGTTCGATGCGGAAGCCCAGTTGCGCCACGAAACGTACGGCGCGCATCATGCGCAGCGGATCGTCATCGAACGACTGGCGAGGATCGACCGGCGTGCGCAACACGCCCTTGGCCAAATCGTTCGCGCCGCCGAACGGATCGACAAATTCCAGTTCGGGCACGCGCAATGCCATGGCGTTCACCGTGAAATCACGGCGGGAAAGATCGCCTTCCAGCGTGTCGCCATAATTAACTTCCGGCTTGCGCGAGTCGGGGTCATACGTGTCGGAACGGTAAGTCGTTACCTCAACCTGCACTTCCGTGCCATCCTCGCGACGGCGCATCGCACCCAGCGTGCCGAATTTGCGTCCCATATCCCAAAAGCCATCACGCCCAAAACGGCGCAAAATATGTTCAAACTGCTCAGGACGCGCCGACGTGCAAAAATCCAAATCATGCGATTTACGATGCAACAGCAGGTCCCGGACGGGACCTCCCACCAACGCCAATTCATAGCCTTCCGCGGCGAACATACGCCCTAATTCAATGGCCTCTGGCCACACTTCGAAGTTCACGCCATCCCTTTCCGACACCACAAGTTTCTGCCTTACTAGCATACCGTTACCCCACCTGCACACAGAATTGAGTATGGTTGGAATCATGATTA
>OLSM01002262.1_pt1 | contig 12740 bp, 16 predicted proteins | sample 1672721 | NCBI WGS metagenome assembly OLSM01 (sample SAMEA3136717, study PRJEB25190) | human gut metagenome | reverse complement strand
GTTCGTAGCTCGTGGCATGATTGTAGATCTGGCTGACTGTCCTTTGGCATTGTAGATCACCTCGAGAATAGCTTGCCAAATGGGCCAGCCATTTATGCAGGAAAAACAGGGAGGAAGACAGCCGCCCCGTCACGGAGCGTCGTTCCAGAGCAGGTCGGCATGTTCCGGGTGCTGGGCAAACCACTTGACGGCGTAGGGACAAGTGAGCTTGGCGCTAAGACCGGCGGCACGGATCTCCTGTGCGGCGGCTTCCATAAGCTGCGCGGCCACGCCCTGCCCACGAAGGGAGTCGTCAACAAAGGTGTGCTCGATGTCGGAAATGCCGTTGACGGCGGGATATGTGACTTCAGCGATCAATTTGCCGCTGTCGTCCAGAGCGAAAATTCGGCCCTGTTCCCGTTGAAATTGCATAGAAATCACCTCGAAAACAGTCTATCAGATGGAGACGTGGAATGCAAGGCAAGCGGATAAAACAGGATAGCAAACGGGAATGTAACAGTGGTTAGAAACAAGCGAAAAAAGAATACATGAGGTCAACTGTGAGGCTGAAGATAGGAGGGTAATTGATGAATTGGAAGCAAGAGGCCGTTGATAAACTGAAGGGATATCAGGTCCGCAAACGGGCGCTGGAAAACATACCAGAGGAGATCCAACGATTAAAGAGCCAATCGATCAGTATCAAAAGCGCCGTCAAGGAGGGGACGCCCGTACAGGGTGGTGGGAGCAGGGAGGATATGATGCTTTCAAACCTCGTACAGCGGGAGGAACTAAAACGGTCCTTAGAGCAGGCAAAAGCCTGGGTGCAGTCCGTGGATAGAGGTTTGTCCATACTGGACGAGGAGCAACGGTTGGTGTTGGAGCGGCTATATCTCAAGCACGCGATGGGAAATGTGGATTTGCTGTGTGAGGAGCTAAGCATTGAAAAGGCCACCGTTTACCGCCGGCGGGACAGCGCGTTGCGTCAGTTTACCCTGGCTCTGTATGGGGCCGTGGAAAGTTGAGAAAGAAACGAGACGATTTTTCCGAAAACCCATGCTACTATGGTATTGTGGTTTTCAAGCGAAGGCCACAACCACCATGCAGACTGACCATCCGATCACGGTGGTTGGAAGGCTATAGTTACAGAGGAGCTGTCCGAGAATCCGGGCGGCTCCTCTGTTTGAAACGAGGTGAGACAATGATGGAACACATGGAAAACGCTGACGCAGGTGGAGGCGGCGCACGATGGAAATCGATGGAGGGCTGCGTGGGAACGGGGTGTATGTATGCTCAATGAGATCATAGAGGGAATGACGCGGAACCTGCACGATACTTTTGGAGACGGTTACAACATAGAGCGGGACGGCGGGGAGCAGGGAATCAACAGGCCCTGCTTTTTCCTTGCCGTTTTGAAGCTGGAACGGAAATCTATGATAGGACGCCGTTTTCTTCTGCGAAACGCCTTTGACGTGCAATATTACCCCACCGTCCCGGGCAAAAACGGAGAAATTTTTACCGTTGCGGATCAGTTGTTGGAGGCGCTGACCTTTATCACATTACCCAACGGCGATCTGCTCCACGGGACTGGGATGACCTATGAAGTGACCGACGGCACGCTTCACTTTTTTGTGCAGTACAATCTGCCCGTTCTCCACCTAGGGGAAAAGACCAAAATGGAGATCTTGCAGGTAGAAGTAGAAGCGGCAGAGAAAGGAGGACTGCATGGCAGCAAAAAAAACTGAGAAGTTATCAAGGGAACCCGCCGATCCGGCGGTTTTCCGGAAACAAAAACTGTTGACCTTACAGCGTTACGCGGCCCGGCGCGATCTGCTGTCCGCCCTATTGGCGGAAGATAAGGACTATACCCTGGAACAGGCGGACGTTCTGATTCAAAATTTTATGAAAGGTAAGGTGAACTAATATGGCTTTAGGCGGAGGTGCTTTTCTTACCCAAAACAAGGTTTTGCCTGGCGCTTATCTGAACTTCGTATCCGTAGCCAATGCCAGCGCGACCCTGTCTGATCGTGGGATCGCCACGATTCCTTTGGAAATGGACTGGGGGCCCGAAGGAAAAATATTTACCGTGTCGATGGCTGACTTTCAAAAGGACTGCCAAAGTATTTTTGGGTATGGCTATACGGCGGACAGGATGAAGCCCATGCGGGAAATTTTTAAACACGCAAACAAGGTACATTTTTTCCGCCTCAACGCAGGGGGCAAGAAGGCGGCCAACGATTACGCGACAGCGAAGTATCCCGGTACCCGGGGCAATGCCCTTCGGGTGGTGATTGAGGCCAACGAGAATACCACGGAGGAGGCGCCCCTTTACGATGTGAGCGTCTATCTGGGAACCGCACGGGTGGATATCCAGGAGGGCGTGACCGGAATCACGGATCTAAAAGACAATCTTTACTTGGCGTGGAACGGGTCCGGCGCCTTGGCGCTTACCGCCTCCGCGCCCTTGTCCGGAGGGACAAACGGCGCCGTGGAGGATGCGGCGTATCAAATCTACTTAGACCAAGCGGAGGCTTACACCTTCCATGCCATGGGGTGTCCGGTGCGAAGCGACACTATTGCCTCGCTGTTTTCGGCGTTCTGCCAGCGGATGCGGGACCAGGTGGGGAAAAAGTTTCAGTGTGTGGTGTTTCGGAAACTCGCCGATTACGAAGGCGTTGTGAGCGTAAAAAACGCCATCGCAGGGGAGGAAGAAAGCCCCGCCCTGGTGCCTTGGGTCACTGGATTGGTTGCCGGCACCGCCGTCAATCAATCGGCCGCCAATTTAACCTATGACGGCGAATACGAGATCGACACCGGCTACACCCAGGCGCAGCTGGAAGCCGGGATTAAGGAGGGCTCCTTTCTGTTTCACTTGGTGGAGGAAAAAGCGGTGGTGCTGGAGGATATCAATACCTTTGTCTCCGTAACGGATGAAAAATCCGGTGATTTCTCCAGCAACCAGACCATCCGAGTCCTGGACCAGATCGCCAATGACATTGCGGTGCTGTTTGCGGAGAAGTATTTAGGTAAGGTACCCAACGACGCTGACGGCCGCATCAGCCTGTGGAATGATATTGTCAAACACCATGGACAATTACAGACCATTCGGGCCATTGAGGATTTTAGCGGTGATACGGTGTCGGTGAAGCAGGGAGACAATAAAAAAGCGGTGGTTGTGACGGATTGCGTTACCCCCGTCAATGCCATGACCCAGCTCTATATGACCGTCTATGTACAGTAAGAAAGGGGCGTAACAAATGAGCACAGTAATGAACGCGAAAGACGCGGTATCCGCCTCCTTGGCGCAGTGTTTTGTGACCATTGAGAACAACCGGTATCACTTGATGCAGGCCATCAACCTGGAAGCAAGCGTTGAGAAAACCAAGACGGAGGTACCGATCCTGGGAAAGACCGGCAGAGGTAATAAGTCCACCGGTTGGAAGGGGACAGGCTCCGCCACCTTCCATTACAATACCTCCATGTTTCGGGAGCTGATGAAGCGGTACAAGGACTCACGAGAGGATGTCTATTTTGATATTCAAATTACCAATGAGGACCCCACTTCAGCGGTGGGCCGTCAAACAGTCATTTTAAAAGACTGCAACATGAACGGGGGGATTCTGGCCAAGTTTGACGCGGATGCGGAATACCTGGATGAGGAAATGGAGTTTACCTTTGAGGACTTTGAGATGCCTGAGACCTTCCAGCCCCTGGCGGGGATGGGTTAACGTGTAATAGGAGGGATGTAGTTTATGAGTTTGTCCGCATTTTTGGCTGAGAACGCCGTGCCGGTGGAACGGGTGAGGTTTGCCGCATCCAAGCGGTTTCTGAACGAATTGCCGGATGATAACGGCGTCATCAAGCCCGTGGAATGGGAAATTAAGGCCATTACGGGCACGGAGGATGAGGCCATTCGCAAATCCTGCGTCAAACGGGTGCCGGTGCCGGGAAAGAAAAATCAGGTTCAAAAAGAAATTGATTATGACCTTTACCTGGGAAAGCTGGCCGCGGCCTGTACGGTGTTTCCCAATTTAAACGATCAGCAACTTCAGGACAGCTACCATGTGATGGGGGCGGAGGACCTGCTGAAAACCATGCTGACGCCGGGAGAATACGCCGAGTACATTGGGAAAATTCAGGAGGTGTGCGGCTTTGACACCGCCCTTCAGGATCAGGTGGACGAGGCAAAAAACTAATTTGTGAAGGTGATGGAGAGGCGAATATTGCCTACTATTGCCTTCACGAATTCCACCTGACGCCGTCTCAATTCTTCGCCTTGTCCCGCCAGGAGCGGGCCTTTATCATCGCCGCCATTGAAGTTCGGGTGGAGGAAGAGGGAAAAAAGAAGAAGGAGATGCAGCGGAAGCAGCGTCCAAGCGGAAGGCGATAGCTGCTTTTGATAATCAATTCAAGGAGGTGAGTTTTCTGGCAACGATACAAACCGCAATCGCTCTTTATGACGGCGTCTCTGGACCGCTGCAAATTACGAATCAGGCCCTGACTACCGTTATAGACGGCTTTAGCTTGATGCAGACAGTTTCGGGAAAGGCGATGGATGCAGGCGCGATTGAGAAAACCCAGGGTGAGCTTTTAAAAATTGAAACAGCCTTTGGCGTCATTGTAGATCGCATGCAGGGTGCGAAGAACGCCCAGGAGCAGTTCAATGTGGGGGTGCAACAGGGGTCTGCAGGCGCTGAGAGGCTGTGGAGCGGCCTGAAAAAAGCGGCCTCTGCGGTAGGCGAGGGCAAGGGGCTGGAGAAGCTGGTGGGAATCTCCGACCGGATGGTGGGAACGAAGACCCGCCTCAGTCTCCTCGTGGACGACGGCGGATCTGTTGCGCAACTGGAACAACAGGTGATGGGAGCGGCCCAACGTTCCCGGGCCGCTTACTTCGATACCGCTGACGCCGTGGCAACTCTGGGGACCAGCGCCGGGGCAGCGTTTGGCGGCGACATGAATCAGGTGGTCGCCTTTCTGGAACAGGCAAACAAACAGTTTGTGATCGGCGGCGCAACAGCCCAAGAGCAGAGCGCCGCCATGTCCCAACTCACCCAGGCCATGTCTGCGGGGGTGTTACAGGGGGAAGATCTAAACGCTGTCTTGGCTGGCGCGCCCGGCATCGGCAGAGCCATTGAACAGTATATGGGAATTGCGTCGGGTTCCATCCAACAGGTGGCTTCTCAGGGAATGGTTACGTCGGATGTGGTGAAAAACGCCTTGTTTTCCATGGCGGATCAGACCAATGCCAAAGTTGCGTCCGTGCCCATGACCTGGGCGCAAGTGTTCACACAGGGCGCGAACGTGGCCATCCAACTGTTACAGCCATTATTAGATGGGATTAACTGGCTTGCAAATAACCTGGAAATCATTGGTCCCATAGCCCTGGGCGTCGGCGCGGCCTTCTTGGTGTTTCAGCTGGCTGCTCATTGGACGCAGATTGCCGCCGCGGCCACCGCCATTTACCAAGCGGTCATCGGATTTTTGTCCATCGGGTTTGGCGTGCTAACGGGAAATACAGCGGCGGCTTCCGGGGCGGTGTTCGCCTTTAACTCCTCCCTGCTAGCTAGCCCCATTGTCTGGGTAGTCATGCTCATTGCCGTGTTAATTGGGGCGCTATATGCCGGCGTAGCCGCCTACAACAAATTCACGGGCGCTGGGGTATCCGCCACGGAGATCATCGGCGCGGCTTTCGGCGTACTGGGGGGATTGATTGCCAATACCTTTTTGATTCCTTTGTGGAACTCGTTTGCCAGCATCGCCAATTTTGTGGGGAATGTGTTTCATGATCCCGTGGCGGCGGTGAAAGTGCTGTTTTATGATATGTGCCTCACTGTTCTGGGGTATCTCAAAAATCTGGCTGAATCCATTGAAAATCTGCTTAATAAAATTCCCGGCGTAACCATTGACATTACCGGTGGTCTGGACCGTCTTTATTCCAAGTTGGAAGAGGCCCAACAGAAGGTGAAGGATGAATCTGGTTGGGTGGAATACGTCCAGAGAAAAGAGTTTATTAACCTTGAGGACGCCGCTTCCAGCGGCAGTCAAGGGCTGAAAGACTTACTGAGTAAATTTCAGGGGAAGATCCCTGACCAGGACGGCTTGGAGTCTGATTATTTAGAAAAGTATCGCTTGGATTCCGGCGGTTCCGACGCGTATGGCTTCGGCAACAAACTGGACGGTGTGTACGGGAACACAGGGAACACGGCGGAAAACACGGCGGCGATGAAGGACTCGCTGGAGATGGGCAATGAAGAGCTGTCCCTGCTGCGGGACATCGCGGAGCGGGAGGCCGTCAACCGGTTTACCACGGCGGAGATCAAGGTGGAGATGGTGAACAACAACGCCATCTCCACGGAACTGGACCTGGACGGCATTGTGAGCAGCCTGGAAACCAAGGTGACCCAGGCGCTGCTAAGCAGCGCGGAGGGGGTGCATGTCTGATGTATGAGTTCTATCTGAACGGGGCTTTGCTGCCGGTGACGCCCTCGTCCCTGACCGTTAAGATCGCCAACCAGAACAAGACCGTCAACCTGATCAACGAAGGGGAATACAATATCATCAAGCTGCCCGGTCTGTCCAAGATCACGTTTGAGGCGCTGTTACCCAGCAAGGCCTACGCCTTTGCCCGGTATCCCGGCGGGTTCCGGAACGCGGGGGACTACCTGACCATGCTGGAGGACCTGAAAACCGGCTGTCAGCCCTTTTCGTTTCAGGTGATCCGCACCGACGACAGCGGGTCCCTGCTGCTCAACTCCCGGCCCATGACGGTCTCCCTGGAGGACTATGAGATCCTGGAGGACGCGGAGAAATACGGCATGGACGTGATGGTGAAAATCGCGCTGTTGCAGTACCGGGAATACGGCACGAAAGCCCTGCACTTTCAAACGGACGAGAGCGGGACCAAGGCCACGGTGACGGAGGGGCGGGATACCTCCACGAAACCGGCGGAGACGGCGTATACCGTCAAGGCGGGAGATACCCTGTGGGACATCGCCCGAATTCATCTGGGAAACGGCTCCCGAAGCGGCGAGATTTACACCCTGAACCGGGAGGCCATTGAGGCGGCGGCGAAAGAGCACGGCCGGGCCAGCTCCTCAAACGGCTGGTGGCTCTACCCCGGCACCGGCTTGAAGCTGCCGTCGTAAGAGGAGGGAAGACGCATGGGAACTTACGTATGGCCTTGCCCAAAATACAGCCGCATTTCCAGCGGGTACGGCAACCGGATCTGCCCCTTCCACGGGCAGGAGTTTCACGACGGCGTGGATTTAGCCGCCGCCTCGGGCACCCCCATTCTGGCCTTTGCTTCCGGCACCGTGACCAAGTCGGGCTGGGGGGGCGGCTATGGCAACTACATCAGCATCGACCACGGCGGGGGCCTGATGAGCTTTTACGGGCACTGCTCCAAGCTCTATGTGGCAAAAGGCGCGGCGGTGAAAGCGGGGCAGAAGATCGCCGCGGTGGGAACCACGGGCAATTCCACGGGCAATCACCTGCACTTTGGAATCCACAAAAACGGCAAGCCGGAAAACCCGCTGAACTATGTCAAGGACAAGGACAGGGCGGGAAACTACACGGGCGGCGCTTCCGCCGGCGGCGGGAACCGGACGGAGGGCGGCGGGAAGGCCGCGGAGACCCAGTCCAAGGAGATTACCAAGGTGGTGATTCAGTCCGCCACCGGTATGTCGGGCGTCCGCAAGGAACCCCTGCGGGAGGAGGCGCAGTATTCCGGCCGGGGCGTGGAAATCCACATACAAAATAGCGGACAAGAGACGCTGCGCCCCATCATAGAGGGGGATGTGGTGTGGGAGACCACCCGGAAGGGGTCGCCCTCCTCCTTAAAATTTACGGTGGTCAAGGATGAGGCGCTGAATTTCCACGAAGGAAATCCGGTGTCTTTTCGCTTCCAAGGGGAACCGGTGTTCTACGGGTATGTGTTTGAAAAGAGCCGGTCGGACCGCCGCCTGATTGACGTGACCTGCTACGATCAGCTCCGGTATTTCAAGAACAAGGACACCCTCTCCTATGAGAACAAGACCTATGGGGAATTGCTTTCCATGCTGGCCGCGGACTACCGCTTGTCCTGCGGGTCCATTGCGGACACCAAGTACAAGATCCCCCAGCGGATTGAGGAGGCCACCTTGTTTGACATGCTGGGCAGCGCCTCGGATTTGACGTTGATGAATACCGGCAAGCTCTATATCCTCTACGACGAATTCGGCAAGCTGACCCTGAAGGCCTGTGAGGACCTGCTCCTGCCCATTCTCATCGACGAGGACACGGCCCAGAGCTTCCGCTATACCTCCACCATCGACAGCGACGTGTACACCAGGATCAAGCTGGCCTACGACAACGGGGAGACCGGGGAGCGGGAGGTGCACGTGCTAAACGACGAGGCCGGCCAGGGGAAGTGGGGGACCCTGCAATACTACGCCAAGTTGGACAGCGCCCTGTCCCCGGCGGACATCCAGACCAAGGCCCAGGCCCTGCTGAAGTATTACAATGTCAAGCAGCGGACCCTCTCCGTCAAGGACGTGTTCGGGGATGCCCAGGCCCGGGCGGGGGCCTCGGTGGTGGTTCGGCTGGCGTTGGGAGACTTGAACGTCTCCAACTACATGTGCATAGAAAAGGCTGTCCACCGGTTTGCCCACGGCCTCTACACCATGGATTTGAGCCTGTCCGGCGTAAGGGGGGAATTTCATGCCTGATCTCTATCAAACCCTGCAGCAGATCGCCCGGAACGCGGTGGCGGCGGAAAAACCGGTGGAGATTCTCTTTGGGCGGGTTCAGTCGTTGGAGCCCTTTCAGGTGAAGCTGTCCCAAAAGCTTACCTTGAGCAAAGCGTTTCTCACGGTGCGGGACGGGGTGACGGCCCAGTCCTTTCAGGTGGGGGACAAGCTGATTCTGTTCCGCTTTCAGGGCGGACAAAAGTATTTGATCTTAGATAAGGCAGGTGAATTATAGTGCTGCCAGGCGATTATGACGACGTCTTAACCCAAGGCGTCACCGTGGTGGAACAGCCTACCCGGACCTATCGGCTTCGGTTCGACGGCCAGCCGTCGTGGGGGAGGGTAAGCGGTCTGGACGCCATGAAGCAGGCCGTGTTTTTGATTCTGCACACGGAGCGGTTTACGTACGCCATCTACTCCTGGAATTACGGGGTGGAGCTGGCGGGGCTTTTGGGGGAGGGGCTTGCGCCCTACTGGCAGGCCCAGCTGCAGGGGCGGATTGAGGAGGCCCTGCTGGCGGACGACCGGATTTTGCAGGTGGAGGGCTTCACCTTTACCCGCCGGGGGAAAGGGAGGCTGCTGGTTTCCTTCACCGTCCATACCACCCAGGGGGATGTGGAATCCGAATACAGATGGGAAGGGGGGTCCTTGCGATCATTGGGAACTATTCCGATCAGATGACATTTGAAACCATATTGGGCCGGATGCTGGACCGGGTCCCGGATACCGTGGACAAACGGGAGGGCTCGATTCTGTACGACGCCCTGGCGCCGGCGGCGGCGGAGCTGGCCAAGACCTACATGGAGCTGGATGTGGTGATGGACGAAACCTTTGTGGACACCGCGTCCCTGCAATATTTGATGCTCCGCTGCAAGGAGCGTGGGGTGGCCATTCAGCCGGAGACGGCGGCGGTGATTCGGGGGGTCTTTACCCCGGATACCTTGGAGGTGGCGGCAGGGACCCGGTTTAACTGCGACGCCATCAACTACGTGGTCACGGAACGGCTGTCCGGCGGGGCGTACCGGCTGGAGGCGGAGACCCTGGGGACCGCGGGGAACCAGTACAGCGGGCAGCTGCTTCCCATCGAGATTGTGGAGGGGCTGGAGAGCGCCCGGATCGACGGGGTTCTCATTCCCGGCGAGGACGGGGACACCACCGAAACCCTGCGGGCGAAATATTACGCCTCCATTGACGGCGAGGCCTTTGGCGGCAACGCGGCCGACTACCGGGAGAAGGTGAACGCCCTGCCCGGGGTGGGGGGCGTCAAGGTGTACCCCGCCTGGAAGGGGGGCGGCACGGTAAAGCTGACGATCATCGCCTCGGACGATACCCCGCCCTCGGCGGAGCTGATCGGCCTGGTGCAAACCGCGGTTGATCCGGAAGAAAACCATGGAGAGGGATTGGGCATCGCGCCCATCGGCCATACCGTCACCGTGACGGGGGTCCAGGCCCAGCCGGTGGCCATTGAGACCAACATCACCTTTGTCATTGGCTGGTCCTGGGAGGACGCCAAGAGCCAGGTGGAGGGGGCGGTGAATCAGTATTTCACCGAGCTGGCCGAAGGGTGGGCGGCCACCGAGACGACGGTGGTCCGGATCGCCCAGATTGAGACCCGGATTCTGGCCCTGTCCTGTGTGCTGGATATTGCGGGCACCACCATCAATGGAGAGGCGCAAAACTGGCAGATGGACGAAGACTGCATTCCCGTGCTGGGGGAGATTGGGGTGGTGAGATGAGGAAGAAGCTGCAGGAGTATCTGCCGCCCATCTTACTGAGTACCTATGAGTTTCCCCTCCTGTGCCGGGCGGAGCAGCCGGAGTTGGACGCGCTGGGCGACGCCGCCGGTGAAACACTGGATAACCAGTTTGTTTCCACCGCCACGGAGCGGGGAATTGCCCGGTACGAATCCATCTTCGGCATTGCCCCCAGGGACACCGATACCCTGGAGGACCGCAGGTTTCGGGTGCTGACCAAGGTGAACGCACAGCTGCCCTATACCTTGCGTCGGCTCAGACAGCTGCTGGGGCTTCTCTGCGGGGAGGACGGCTTTTCGGTCACCATACATGCGGAGGCGTATACCCTAATTATCCGAATCGCCCTTGCCGCCAGGAGAAACCTGGCGGAGGCCGAGTCCCTGGTGAAGCGGATCGTACCGGCGAACCTGACAGTTGACTTTTCGCTTCGTTACCCCCATGGGACCCGGTTAAGCGTCACCGGGCTTCTGGGGCGCGGTTATATGGAGACGCCGCTGCCGGAAATCGCCCCGGACTATCACATGTCCGAGATCCCCCTCCATGCGGGGGGCGTGTTTGGCACCACCACGGCGACCGTGGTGCCGCAGCTTAATTAGAAAGGAGGAACGGATTTGTTTTATGGATTTGTGGTAACGGAGGCCGGCAACCGAATTCTCGCCCAAATGGTTTCCGGGCAGACCTTGCGCCTGTCGCGGGTCGTCATGGAAAAAGGCACGGCGGAGAGCGCGGAGGCGGCCAGAAAGTTGACCGCGCCCCTGAACCCCGGCCCGGAGGGGACCACCACCACGCCCACTGTGGCGGGGAGCGCCAGCAATATGATCGTGGAATACCGCAGCGACCTCAACGGCGGTCTCGCGGAAGGCTTTTGGATTGGCGGCTTCGGGGTATACGCGGAGAACCCGGAGGGCGGCGAGGATGTGATGCTCTACTACGGCTCCCTGGGCGACGCCAAGCAGTATGTGAGCGCCTACACCCCGGGAACCGCCCCGGATGTGCGCCGGTATCCGGTGAGCATCACCGTCACCGAGGGCGTGGAGGTGGTGACGGTCTACCCGGCGGAGGCCTGGATGACCGCCCAGGATGTGGCGGCGTATTTCCATCAGGATTTAAAGCCGGAGCTGTTGGAGGAGACCAAGGATCTGGTCCAGCAGCAGACGGCGGGATTTCTGGAAATGATCTCCATAGGGGATGAGGAACCGGGACAAGGCCCCGTCCTGTGGTTTAATACCGCGCCCACAGGAAACAATGTGGCCGCCACCCTGCGATTGGGGGAAACTGGCGGGGACAGCACTGTGGCGGTGGAAGTGGAGGAGATCGACTATCCCATCCGTAACGCGGTGCTCAACGAACCGCCCACGGAGGGTGCCTATAGCTTTACGATTGTATAAGGAGGAATACACATGGCAAACACAGCGAAAAAGGCCATTCTGCGGGCCAAGGTAGAAGGGGCGCTGACTGACCTGATGGTCAAGACCCAGGCGGACAACGTCTTTTTGGATGACAGCGCAACAGTGGCCGGGAAGCTGGCGGAAATGGTAGCCGCCATCAACCTGCGGGCGAAAAGCGAGGACGTGACGGCGGAGATCACCGCCGCCATCAACGGGCTGATCGATGGCGCGCCGGATACCTACAACACCCTCAAGGAGATCGCGGACTACATCGCCGCCCATGAGGATGTGGTCACGGCCCTGAACGCGGCCATCGGGGCGAAAGCGGATAAGACGGCGTTGGACGCCGTCAAGGCCACGGTGGACGCACTGGGGACCCTGGCCACGAAAAGCAAAGTCGGGGAAGCCGAGCTGGACGCGGGTTTGAAAGCTAAGATTGACAGCGCGTCCGCGGCCAACCACAGCCACGCCAATAAGGCGGCGCTGGATGGGATTACCGCGGATGTGGTGGCGGGATGGAACGGTAAGAGCACCGTCTTCGTCCAGCCAACCCAGCCAACGGGTCTTACCGAAGGGGACCTTTGGTTCCAGACAGAAGCGTAAAGGAGGTCTCTATGGCAACCTATGAACATACGCCGCTGATGACCTTTAAGGACAAGAGCGGTGAGAAGCATTTGCTCTACCCCATTACGAAACTGGACTGCGTGGACGGGCTGGAGGAGGCGCTGGCTGCCAAGCCTGAGAAAAAAGTCCCCGCCGCTGCGGGGAATCTGGCTGGGCTGAATGCCGACGGCGGGCTGACGGACTCCGGGAAAAAACCGGGGGATTTCGCGGCGGCAAGCCACAGCCACGCCTATGGGGACATCACCGGCAAACCCGGCGCCTTCGCCCCAACC
>OLSM01002246.1_pt1 | contig 12799 bp, 6 predicted proteins | sample 1672721 | NCBI WGS metagenome assembly OLSM01 (sample SAMEA3136717, study PRJEB25190) | human gut metagenome | reverse complement strand
AGATCCAGCACCCAAAGCGAGAATTGCCCGTCACCTTCATGTTGTCCTTATTAACTTGACCAACGACACTATCTTCTTCAGATAGATTCTCTCCTCGATACAGATTATATAGGTGATTATTGTCGGTATTCCACGCGCTTTTTCCATCACTCTGTAGCAGATATTCCCATACATTTTCATTTCGAATCTCTGAAAGAGGACTATACACATATGCCTTGGCAATCTGAGGATGGGGCGTCAGAATCTTGCCTTCAATCTCACGGGATGAAATGCTACGAGATCTCGCTGCACTCTCGGCTTTTCGAACACCCAAAAGAATTACGATTTCTCCATCTTTCTTGATGGTGTTGTATGTAAAAGCATTTGACGGATTTATCTTCAAACGTTCTGTACACCATCTAAATCCTGGCGGTTCAGGAGTAGGATATCCAAGGCCAATCACCAAGCTCCAAAAAGTCTGGCGAATCTCAGGATAAATAATATGAGCCTGTACATTCAATTTTTTCTCTACACTGGCCTCGTTGATTGCCTTGCTCATTTTGTGCATATAGGCCTTAACGATAGGATTCTCCACCATTGTATCTGAAGTCACTATATATACAGGCTTCCAGCGGTTCTCCTCCGGCAAAGCTTCCAACATTTCAAAAACAAGTTGACAGAGCAAGGTTGAATCTTTGCCTCCACTATATCCGATCATCCATGGACGCCGATCGTGGAGATAGACAATCTCCATTTCTTTCTTGATAGCGATATATTCTTCAAACATATAGTTACTTCCTATCTATAAACGAGCGTTCTTTGCTCTGTTCAAATTCATCTAATGGAATGCTAAGATGTTTCTTTAAAACATTACATGTTAATATAATTGCTTCTTCGTTGTTGATCATTCTTCCATTAGCTCGAATAGTTCTCAATTTCCAATCTTTGCAGTCTCTTTTCCAGTTAATAGATAGCAGAGAGCGGAGATAGCTCTCTGCATCACAGTCTTTGTTAACAAAGAAATAATTGCCGAGACGACCTAACACCTGAATGATAACAGCTTGTGTTATAATATAGTTCTCGCGCAGATCTACTTTGCTGATCTCATGACCATAAAGATCTTTCCAGGGCAGTACATTTTGACATACACTGCTCCAATATTGAAGTAAGAAAGCCTCAACTTCTTTCGTAATGGGGGCAGATCGAATAATTCGCTTGTTTGCATTATAAAAAGTGCTTAGTGTAAACAAATTAGAAGAATACTTACCAAGAATATCTTTCTCCTTGTCTGTATATGTGTTGAGAAATAAAATTTTGGAAATTACGGTTCTGGTGACCACTGCAAGCTGATCGCGCGAATCATAGAGTTCAGCGATGGAATTGGATGTTTTTACTGCGTGCTTATTGAGATCAGTAAACATCTGCTGGCTTCGAGCTAAACCTTCGTCTTCAAAGAAAACCACAGAAATTGTCTCGTTTAAAAGGCTCTCGTCTTCGGAGATTGCATCCAAAATGGCAGCTTTACGATGTTGTCCATCATTGATTAGCAGCTTTGCATCCATAGATATTTCCAGCACACCAACATCCGGATACTCAATGGGACAGAACTTAAATTTACCATCAATGGATGCTGCTAATGCAGAAAATACATAGCTCTTGCGGTTGTTGAGAATATATTTACTGATTACCGGTATTCTTGCCGCGTTTAGTTTTCTTTGAGCTCGATGCTCTGGCAAAACATACTCCTCATCTTGCGGGAATAGCTTTGGAATCATTTTAAGGGGAATCATTGCGATATAGTATTCACGGGTAGCCTGCACGCCTTTTACAACAGGAAACCGATAAACAAAATCCATGCAAACCTACCTCCATAAAGTAAGAGATGGCATACTCAAGTAATATACTTAAGTATACCATCTCTTTGTTGCCGCGTCAATCCAGTTTCAACTCTTTATAAAGTTCCCAGAATGCTCTGTCCTCAATATATCTCGGCTTAGATATACCGATTTTTACAATGCTATGGTGTTTCTGTAAACTCTTAATGTCATTAAATAGATTTTGTGTTTCGGAACTCTTCGATTCTGTTTTGAAGACAAACTCAACATCCGATATTTTCAGATCAGCCACATTGTGGACAACCCAAGTCAGGATATACTTAGCATAGTCATCATCTGTAGAACCGAAATGCTTCAAGAACTGGGTCGACAAAATGGTTCCCACACCAAACTCTCGTCCTTCTTTCAGGATCTTTTTGAGAGAAGAGAATCCCTCACTCATAAAGTTGTCAGCTTCATCAACCAAGATCAACTTCGTTAGCTGGCGATACTGCTGGTTCATTTTACTGGAACCGGTAGCATGCATCTGCGCATAGAACAAGTCCAGCGTAATTGCAACAATCAGGCTTTGAATGTCTGCATCATACCCAGAGAGATCTACAACAACAACGCCATTTAATGAATCAAACAGAGATTGCGTTTGGGAAGGATCACCTTCAAACACCTGGAATTGATACAGTTTATCCATTGATGCTGCCAGAGAATCATTTTTCTTGATTTCGTCATCGTTGGCATAAATACTGTACACCATGTCGAAAGTTGGAGCAATATTTTCCCATGTAGAAGGATCATCAGCTTTAATTCCTTTGGCAGTGTAGGCTTTTGTAATACAGGAGAACAATGTGTTCTGCTGTTTGGCACCCAGACCATAAACCTTCGCCAATGTATCTTTAAACGTATTTGCAGTGTGAATGGGAAGTAGTGGCTTGAATACACGGGATTTTGTTAAAGCAAGCGGGTTGAATGGCAGATGATAGGGCTTAAAAACTTTGGCGTTTGTCGCTTCGATGAAGTCCTCTTTGCTTTCGTTATAGTCTCCCTTGTAATCAAAAATCAGAATACCCAACGGTGAGCCGTCGAAGTTGTGCGCTTGATCTCGATACAACTGGGTGATTACAGATTTGGTGAACTGCGTCTTGCCTGTACCCATTGTACCGATAATACCCGTGTTAATGTGGAACACCAGATTTGTATCATTTGGCTTCCAGAGGAGTTTTTGACCGCTTACAATGTCCGTTCCAAACAGGATTTCCATGCTTTTCCGATCATCAGTTACTGCCTCAGAAGGATTCTCCTGAATATCCTTGATAGGTACAGCAATGTTTGAAACGACTTTTGCCTCCGGCTCTGGCTCCGCTTTTCGATTCACATCAATCGAAGGATCGGCAGGGGGCATCTCCTGATTTTGAACAGGCTGTTCTATCACCTGAGTTTGGGGTGAGGGATCTACAGTGTGGGTGTACAGATACTTCAGCCTGTCAGGGAGATCTCCATTGTTGTTATCGAGTTCTTTTTCAATCTTGCTGGCGGATTTGATCATATACTCAGATCCCATTTTTTCCGGCAACTCCAAAAGGCATACATCATCACTGATTGCACCGCCCATATTTAGGACATCAGACTTAAAGGAAATAATAGTACCTTTTCCCAACATCATATCCATTGCGGTAGAAAAGTGATACTGTTCATTCATAAGAGCCTTGCGGTAATCCTCCAACACCCAATTCCACTGCTCGTTGGGATAGACATTGTAGAGCCGCATCTTCTCGCAGCACACAACAACTAACTGCATTAAGAAATTTCTGGACAGTTTGCATTCAAGACTATCATATCCAGCTCCCGGGCAAAGCGCTTTCCACAAACCAGCGTATGTTGCCAGAACTTGGTCTTTTGCTTTGTTAATCACAACGGACTGATTCAAGCCAATCTTCACTTCGACAGGGTGCAAATAGACCTTGATGTCATCAGCAGGGCCTTCAATGCCAACCATTAAAAGGTCATCGCTTGTGGCGCCTTTCTCGAACCCAAGATTCTTAGCCGACAACAAGCCATCTTTCTGCGAATAGCCTGCGCCACCAGAAACACGTAGCATTTCCTCAAGTGAAATCGGAACCCATATAATGTCCTTGTGGGAATAGTAAGCCATACACAGCTTAACTGCAGAAAGAATGCTTATTTTTTCGCGACTAAAGTTACTATCTACTGCACCAGTTAGTTTCTTTGCGGAGATTAATCGGAGCAACCAGCCGCCGTTAATTGCGTTAAACAAGCTAATGATGTTGTGAACATCTGCCTTTTGTGCCAGAACACCCTTCTGCTTTAGCTGCTCTTGAATGATTTCCTCATACTGCTCTGACTTTTGAGTAACAGTAATATCGTCATATCTACTGGTGGAAGTATACTGGTCGCTGTAGTGGATGATCATTAATTCTTGGTTGTCATCGTCGTTCTCCTTAAAGAATGATAGATCAACTTTCGGATCAACAAAAACAACCCAATTGGAGGAAGAATAAATCTTACCAAGTTGACCTTCTTCGCCGCTGGCAATCTCCGTAAAAATTGCGGATTCCGGCTCATAAGAACTGCCAGAAAATGCGACACGGAACATAGCGTTGTATGTCTTTGCCAGTTGCATCATTCTATTTTCGGCAACATACTTTGTCCCGAAACCTGTTTTGTACCATCCGGAGTTCAGTACCGAAGGGGTACCAGAGGTTAATCCACCAAGTGCAACACCCGTCGTAATGGAATCCATTCGATTATCGCCACTATCTTCAGACGACTCCATTTCATAAAACGTCAAGTGTGAATATTGATACTCGTCTTCTTTTGGATTGCGATAATAACAACGGATATTTTTGCTTAAGATCAAAGCCATTTCGCTGATATCTTCAACATCTTTACCATGTACGGAAATGCATTCCCGGAGTTTCTTCTGATCTGAAAGAACTGTGAACTCGTTGTAGTCACCAGCTTGGCTATAAATGTTTAGCGTGAAGTGCTTCAGATTTTCGGGGGCGACTCCTTCCTTAAGCCCTTTTGAATAGAACCGTATTAGTCCTTGCAATACTTCACGGCAATCACCCATGTTGACCAAGTTGATACAGAACATATCATTGCCAAGATCATCAAACAAGAATGTAAAATGATCAATGTATTGCGAGATTTTGTCACACACCAATTTCTGAACATAGTTTCTTGCGCCCTGATATCTCTTGTTAGCAAGCTGTACATAGATTCTCCATTCCGGAGAATGCCGCTGTTCAATTGCACGATATAAGGTTTTGTCAGCATCTGTGATATAAGGCAGCAGATATAAAGCCGAAAGTTTTTCAACCAGATTGTCTCGAATCTCACCGACATTCTTTTCCTCAAGCAAAGTTAGCTGGTAAAGAATATTCAATGGGTGCAACGGACTCATAGAAATCGTACGTTCATCGAAGTTTTTAATAACACAACCAAGCATTAGAAGATCATTCTGCGGACTTGTCAACGTTTGACCAGCTGGAATTTTTTGGAATTCATTTTCAACCGCTGCTACATATGCCTCAGCATAGATGCGCAAATCGCCAGAGTAATAAGCAAGACTTGGAAGTTGCCGCAACCGTTTAAACTCCGCTATTAATGCGTGATAAGAACTCTTAACAACGGGAGGGACATCCAGTTGACATTCTACAAGTCCAGAAATAGAATCGATCGCAGCTAACCAGCCATTATTGATTAAATCGTACTCTCTGGCAAGACTGTCTTTGAATGGAGATTTCGCAAAAAATTCTGTAGTACCAGAGATAATTTTCCCGCTTCGATACTCAAGTCCCCGCTTTTCTCTGCATTTCCATTTGAAAGCACTGATCCCAGTTAACTCAACGGGCTTGATCGATTCGTCTTTGACCTGTAGAGGAATATCGATTGCTCCACACCTAAGCTTCAGATCGATGACACCTTTATCCGTGTCCATGTCTTCTTCGTTAAGAGACAGGCAGAGTGTCTGGTTATAATTACAAACATATTCTCCGCCGGGCTTCATGGTGCCAACAATTTCCGTTTCACAACCTGAATTAATAACCAGCTGCTTATTTAAGCCAATCGCTTGAATTGCGGCACGCTTAATATTCTTGGGCACATCAAGAATATAGTTGGTTTGAATGGCCTCTAAATAGTTCGGAAGAATATTTAATACACAAACTTTGATTAAATAAGTGATATTGTCATGGGGGTCTGTAATACTTGTTCTTGAAAAAGAGCATCCGGTTGCTTTAATGTTAATTTGCATTTCTTTGGCATCTAAAGAATAATATGCGCCAGTACATTCCACCCATGTAGATTTGATGGCGAGGTTACTCGTAAGCGAAACAGTAACGACCGCTTTTTGATCCGGATTATAAACAATGATATTCTTACGGCGCTGTTTGACTCTGGTTTCTCCATCATTTCGAATAAAAGCAAGTGTATTAGCAGAAAAGCTATATTCTATCGAAGATCCGGAGAACACTTCGATATTCTCATCTTCGATTCGAAGAGGATTGTCTTGCTTTTTCTTGAGTCGTTCGTGAGAGGCCTTCACCATTGCGTAGGTGTAGCCCTCATACCATGGCTCTCCCTTCTTTTTTGATGTAACCAGGTGCTCAATAAAAGCTTTATCATATTCCTTATCCAGAGCATCAGTAATATTTCCGTGATTGAATACACGATCAATCTGCTCAAAGATATCGTGGTTCCCTTGCAGCCTGCTTTTAATTTTGTTCTCGGGGGTAGCTGCCAAATTGTCATCATACAGCAAGGAAAAAGATGAAAAGTCACTCTTTTCCATATAACCACGTCCCAAAACAGTAAGTAAATTGCTGTACTCAAAAAGAGATGACTTGTCACTGAAACGGTCGCCTTGCTTTCGTTCCAGTTCTAATTCAAGCAGAATCCGATCCGCTGCGGACAACTCAGCAGACTTGATATCTTCCTTTATTTTGAATATAATTGATGCTGCGTGGAAAGGCATACCATTTGCCGCCAAATCGCCGGTACCACTGGTAATTGTATCAATAGGAGAATGGGTTATCATTAGGATTGGAAAGTGCTTTTCAGTCAATTCCGCATTTCGCAGCGTTGCCAAGAAGTCATCAGTCATTCCGTTAATTTTGGATGCGACAACGACTTCTACAGAAGCAGACAGTTTGATTGTAAAAGTATCGTATACTTCTCCGTACTGATAGCTACCTTGTATATCATCTATCGATGTTTTAGCCCGTAAGGCCTGATCCACACCAGCGACCATTTCTTCTGTGTCCAATCGCAGACAGTATCTTTCTCCGGGGCGAATGATAGCTTGCCGACTCTGGAAAAAACTTACGGTGTTGTTGGCAATATATTTATAAAATTCGTTTAACATACTGTGCATCTCCACTATCGCTCTTCTTTTCAATCAAATTGAGCTTCTCGTAGTAGCGCATAACCTCGCTCTTGGAGTAATTGTCTAAGAAGACACCACGAGCCTTAAATTCGGAAAAGACATCATTCAGCCGCATTTTTTCTTGGTCTTTGATGCAGATTTTTGTGAGCAAAATTAAAGTTTCCTCGGAGAGGTTAAGTATCATTCCGCTACGACCACGCCGCTTAAGATATTTCCTGCTATATTCCTCAAATTTTTCTGCATACGAAGAATAGGGACGATTTCTGACGGTGTTCTCAAACTGCAGTCTAACGCTTTCAAACAAAAATCTGATTTCTGCGGCTGTCTCACTATCCGGAGAGTCCTTTCTTGAAAGCTCAGCCATTTCGGGGCAATCAGGAATCGCTTTGCGGTAACAATCTGTTAAGACTTTAATTTGCTCCGCAATTCTATGATCTTCTCCTGGTGCGCAACTGATCAGTTCTTGCAATTTGATGTAATCCACAGGCTCAACGCCATCTTCTGTCTGATTTAGTATTTCCAACGTAATTGCATGTGCAAAAATACGCTTTACCGCATCCTGAAGGATATTCCATCCTTCCCTAAAACAATGCCGATTCTGGCTTGTTTTCTCCCATTCCAAGCAGAAATACAGGGGAATGCATTTATTTCGGTCGCCTTCCAAAAAACGATTAAGTTGTAGTGCCGCTTGTGCAGTATAGGTAAAATAGTAGAACTCAATCAGCGGAATCAGGTAATCGCGTGTGCGATTTCTTGCTCCCAGTATATACTCGAAATCAACTTCAAATTTTCGTTGAACAGCGTTTGTTATTCGATGATATTCATTTCCAGTTTTTCTGCTCAGTGGCTTGGTTTCCAGCTTAGATGCTGCAAATCTTTCAAGTGCATTGCTCTGCGCATCTATTTTTTCAGAAGTGCTGGCTATATATTTTTTGAGAATATTAACGTCGCCTAATACATCAACCAAATAATCTGCAAGCTTGCATTCATTTGACTCCGTGCAAGGTATTTGAGCCAGCATTCTTAAATTGATTGGACGAATCTTTCCATCCTTGTCGAAGAACATATGACGAACAACTTGATCGAAAATATCATCCATTCCAATCGCTATATCGATCTCGTCGTCATCTTTCAGTTTCTTGATTAATTCTTCGGCTGTGATAGGCACAGGTTCCTTTTGCTCAATTTGGCTCAAATAGCGTCCAATCAGCACATTGAGATCCCTTACGGGGTCGCTATTGTTGTTTGCAATAAAGGGAAATAGCTTGAACTTTTTGCCGCTGAAGTGGGTAAGCTTTGTTCCGCTTTCTTTTACCGCAAAAGTGTTATTAAACGAATCGACACTTAACGTATAAATCATGCTTACACCACCTTAAACTCATATCCAAAATCAGTCTTTTCAAATACGGCTTTATAGCCATGCTCACTATCTTTGGGGATCAGCACAATTCGAGACGCCTTATTACCAAACTCTATTAATCGCTGAACTAAGCTTACAAAGTCTGCGTGCTGGTTTTTGTCTTGTACGGTCGGCCGATAGCCTTCTTTCATAGCGGAGATCATATCAAATAAAGCATAGTCCATACTGATTTCAGCGGTTTCAAGATCACTATCGCCTGCTTTCCGATATCTTAGCCTCAGCGTGGTTGAAAATCTGAGAACTTCTCCTACCGAGGATTTCTGGTCCTTATAAATTGCTGGCTTAATGAGAAGCTGTTCCAGCACCCAAAACTTTTCATTCGAATCATCGATACAAATTGTATCACTGTCAAATTGGCCATCCCAATTCATGATAGCTTTTTTAGTCGTATCGTACAACTTACCAAGTTTTTTCTCATTACCGCTGTTTTGATAGTACAGAAACTGGAGGTACTCATCAAATAGCTGTTGTTGTTCATTTGCGGGATATTCACCCTTAATATCCTTGGTTCTAACAATAAAACGATATATTAATTTCTTTAATTCGGATTTTATACCACCAAGGACGGCAATCTTCGTCGTATCATTCAGTTTCGCATACGGCGTATTAGTAGTTGCCGCCATGAAAGACCCATAAATATTCTCCTGAGAATGGAAACGAGTCATATCAACATCCATATCAGCCTGACGGTCTTTCAACAGATCATGCTTGCGGAAAGCGCTAATCAGTAGTGAGATATCATCAAACTCATACATTAGCATAGGAGTTGTGCATTGGATATATTTGGTTAGATACTTCGTTTCAGAAGTTACAGCTTCGCACATTGTGTTGTAATCAAAGTCAGGATGAACAAGAATGTCATATAGCAGGTTTAAGATCTCTCTGGTGGAGATAATGGCCTTGTCCTTAATTACGACTTCAACGATTTTTTTAATAATCGCTTTTTGATGCACAGGCGAAGACATGAATTCGAAGTTATGGCGTACCGGGCATCTTTGGCATAAGGTGCAACTTGAATTTTCTGTATATGCCTTGAAAAAAGGGTTCTCCTCATCATGTCGGAATACTTTCTCTAGCAACTTTTCTAAGTATTCGGTTCCTACGCCATCTTCTTTAAGCGTAAATATCTGATAATCAGAAAAGCTGACATACTGGAAAACACTGTTGTCTTGGTACGTGTTGGAACGAACATATGCTGAGAAAATGTCGTTCTCATCGGCATATTTCTTCAATGCAGAAAATGCCTGACCTTTTTCCGATTCTATGAAGTTGTTCAAAGTACCAAGATTAATCGCCAAGATCATCCTAAAACCGTCATCATTCTTGTAATTATCATCATTGAACGGAGCCAATTTCTCTGCCAGTGTATCAATGGATGTTAAAAGGGGAGCGCTGCTTTCAGTTGCGTCGTTGTACAGTTCAAATGCGTCTAAAAGATGCTCGGAATCTGCGTTGCGCAAATAAGAGATCAAATGCGATTTTCCATCTCCAGCACTGCCACAAAGGAGAATTAGAGTTTTCCTATTTACAGAATTCACTCGATTCAAAAGTATGCGCAATTCCGATTCTACCGGGCGAAGTACATGAAGATATTTTTTGAATATATCAAAGGAAGCAGTGTTTTCTACGGATTCCACAGAAAGCTTCCTCAATTTGCTAAGTTCAGATATAAAATTACAAGTCATTGTATTCTCCCCCTGCTCAATTAATCATGACGATCCGGAACAATCTCCATGATATCTTCAACCTGACAATCCAGCGCAGTGCAAATCTTCAGGAGGATTTCTGTGGTGACATGACCGTTCCGGCCCATCTTGGTGACTGACGCTGGGCTGATGCCTGCCTTTGTACAAAGGTCTTTCTTTTTCATATCCTTGTCAATGAGCAGCTTCCAGAGCTTTTTATAACTGACAGCCATAAAGCGTTCTCCTCTATCCCCACATATGAAAAATACTCTGCCGCCTGGCAGAGTATTGCAGCGATACTGCCACACTGCCGAAGCCTATCACAACACCGATAGTGTTGTTTTTAATGATAGCATATACGGTCAGAAATGGCAAGAAAATGATAATATCGCACGATTTTTAGTTTCCAAAGCAACTGAGGCCCTTGGTGATTTGGCAGTGAGAAGAAACTCCCTATTTCTTTGTTTATAGCGACGCAGAAATTGAGCGTGGGAATGTTTTGTAAGCGGCATGACTTCCCAGCGGAAAAGAGCTACGATACGTAAAACGGAAAGGCTCAGATCACGTGAAAAATGTACGCCCCCTCCCTTGGCAGATAGGTTGCCTGTAAGAGCGCATGGTTCCTTGACGGCTCTTACAGGCGGCCCGAACTGTCAAGGAGTGATCACAATTGAACAGAGACCGCAGTTACTATCGCAAGCAACGTAAGCGCACCATTCGTCGCAAGGAGGGAATCCTCCGGCGGATCGGCGGGGAAGCGTATATCCATGCATGGGCGCATGGGGCGACAGGCCGTTTCGCAAAGGGCAAGATCCATTGCTCCTGCTGGATGTGCCGCAAAAAGTCTTATGACGATCTGCAGATCCGGGATAAGCGGACAGAAATGGACGCCGCTGAGCAGCTGCGCGAGATCGTGTGAGTCCTACTACAAAAAAACGCTTCCTGGGCAGGTGCCGGCGATGAGCCGACAATCTACTCAGGAAGCGTTTTTGACCACATTGATTACCACAGACGGGTGCGGAGCACCCGGAAACAGTGGGCACAAGAGTGTCAAAGAGGAAGTAAAACAGAGCGGAAACCGCTCAAAACCTCCAAAAATAAGCCGAAATAGTTTTCGGATTTTCTTTGGGATGTGGAGATCGCACGTTCGAATCGTGTCACTCGGACCACTACGAATGACCCCGCGAGTGGTCATAACGACAAAAAAGCAGGTTGGTATTCTTACCAGCCTGCTTTTTGTTTTTATATTTAAAATGAAGTACAAGCTTTTTTGTATGGAATTTACATAGTTACATTGCAAATGTACCAAATTGTGCTATAATTAGACTAATGTTTTCTTTTACAGAGGAGGCACTAACATGGATATTATAAAATTTTCGCTTATTTCAAATTCACTTCGCCAATATCGTAGAGCAGAGTTAAAGGATTTCGAGCGCGAATTAGGGGCGCCAGCAATAGACAGCTTATATGTTGATCCTTTACCATCAGATGCCGTACTAAATCAAGTGCTAGCACCTACCACCACTTTTTTGCTGGGACGCAAAGGCACGGGAAAGAGTACAGTTTTTGCAAAAGCGCAATCCGTACTAAGACAAGAAAAAAGTAATATTTCTGTGTACATAGATGTAAAAGCTATATATGATCTTATTAGTTCAAATGATATACCCGTATCGAAAGATATTGAAATTAATGAAGACATCTTGCGAACACACTTTTTACGAAAAGAATTTTTGGGTTCCGTTATTTCCGATATTCTAAAAGAATTGCGATTATATGCAAAGCATTTGCCTCTATGGGAAAAAATAATAGGTAAAAAACGGATATTACTTGATGTTATTAGAAAAATGGAAGAACTCGAAAAGGATGTGAGATGTAGCAAACTCTCATCCTCTGAAATACCTATACTTCAAGCAATTACAAAGAAGAGAAAGGAGCAATCTAGGTCGACAGAACAAATGACAGTAGGTGGCGATGTTAGAGTATCATTAAAAAGTGATTTGGGCGGATCTATATCGTCCAGGGACTTTGAAGAAGTATTATCAGATAACGAAATATATGAAGAATATGCCGACGCTATTTTACGCTCATTTCCCTTTGCTCTTTTGCTAGAGCAGATAAAAACTTATTTAGCTGAGCTAGATCTAAATAGACTCTTCGTATTTTTTGATGATTTTTCCGAAATAAATTTTGTCGATCAAAGATTGTTTGTTGATGTTATTTTAGCCCCCTTAAATAATGCTAGTGACGAGCTAATTAAGCTGAAAATTGCAGGATATCCCGATAGAGTATATTATGGGAAAATTGACCCTGGTAAAGTCGACACAATAAACTTAGATTTTTCACGCCTTTATAAGGACAAAGATATTCAAAATACTGAACGGCGAGCAATCGACTATACCAAGAGATTGCTACTTAAACGGTTCAAAGCTTTTGGAGTAGACTTTTTTGACTATTTCGACAAAAAAACATCTGAAGA
>OLSM01002242.1_pt1 | contig 12812 bp, 9 predicted proteins | sample 1672721 | NCBI WGS metagenome assembly OLSM01 (sample SAMEA3136717, study PRJEB25190) | human gut metagenome | reverse complement strand
TAAAGCCTTGCCTTCTTTAACTATCTTTATTATAACATATAGCGCACTATATGTCAATTGAATTAACGCACTAATTTAATATGTTTTCAGCTTTTTCACTGATGGCATCCATATAAAATTGCCTCATGCTTGGGTATCCAGCTTTTTTTGCAGCTTCTTCATACCGTTCAAATTCTTCTGGTTTAACACGAAAACGTATCTCTTTTAGTTTCTCTAAATATTTCATCGTATATTCTTTTTGCTTTTCACTATATGCCATATTCCACACCTCCTCTTTTAAAGTATATCATAGATTAGATTAGTGCACTATATGCAATATGCACAATATTAGCGCGCTAATTATGTGTGATATGACAATTAAAAAAGGCCCGGGCTTGCCCCGGGCTAATGTGGTGGGAAAGGAGCTAAAGTAGTGAGGAGTAGCTCCCTTATGTTAAGTAAACAATCTGGTAACCTTAAACTTACGGTAATTGCGATATAGTGAAGTAGTTTTTTTCCGGCTTATCAGGACTTTATTTACACCAGCATAAGTAGCCTTTCCTCCTATATAATAGTATCAAATAGTATCAATCAGAACCGATGAAACTTATCCGGTTAGTAACATATTAGTAACAATCAAATCCTAAGAACGCCGTATTTAAAAGGAAAGTAATTTTTCAATATTAAGAAATTATTAAAACAGAGGGAGGCGGCAATTGTGCTGATTGTGTTGGGCCTGTCCATCATTATGACGATTGCATCCTCTGTTTTCCTGACATATCAGAATATTGTGGCATTGCTTCTGGGCATGTCCATTGAGGTAATCATTGCGGTGGGAATGGCGAATCTTATGGCCAGCGGTGGATTCGACATGTCTGTGGGTTCCATACTGGCATTTTCAGGAGTCTGTGCGGGGCTGGTGCTCAAAGCAGGAATGCCGCCTATTGTGGCGGTTGTGGTAGGAGTAGTAATCGGCGGGCTGGTAGGACTGTTCAATGGTTTTATTATAGCGAAACTGGAAATCAATGCATTTGTAACAACGCTGGCGTCACTCAGCCTGTTCCGCGGCCTGACTCTGATCGTAACTAGAGGACAGAATGTAACCGAGCTGGGGGATGCATTCAACGCCATAGGGCAGAAAGTGGTACTGGGTGTGCAGGCGCCGATCTGGTATGCCATAATACTCGTAATCATAGGCGACATTCTGATGCGGCATTCCAGGTTTTTCCGGCAGAACTACTACATAGGCGGAAACGAAAAATCCGCAAAACTTTCCGGAATCAAAGTAATCAAGATCAAGATACTGAACTATGTAACCGTCGGCCTGCTGGCTGGTTTTGCAGGAATCGTGGCAACAGCCCGTATGGGAACCGCATCCGTGCAGCAGGGCACAGGCTTGGAACTTCGCGTGATCACAGCCGTTATCATCGGCGGGGCAAGCCTGCAAGGCGGGGAAGGAAGTGTTTTCGGCGCATTTCTCGGGTCACTTCTGATGGCGTTAATCACCAATTCCCTCACACTTCTGGGCGTGGATATCTACTGGCAGACCTTCGTAACAGGTGCAACACTGCTGACGGCAGTTTTGATTGACCAGCTGGGGAAGAAAAGAAAGAAAATGTAATTCATGAAAAGATGAGAATATTCTGAAAACGGTGAGCAAAGGGGTCAGACCCCTTTGCGAAAGGAGAAGCTTATATGGATAGCAGGGAAAAAATCAGCAGGGCCCTGGCACATCGCAGCGGCCCGGTACCCTTGGATATCGGGGCGACCTCGGTGACAGGGGTTCATATATCAATTGTAGAAAAGCTAAGAGAATATTATGGCCTGGAAAAACGTCCGGTGCGTCTGATGGAGCCGCTCCAGATGCTGGGGACTGTGGATGAGGATCTGAAGCAGGCGATGGGGATAGACACTACGCAGATTTGGAATCCAAACACGATCTTTGGGTTCCGGGATGAGGGCAGTAAAGAGTGGCGGACTCCCTGGGGGCAGGATATCCTAGTACCAGATAACTTTGAAACGTCTATGGATGCAAGAGGAGATGTGTTCCTATATGTGGCGGGGGACCGCAGCCTTCCTCCAACTGCAAAAATGCCTCTGGGCGGCTATTTTTTTGATTGCCTGTTAAGGGGAGAGGACTATGATGAGGACAATCTGCATGTGGAGGATAACCTGGAAGAATTCGGTTATATATCGGATGAAGATCTGAAATCTATCCGCACACAGTGCGTTTCGGCAGAGAAACGTGGTTATGGCGTTATAGCTGCGTTCGGAGGCACCGGTATCGGTGATGTGGCATTTGTACCCGGCAGTATGCTGAAGCATCCAAAGGGTATCCGGGATATTGAGGAATGGTATATTGCCACTCTGACTAACCAGGATTATCTTCATTCGGTTTTTGAAAAACAGACGGATATAGCTCTTGAGAATCTGAAAAAAATAAAAGAGACGGTGGGAGATGTTCCTCAGGCCGCATTTACCTGCGGTACAGATTTTGGTACCCAGAAGTGTCCATTCTGCTCGAATGAAACTTTCCGGGAACTGTATATGCCTTACTATAAGAAGATTAATAAATGGATCCATGCAAATACATCGTGGAAGACATTTAAGCACTCCTGTGGGTCAATTAAGGCTCTGATCCCAGAGCTGATCGAATGCGGATTTGATATTCTGAATCCGGTCCAGTGGACAGCGGAAAATATGGATCCCCGGGAGCTGAAAAGGGAGTTCGGAAAAGATATTGTATTCTGGGGCGGCGGAGTGGATACGCAGAAAACATTTGCCTTTGGAAAAGCTGAGCAGGTACGGGAAGAAGTACTGGAAATGTGCCGTATTTTCTCAGAAGGCGGCGGGTTTGTTTTTAACACGATACATAACATTCAGGCAATGACTCCTGTGGAAAATGTAGTAGCAATGATTGACGCGGTGAAAGAATTTAACAGAATTATTTAGATGCAGGCGGTGATCTCATATTTTTGACGCACTGAAATAAGCTTCATACAGATATGAAGTTGAGCAGCCTTTATGCGATGAGTGGTCTTAAACTGCGTATGTATTGATGCTGATGGATTTTATAGGTCTTATTCCATTCGACAGAGCCACGGCTGACGCCGGGATAGGCTTAGAGATTTTTTCGGGATGATGTAAATCATCCTCCCACAGGATGAGTTGGTACGCGGAGATTTCCGGGATAAAGCCGCATGAGATGTACTCCCTGCCTAAGCTCATGTGGCTCCGCGGCAACAAGCCGGATATCTTCGCAAGGGCCAGGCGCGTGTTTTTGATGGAGGATTTTGTAGTATTCCATCATACAGGGCAGGCGAAGATAGACTACTCCCTTGCTACAAGGACGATGGAGAGGACCGGATTGTCAAAATCTGCAAGGATAGTCTGCATAAGCCACGACCAGATAGCGCCTGCCGTCGGCACGGGAGTCTTTATCTCCGATATAGCGGTTGACGGCGAGTGGACGGATGAGTGCATTACCCATATATGACGGGATACCCGATATGAAGGTCATGGCCCGCGGAAACGAATACCTTGAAAACAAGTATGAAGAACAGCATGAAGGCCGGACGTACGCGCCGGGGCGCGCTCAAGCGTCTGGATGCAGATGAAGGCCGATATGCTGGGTATGCCGGTGACAGCGCTTGAGACCGTCGATGCCGGGACCGTCGGAAGCGCGATGCTGACGGGGATAGCTGTAGGCTGCTTTAAAGACCTCGATGATGCGGCGGATAGAATGGTCAGGAAGGTTCGCACCTATCGGCCTAAAAAAGAGGTTAATGATAAATATATGGCGGCTTATAAGAGGTACGCAAAAGTGTACAGGTCGGTCAGAGGATTGATGTAGAGGCACTGCATATCTGATGTCATTCTTTGACATTCATTTTTCTGTACTGCCTCGGGGTCATCCCACAATTTTGCTCAAATAATTTATAAAAGTGTGTTCGATTTGAAAAATGCAGCTCGTCTGCGATCTCGGACACGCTTTTTTTTGTTCTGGAAAGCATTTCCTTTGCGGCGGCCATCGTGAAGGTCATGCTGTAGTCGAAAAGGCTTTTGCCGGTATGCTTTTTTACGATCCTGCCTAGGTAGGAGCCGTCATAGTTGAGGAGAAGGGAAAGCTCCTTGTTACTGATGCGTCCGTTACGCTCCTTTAAGAGTTGGTCAATGCGTGAGAAGAGCAGGGAGTCCATACTGCTTTGTGCCGTAACATGCGTGGCGATATAATATGTTGGATTGCATAAGATATCGATGAGCTGGAAGAAGAGATCCTGAAGGCGGTATGTCGCCCCGTAATACGGGTTCAGCAGGGTGTACAGCATACTTTCAAAAATATCATGCACCATAACTTTCTGCTCATCCTCCGTGATGCGCGGCACGAAATCGAGAAAGTCCTTGGAGCCTTTGTGCTCTTTTTCTGAATTATCCTTCATGAAATGAAATATCAGGTTATCAAAGCGCTTTTTCTCCTGTGGAAACAGCAGGGATTGCGCCTGCTGGTCAAGGAGCTGCACAAACTCCGATGACACCGAAAAGAAAATGCAGGTAAAATCCGAGGAGGAAACATCCTCAGTGTGTAAGGTATTGCGGTTCATAAGACAGCAGCTTCCGGTGGGATAAAAAAAGCGTTTCCCCTCTACAAGCTGATACATCCCGCCGGATACGACATAGGTGAATTCAAAGGTGTTATGTTGGTGGAGCATATTGCTTGTTCTTCCGGCTATAGAGCTTATAGGACCGTTGTACTGTGATTCAGGCGTGAAAATAGAATAGGTGCTTTCTTCCTTGAAGCCAGAATGTACGTTTAAAAGCAGGATAAAAAAGGAAATCTCTGTCTTCTGATAGAAAAAATCAGAATCAGGATTATAGTAGAGAGAAAAAATCTGGTTCAGGTTATCCTTACCACCATGAAAGGATGGTCTCATAGAAATCGCCATGTCTTAAGCGCCTCCCGTATATTGTGTTTATCACATTCTAACATAATTTAAAAAATAAGAAAAGATATGGACGTAATATGTTATAAAACAGCAGATAAATGGACGAAATAAGATACAATTAATTCACGACAGAAAACATATGACGTAATATGATACAAAAATATGCCCTGTAATACGTTCAGTGATATTGTTGGGAGGGAAAAATGGTCTTAATATTAATGCGTAACAAAAGAACGGTAGTAGATATGCGCATAAGGGATACATTTTCGCAGGATTAGTCTGCTCCGGTAATCGTCTGAAACATTTATCGAAGGGAGAAGGAAATGGTATACAATTCTATCAGACCGGGAGAGGTTTGGCTTGACACCGAAGGAAAGCGGATACAGGCTCACGCACCGCAGTTGTTTTATGAGGACGGAACCTACTATTGGTATGGTGAGAACAAGGAGAAAACAACAGGGGAAGATAAAATATGGCATTGGGGCGTGCGCTGTTATTCATCCAAGGATCTTTATAATTGGGAGGACAGGGGGATCATAATAGAACCTGATATTGATGATGAGAAGTCTACGCTTCACCCGTACCGCAATATGGACAGGCCGCACATTATCTATAATCGCGCCGCAAAAAAGTATGTGTGCTGGCTGAAAATAATGAGCTATGATGATTTTCAGATGACGACAATATTGACAGCGGATCATTTTCTTGGGCCATATACGGTTGTAAAAGAGGGCATCAAGCCGCTGGGGATGAGCGCAGGTGATTTCGATCTTGCGATAGCGCCTGACGGAAAGGCATATTACTATTTCGAGAGGGTGCATAGTGAGATAATATGCGCCGATATAACCGATGATTACACAGATATAACAGGATATTATTCTACGCATCTTACAAGGCCGTGCGCCCCTTATATACGAGAGGCCCCGGCGCACTTCTATAGAAAGGGAAAGCATTATCTTCTTACAAGTGGGATAACAGGATATTTTCCGAATCCTACAGAGGCAGCCATAGCAGATACATGGCATGGGCCGTATGTAGATATAGGAGGGGTGCATCCTGGCGATCCTACTGATACATCATTCCATTCGCAGATTGCGTCAGTATTTAAGGTCCCGGGTAAAAAGGATCTTTATATGGCCTGCGCGGATCGTTGGCTGCCGGAGTTTACGGAAATCAGATACGCTGATGTTGAAAAGGCAGTTAAGCTGTACACTGATCCAAGCTTTTATACTGATAAAAACCTTCAGGCAGAGTTTGCAAAGGCAACAGAAAACATTCCATTTAGCAAGGCATTGAAGGCAAATACATCCATATCGGATTATGTCTGGCTTCCTATCAGGTTTGCCGACCCCGACGATGCGCATCCCTATGGACAGGTCATAATCGACTGGAAGGACGAATGGCGGATAGAGGATTATGAGTAATGCGGAGTTGATTGAAAATAATGACAGAGGGATGATAAAGCAAGGAGGATTGTTGTATGAAACGAGTTTTGCTAAATGACGGCTGGAGTGTTATGAAAGGTAGCCTTCTTGAGCAACTTACGGGGCAGGCTCAGGTGGTGAGTGATGTTGTTCTGCCTTATGACGCGATGGTATATGAGACACCTACGCCGGATACGCGCAACGGGGCACAGACGGGATTTTATCCCGGAGGCCAGTACACCTACACAAAAAATATAGATGTGCCGGCAGACTGGGCGGATAGGTCCGTGAAATTATTTTTCGGCGGAGTTTACCAAACGGCCAAGGTGATGATAAATGGCTGCTTTGCATACAATAATCTCCACGGATACGGCGAATTTTATGTGGATATCGATAAATACCTTAAATTCGGAGAAAGTAAAGGTAGTCGCAAACAATACAGCAATGCCTAACAGCCGCTGGTACACCGGATCCGGGATTTACAGGAGCGTGGAGCTGCTCACAGGAGGACCCGTCCATATAGCAGAGGATGGCGTGCGGGTCACAACAAAGCATATTGATGAAGACGGTATTATCGTGGAGGTGGAGACAAAGCTCCGAAACGTGAGCAGAAGAAGCCATCATATTAAGCTTCATATTGTTATCACAGGAGCAGAGGGTACTGTCAAGGAGGATAGTGTAAGGGCCACGATATTCGGCGGCGAAACAGAGACCCTGCGCCAGAATATATTTATACGGGGCGCGAAGCTGTGGGATGACGAAAGCCCTGTTTTGTATACGGTCGGAGCGGATCTTGTCGAGGAGGATGAAACAATCGACCGTTCAGAGGTCAGGACAGGCTTTAGGATGATCACCGTTGATGCCGGGCGCGGTATGCGGGTCAACGGAAGGGAGATAAAGCTCAGGGGTGCCTGTATCCACCATGACAATGGGATTCTTGGGGCGGCAACATTCCAAGCAGCGGAAAATAAAAGGGCGCGTGAGATCAAGGAGGCAGGATTTAACGCCATAAGATCAGCCCATAATCCATTAAGCAGGGAAATGCTTTCGGCCTGTGATGAATACGGTATCTACGTTATGGATGAGCTGTCTGATATGTGGTTTGAGGAGAAAAATACCTGCGACTTTTCAACGGTGTTCGATCGGTGCTGGGAGGAAGAATCGGAGAGGATGGTGTGCAAGGATTATAACCATCCGTGCGTGATAATGTACTCATCCGGCAATGAGATATTAGACATAGGGCGTGAAAGCGGGGGAAGGAATAACCGCACATTCTGTAACAAGCTTCATGAATTAGATAACACGAGATTTACCACTACGGGCTGCAGCGGCCTTAACGCGGTTGCCGCAGCGGGGAAACTGCCGAAGCTTCTGGCTGCGCTTATGGAGGAGCACGGCATTACGGGCCCGGATATCGGCAGTGCGGCAGCCTCCGCCGAGGATACAGTGAGCGCCATGAACATGCTGCTCCCGCTTGTCAGTCAGGATGAGTTTAATGCGCATCCTGTTTTGAGTGAAGTTTTGGAGGAGCCCGGACAGGCGCCTGATATCTGCGGATATAACTATCTTACATCGCGCGCCGAGCTTGAGAAGGAAATACATCCAAATAAGCCCATCGTGTTTACGGAAAACTTTCCCGCGGATATTGTCCGCATTTGGAAGGCTGTTGAGGATAATCATCATGTGCTGGGCGATTTTACATGGACCGGATACGACTATCTGGGAGAGGCCGGCGCAGGAATGTTCCACTATGACGGTACGAAGAGCTTCGGTTCGCATTTCCCGGATCGGATAGCTTATTTTGGCGATATCAATATTATCGGCTGCCGCAGGCCGACAAGCTACCTTAGGGAGATCGTATATGGCATCAGGAAAGAACCGTATATCGCCGTAGTCAAGGTGGATCGCTACGGAAAGGAGCACGGATTCAATCAGTATATTCCCAAGGATAACATATCAAGCTGGACATGGCCGGGAATGGAGGGCATGAAGACGGAGGTTGATGTATATTCCTGCGACGGGGAGGTTGAGCTTATCCTAAATGGCAGAAGCCTCGGTAAAAAGCCTGCCGGAAGAAAAAACGGTTTTACTGCGGTATGGGAGGTCTGCTATGAGCCCGGAGAGCTTGCGGCTATAGGCTATAGCAACGGTGCGCAGACGGGGAGATATGTACTTAATACAGCAGAGAGTGACGTTTTGCTTAGTGTTGATTCAGACCGTTATGAGATTGCAGCCGACGGGCATGATATAGCTTTTGTGACATGCCGCTTGCAGGATAGCAAGGGTGCTCCCAACCTGTTTGCTGTAAAAGAGGTGGCTGTTGAGGTTACAGGCGAGGGAGTTCTTCAGGGATACGGAAGCGCAAACCCGCAGACAACAAGAGGATACGGCGAGAACGTGTGGGAAACGTACGAGGGCGAGGTGATGGCAGCAGTGCGCAGCACGGGCAAGACCGGAGAGATCAAGGTCAGGTTTAAAGCAGAGGGCTGCGGCGAGTCAATCGTAGTGATAAAAGCAAAAAATGCAAAAGTTGTTGTGTGATGGTTTTGCAGAGATAGGAGGTTTAAATGGAGACTTATGTAAACAAAAGGAATCCCATATTGCCGCTGCAATATCATGTTCCGGACAGTGAGGGCCATGTTATGCCGGATGGCAGTCTTTATCTGTATGGAAGCTATGATGATAAAGACGGCGCATTCTGCAGTGAGAAGTATCATGTTGTCTCAACGCCGGATATGGAGCACTGGACGATACATGATGAGTCATTAAACGGAAATGAGATCCCGTGGTTTGGCAATCCGGACGCGCCGAAGTATCCGGGGGTCGATCTAGAGCATCTTACGCCGTTTGTTTTGAAGATGATACAAATTGCCCGCGAAAAAGGAGGCGGGGATCTGAAGCTGGAGGATCAGTTTAAGTCAAATGAAGTGCCGTTTTTATATGCCCCTGACTGCATTGAAAAAAACGGAAGGTACTATCTCTATTTCTGCATGGCTGATGACAGCGAGGGAGTAGCGATTTCTGACAGGCCGGAGGGGCCCTTTAAGGAGCCGAAGCAGCTTCCCTGCGGGGGGATAGACCCGGCAGTTTTTGTCGATGATGACGGACAGGCATACTTTTATTGGGGACAGCTTGCATCTCACGGAGTTAAGTTAAATCCCGATATGGTTTCATTTGACGAGGATTCTGTAGTGGATAATCTCGTAAGAGAAGAGGAACACTTTTTCCATGAAGGCTCCTCCATGCGTAGGATAGGTGATACCTACTATTACATATATGCGGATATGGAGAGAGGGAAGCCTACGGCGCTGGGATATTCCACATCAAAATCCCCTCTTGGGCCTTTTGAGTACAGGGGGATCATCATTGATAATGCCGACTGCGATCCTGCAAGCTGGAACAACCACGGCTCTATAGAGTGCGTAAATGGCCAATGGTATGTTTTTTATCACAGATGCAGCAGAGGAGTAAAGGAAAACAGGCGTCTTTGTATAGAACCGATAACGATACTGCCGGATGGGAGTATCCCGGAGGTCAAAATGACGTCCCAAGGAGTCGGGGAGCCGTTTGCTCCGGGCGAAAGGATAATGGGTTATCAGGCATGTGCGTTAAAGGGCAGCGCATATATCGGCTTAAATAAGGATGCGGCTGCGAGCGAAATGTATCCCGAAGTGATAACAAACATAGGTTCAGGAGATGAGGTAGTTTTCCGCTATATAAAGAACGATGAAAGATGGAACCGCATTGAGATGGTTTGTGCCGGGAGCGGAAGGATCAAAGTATATATGGATGATGCCTTCTGTGGTGATATCACTATCGCGGACGGTTTACAAAGCGGAGGAAAATTGAACGCTGATGCCGGAAAATATGAGCTGCGGTTGTCCTTTGAGGAAGCCAACGAGTTAGAAATATTTGAACTAACGCTTTATTGATAATCCGTAATTGGCTGGCGGCGGATCATCCGAACCGCCAGATACATAATAATTAATATAAATTTACAGTGTAATAATGAAAGGAGAAAGCTGGAAATGAAGAAACAACGTGATATGAGTGTAGATGCAAAACTAGGATTCTCGGAGCATTTCGGGTATTTTTTGGGCAGCGGCGTAAATGTACAGCAGGCATTATTCGGAACCTTCCTGCTGGTTTATTATACTAATGTTGCAGGGATAAACGCAGGTCTGGCGGCCACGGTAATTGCAATCTCAAAGGTTTTGGATGGAATTTCAGACCTTGTAATGGGATATCTGGTCGATCATACAAAAAGCAAGCTCGGAAAGGCCCGTCCGTGGCTGCTGCGCATGATGGCTCCTACGGTCATATGTGCGGTGCTGGCATTTTTCGTGCCTGCCACATGGGGCCGTACCGCGCAGATCATTTATATGTTTATAACGTATAATCTGGCAAATACAGTGTGCTATACGGCGCTTGCGGTGCCATATTCATCTCTCTGCGGTCTTGCCACTATGAACCAGAAATCTCGCGGTATCAACGGCGGTCTGAATTCTCTTGGTACCAATGTGCTCTTTACCATCCTTGTCAATAGCTTCTTTCTGAAGATATCGGGAGCTATCGGCGGCGGCGAGCTCTATACACAGAAGGGTTTTATCGGAGCGGTCATCGTTTACATGATCATATATGTGATTGCAACGGGAATTTGTGTTGCTCTGACAAGAGAGCGCGTGAGTATCAATAAAGGTGATAATGAGCAGGTGGATAATACGGTAAAGGACAATCATGGAAATACGGTTGGTATCGGCAGGATATTAAAATCGCTTTTTACAAACAAATATTGGCTTCTTTCCTGCGCTACAGGTACATTGATCATGTTCCTTATGGGAACCACAGGAAGCGCCACAGTATATTATACGCAGTATGTATTGGGGAACGTGAGCCTTCAGGCACTGTTATCGGCAGTCTATTCGCTTTCAATGATTCCAACGCTTGTATTGGGGATAGCTTTGATCGGTAAACTCGGAAAACGTAATTGCTTGATGATCGGAATGGGTACATCCGCCATAGGATTTTTACTTCCCCTCATTTCTACAGCGACCCCTGTCCTGATCGCGGGAATGCTCTTAAAAGGCTTTGGATTCGGTTTTGGAGGAGCTTCAATGAATAGTATCGTTCAGGATGCCATTACCTATGGTATGTGGAAGAACGGGTTTAACCCGGTCGGAATGGGCAATGCTGCCATAACCTTTGCGTTTAAGATAGGTCAGGGACTTGGCACGGCTACGCTTGGGGCAATATTGAGCTTAGGAAACTTTGATGCCAGTCTTGCGGTACAGTCGAAGAGTGCTATCACATCAATCAACAGCATTTATATTGTGATACCTGCGATAATTAGCGCATTATGTGTTTTCTGTATGTCTAGGTATGACCTTGACAAGAAGTATTCAGCGATCGAAGCAGACCTTAAAGAAGGTAAATATGCCTCTGATAAAGAATAAAAGATAAAGGATAGGTGTAAGTATGAAAGATGATTTTTATACAAGACTCCCTCTTGTTGAAAAACCGGTATCCCGTATCTTTTTCGGAACGGCGTTTGGTTCGTTTATGATGGGGCGTGAGCAGAATGAGCTTTTAGATTCCATGCTTGGGGCCGGAATTACAGCCTTTGATACAGCCCATAACTATTTGGGCGCCGAGACATCCTTAGGGAAATGGATTGAAAAAAGTGACAACCGTGAAAAGATCGTCCTTTTGACGAAGTGTGCGCATCCGAGCATCTTCGGACGCAGCCGGGTGAATGAAAGGGAAATAAAGAGCGATCTGAACCGCTCGCTGCAGCAGCTTCATACGGATTATGTCGATATCTTCCTGCTTCATAGAGACGACCCTTCCGTACCTGCGGGAGAGATAGTCGAAGTATTAAATGAACTGCACGAAAAGGGAAAGATCAGGGCATTCGGAGGATCGAACTGGAGGTACGAGCGTATAGCCGAGGCCAATGAATATGCCGATAAGCACGGTCTGATACCGTTTGCGGTCTCAAGTCCCAATTATGGGCTCGCGGAGCAGATCGGCGACCCTTGGGGAGGCGGCTGCGAGTCAATAACAGGAAGCTCCCACAAGGGCGACAGGGATTGGTACCGAAATACTCAGATGCCCGTGATAGCATATTCCAGCTTGGCCCGCGGCCTTTTCTCCGGCGGAGCCGACGAGGTCGTCATAGAGGATATGCACGGAGACGGCTGCAACATTGACTGCGCCCTGCTCCCCAGAGATGCCCGTCTCCTTCGGGGGATCACCCACGATATTGTGGGCCTTACCGGTATTTTTGACGAGAGCTATGACGGTGTGCTGATGGTCGGCTTTCACGACGCCGCCTCCGCCCCCGGAAATCCCACGTCCCACACGATGGTAAGCTCCCGCATTTTCCGCCTTACGGTCAATGGCGCGCTGTGGGGAGAATTCGAGATGTACGCCCATGCCGCCGCTTACCGGGGCGTTCCCACCCTAT
>OLSM01002240.1_pt1 | contig 12814 bp, 10 predicted proteins | sample 1672721 | NCBI WGS metagenome assembly OLSM01 (sample SAMEA3136717, study PRJEB25190) | human gut metagenome | reverse complement strand
CGGGCCACGGGGGCCGCCGGGGCCCCAATCATCATACGGAGGTCTGCGCCGCCGTCTGCTGCCCAGGCCGTAGCCCAGCCCGAAACCGAAGAAGGGGCCAAACCCGCCGCCGCCAAAGCCGCGCCGGATGCCGCCGAAGATGGAGGTCAGGGCAAACACCACGATCACCACTGCCAGAAGGGTGAGGAAGGGCGATTGATAGGATGCTGCCGGGGCCTCATAGTAATCATTTCCGTTGTTATAACCATCCGTATTGCCGTTACTGACCGTGCCGGTGGTCCCGCTCAGGGTTACACCGTAGAGATCGGCAATGGTGCTGGCCACATTGTTGGCACAGGTGGTCACAGCCGCGTCATAATCGCCCGCCGCGAAGGAATCCTCCATGGTCTGGGCAATGGCGCTGGCCTGCTTTTCCAGCGTGGTATTGCGGAAGCCGTCACCGGTGGCAAGGTAATAGTCGCCATCGGCGTACTGCTGGGACTGCATGACCAGCAGGATCAGCACACCGTTGTTTTTGCTGGAGCTGCCCAGCCCCCAAGTGTTGGCGGCCTGCACGGCGTAATCCTCCGTGGATAAACTTCCCGTATAATCCACTGTCAATACGCCGATCTGTGCGCCCTCGCACTGCTGGGTGAGCTGTGCATTCAGGTTCTCAATGGCCGTTTTGGTGCTGCTGCTCAGGATGTTGGCATCATCCACCACGCACTGACTGCTGGGCAAATCGGGCAGCTGGGCCTTGGTGGCCGCAAAGGCGGCGGGCACCAGAGCCGTCAGGCTGACGGTCAGCACCACGAACAGGGCGCAAATGCGGGCGGCAAATCGTTTCATCGTTTTCATGCGAAGGGTTCCACCTCCTGTACGCCGAACAGCCTGCCCAGCATACTGGCCGGGAAGCCGCCGACATCGTTCTGATACTCATACACTGCATCATTGTACTGCAGATTACCAATGATGGTGTCTGCGCTGTTGAACTGGCCGTACTGGCCCTGCACTGCCCCCATCTTCATGGGGTCAGCGGCCTGCTCCTGCATTTTTGCGTAGAGCTGGTCGATCACAGTGCCCAAAGCATCATTGGCCTGACAGAGGGCGTGCATGGCACTGCCCTGATAATAGGGCAGCGAGGTCAGGGACTGCTTTTTGCTACCATTCTGCACTGCTTCCAGGCAGGCAGAGAAATCATCCAGCGCTGCCTGTGCGGCCTGCACCTCGGCGCTGTCGGCCCCCAGCGTGTTTGCGCCGGTGGTGATGATATTTGCCGCCGTGTTGGCACGGGTGGTCAGCTCCTCGCTCAGAGCATAACCGTTGTCGGCCGAAACGCCGGTGGTGAACCACTGGCGGGCCTCGTTATACTTCCCCCTGACCTTGGCACCGCCAAAGCCCACGAACGCCGCCAGCATCACCACCACGCTCAGCACAAGGGCTGTGCCCTGCTTTGCCAGTGCGGTGGGCAGCGCCTTTTCCAGCCCGGCCAGCTTCTGCTGCAAGGGGGTCAGGCGCACTGCCTCGGTGTCCGGGCGCTTTGCCTCGCGGTAGCTGCCGCTGTCAAAGCCGCCGGGCGTTTGATTCTGTTCTCTGGAAAAATCAGCGTTTGCCATTTCAGCTCCGGATCTCCATCATCTTCTGCTTCAGCTCGTCCTCGATGCGGGTCAGCTCCTGCTCGGCAGCCACACGCTTTGCACGGCCCTCGGTCTGGATCTTGTTCAGCTCGTCCAGGGTCTCGATCAGGCTCTTGTTGGTCTGCTGCAGGGTCTCGATATCCACCACGCCGCGCTGGCTTTCCTTGGCGGTCTCGATGGTGCCCATCTTGAGGGCATCGGCATTCTTCTTGAGCAGGTCGTTGGTCATGTCAGTCACGGCACGCTCGGCCTGCATGGCCTTCTGGGTGTGAGCCAGACCCAGCGCCAGCACCATCTGGTTCTTCCACAGCGGGATGGTGTTGACGATGGTGGACTGGATCTTCTCAGCCATCATGGTGTTGTTGTTCTGCAGCAGGCGGATCTGGGGGCCCATCTGCAGGCTGATGTTCCGGGTCAGCTCCAGATCGTACAACTTTTTCTCAAAGCGCTCGCACTGGTCTGCCAGGTCGCGGGCGGCCTGAGCATCCTCGGGCAGGCCGGACTGCTTGGCCTTGTCCATGGCCTGCTGCAGCTCGTTTGCACGGACCTCGGCCAGCTTTTTCTTGCCGGCCAGGATATACATGCTCAGCTCCTTGAAGTAGGCCATGTTCAGCTCGTACATCTTATCCAGCATGGCGATGTCTTTCAGCAGCTGGACCTGATGGCCCTCCAGCATGGACTGGATGTTCTCCACGTTGGTCTCGGCCTTGTTGTACTTGGTCTTCAGGTTGTCCAGCTCATTGCCCTTCTTTTTGAAGAAGCCCAGAATGCCCTTCTGCTGCTCCTCATTGGCATCAAAGCTCTTCAGCTCCCCGATGAGGTTGGTGATCATATCACCCACCTCGCCCAGATCCTTGGTGGACACCTTGGCCAGAGCAGCCTCGGAGAAATCGCCGATCTTCTTCTGGCAGGCGGAGCCATACTGCAGCACCTGCTGGCTGTTGGTGATATCGATTTTTTCCGCAAAGGAATCCACCATTGCCTGCTCCTCAGGGGTCAGCTGAACCTCCGGCTGCTGGGCCGCCGGGGCGGACTCGGGCTTTTTCTCCTCCGCTGCCTCCGGGGTGGGGTCCAGCGTCAGGGTGGGCACTGCAGGAGCATCGAGATCGAAGTTCAGAGTGTTGTTGTCAGCCATTGTTGATTCCATCCTTTCCAATTACGACAGCGCCTGCCGCCTATCGGCGTGCGCTATTTTCTAACCGGTTTGCCAAGGGCTCCCCCTTCGGGGGAGCTGGCAAAGCCGTCAGGCTTTGACTGAGAGGGTTGTTACAATCCCTGCCCTTTCAGCATATTCTGCAAAACGGTCAGGTCTGCCGAGAGGTCCATGCTCTCGGCAGCATACAGGGCATCCAGTTGATTTTCAAATGCCGTGGCAATGGAGGCTGCGTTGTGTTCCACCTCCGCGCGGATGGAGGCGGCATTCTCGCCCCGCACCCCCTGCTTTGCCAGCTTGGCATACTGCTGCAGCACGTTCACGGCATCGGGCAGATAGTAATTGGCGAACCGCCGCACCTGCTTTGCCTTGGCGGGGGTGGCTTCCACCGTTTCCACAATGGAGCGGCCTGCCTTTTCCATCCGGGCCATGGCGGCGGAGAGCTGCGGGTCCGGCAGGGCTTCGTTCAGGGCATGGAGGGTGTCCAGCTGCTGCTGCATCTCGGTCAGCATGGCATCCACATCGTCCACACCGGTATGGAAAGGCACTTCCGTCTCCACCACCCGGGGCGGGCAGATCTTTTTGGCCCCGGCAAAGGCCAGCACAGCCGCGCCCAGCGCCGCCAGCAGTGCCCACAGCCGATAGACCGGAAGCACAGCGCACAGCACCACAAATGCCAGCGCCGCCGCGTAGTACGGCAGGACACTGGGCTTCCGGGTGCGAATGATCTTGCTCATGGGTTCCTCCTTTTCCGGGAGCTGCGCCCCCTGTATCTTCCATAATAAATCCTTTTCCAGCGGGGCGCAAGCGTTTCACGAATTATTTACAGGTTTGAAATCGAAATGTAAGACCTCTCAGGCGCTTGCGCGCCAGCTTCCCTCATAGGGGAGCCCCTGGCAGATCGGGTAAGTCCGCGCGGCATTCAAGGAAGAATCCATTTCGACAATTCTTTCTGCCAGATCTCCCGTAATTTTTCCGGCCTGCAGGCGGCATTGGCGGGGCTGGTGCTGGGCAGCCTGACCGCCGGGATGCCGCTGACCGGCTCGAGATACTTTGTATAGATCTTATATGCCGTAGCCCCGTTGCAAAAAACAGCCTCAATGGGCGCTTTTGCCAGCAGACCGGCAATATCATTGGGCACCACGTACCGGATGGACGCATCCGACGCGCCGGTGATGGTACAGCTTTCCAGCGTATCCCACAGGGCCAGCCCGTGGCGCAGGATGATCTGCTTTTTCGCTTCGATGTCCTCCCGGGCAGGCACAGGCTCCCCGGTCAGGGCCGCCAGCATGGGCCAGAAGCGGTTTTGCGGGTGGCCGTAGTAGAAGGACATTTCCCGGCTCTTGGGGCTGGGCCAGGTGCCCAGGATCAACGCCCGACTGTGTTCATTGTAGACCGGTGCAAAGCTCACTGCTTTTCCTCCGCAGCTTCCATCTGGCCCCAGGGGGAGCCAAGTTCATGGCCCGAGGGCTCCGCACGGGGGCCGTTGAACCACAGCTCCTCAATGAGGGCGGCAAGGCCGTCCTCCCGCACATCCCCGATGATGCGGTCAGCGGCTTCCTTGGCATCGTCCGAGCCGTTGGCCATGCAGCAGCCCAGTCCCGCCGCCTTCAGCATTCCCACATCATTGGCGGAATCGCCCGCCGAAACAGCATCGGCCAGCGTCAGACCCACGGTTTCACACAGGTCAGCCAGACCCATCCCCTTATCAATGCCCTCCCGGACGATATCATAGCAGTGCCAGCTGCCCTCCCGCACAGCACCCACCATCATAAAGCGGAGGTTCAGGTGGCCGTACTTCCGGTTGAACGCCTCCAGCGCCTCATCGGGCAGGCAGGCAAAAGCGGCATGGGGCATATCGATGAGATGGCGGTCCTGATCCTCGCCGTCCTTGCAGGTCAGGCCGCTGCCGCTCAGCTGGGCGTAGAAATCCCGGAGGCTCTCGTATTCGCAGTAGGCATAGTATCCATCCCGGAAATTGAACTGCAGGGGGTAGTTGTAATCCTCGCAGAAATCCACCAGTGCGTACATTTCCTCATTGGTCATCGGGTGCTCGGCGATGATTGCGCCGTCCCTGTCCACCACGCAGGCTCCGTTGTTGGTGATGGCGTAGTCGAACCGGATGCCGCCCAGCTGCTGCTTGTTGATCACGCAGTAGCCACGGCCGGTGCTCAGCACAAATTTGCCGCCTGCGGCCTGCATCTTTTTCACGGCCTTGACCACCGCCGGGCGGGGGCAGGGCTCACCAAAGGGAACAAGGGTATTGTCGAAATCGCTTGCCAGAAGTTGATACTGCATAATTTTCTCCCGAAACCCTCTCCGCCATCCCAGCTTCTCAGGCAAGAGTCTGCTGAACTTTTTCAAGAGCCGCAATTGGCTCCCCCTTCGGGGGAGCTGGCAAAGCCGAAGGCTTTGACTGAGAGGGTTATTTTATATAGATAGATTAAGTATAACACAAAACGCCGCTCCGGGATATCCCGAAACGGCGTTTTGACTGAATATTTTACTTTAACCGAAAATGGCTACCACGATCTGGATTCCAACACCCACAGCCGCACCGGCAGCCCAGGTCAGGCCGGTGATAAAGAGGTTCTGCTTCCAGGAGGGGTTTGCCCGCCAGAGAACGGCCAGGCCCACGCCCGCGCCGGTGCACAGCCCCGCCACCAGACTGGAAAAGCGGAGGGCTCCCTCCACATAGAGCTGGGTCAGCAGGACGCTGGCGGCACAGTTGGGGATCAGCCCCACCAGTGCGGCCACCACCGGCTGGAAGAAGCCCATCCGGCCCAGAGCGTCGGCAAAGACATCCTCACCCACGCCCTCCACAATGAGGCCGAACACCAGACTGAACACAAAGATGAACACGAAGATCTCCAGCGTGTGGCGAAGGGCGGCTTTCCAGATGGGGGCGGGCTCGCCCTCCTCATCGCTGTGCTCCTCGTGGCAGTCGATCTCATCGGCGCTGCCGGTATAGCCGCCTCGCAGGCTCCTGGGCAGAACGCCCCGCAGGACAAAATCCAGCACCAGGCCCACCGCAATGGCGTAGAGCACCTTGATGACCATGAGCAGCACCAGCTTATCCCAGTAGGCAGGCATGGAGACCAGCAGCGGAACCGCTTCATCACTGGTGGCGAGGAACACAGCCATCAGCGTGCCCAGGCTGATGACCCGGGACGCATAGAAATTGGACGCAATGGCAGAGAAACCGCACTGTGGCACACAGCCCAGCAGCGCCGCCGGAACAGAGCCCCAGCGTCCGCCCCCCGCCAGAATGGCTTCGATGCGCTCGCCATGGCGGTTCTCCACATATTCAATAAACAGATAGGCCAAAAACAGGAAGGGCAGCATCTTGGCGGTGTCCACCAGAGATTCGCCCAGAACATCCAGAAACAATTCCATTTGATACTCCAAAAACAACTGTAATGTGCTTTATTGCAGTAAATTGCAATCAATTTGCATTTTCGTGCAAGGGAGATTATACACGCTTCGGATGCAAATTGCAAGAGGAATTTGCAAAAAGTTTGCATTTTTGTTTTTGGGAGAACGAAAATGCCCTCTCAGTCAAGGCCGCAGACCTTGCCAGCTCCCCCTTCGGGAGAGGTGGCAGCGCGTTCACGCTGACAGAGAGGGCGATTCATTTCAAATCAGATCTCGGCCAGGATCGCATCACCCATGGCGGTGCAGCCCAGGCAGGTGCAGCCTTCGCTCATGTTGTCTGCCGTGCGCAGGCCCTTGTCCAGCACCTTGTTCACGGCGTTCTCAATGGCATCGGCTTCCTCAGTCATGCCAAAGGAGTAGCGCAGCATCATGGCGGCAGAGAGGATGCAGGCGGTGGGGTTGACGATATCCCTGCCCGCAATGTCGGGGGCCGAGCCGTGGATAGGCTCGTACAGGCCCCGGGTGCCATCACCCAGAGAGGAGGACGGGATCATGCCGATGGAGCCGGTGATCATGGAAGCCTCGTCCGACAGGATATCGCCGAACATATTCTCGGTGACGATGACATCGAACTGCGCGGGGTTCTTTACGATCTGCATGGCACAGTTGTCCACGAACATCTCGCTGTACTCCACGTCCGGGTACTCGGCCTGCAGGCGGTGCATCACACTGCGCCACAGGCGGCTGGTATCCAGCACGTTGGCCTTATCCACACAGCAGAGCTTTTTGCGGCGTTTCTGGGCGGTCTCGAAGCCGATGCGGCCAATGCGCTCGATCTCGTGCTCAGAGTAGGGCATGGAGTCGATGGCCTGCTTTTCGCCGTTCTCGAGGGTGTGGGTCTCGTGCTTGCCGAAGTACACGCCGCCGATCAGCTCCCGCACGATGATGAAGTCAATGCCCTGTGCCACGATCTCAGGCTTCAGGGGGCTGGCCGGGGCCAGCTGGGGCCAGATCTTGGCGGGGCGGTTGTTGGAGTACAGGCCCATGCCCGCACGCAGGCGCAGCAGACCCTTTTCCGGGCGCTGCTCACCGGGCAGGCCCTCCCACTTGGGGCCGCCCACGGCACCCAGCAGGACGCTGTCCGCAGCAAGGCACTTGTCCAGCTCATGCTGGGGCAGAGGGTCTCCGTACTTGTCAATGGCTTCGCCGCCCATGGCGGCATCGGTATAGTGGAAGGTATGGCCGTACTTTTCAGCCACCTTATCAAGCACCCGGATGGTCTGTTTCACGATCTCGGGGCTGGAGCAGTCGCCCCAGATGACAGCAATGTTTTTTTCCATAGTTCTAAATTCTCCTCAACAGCTTCTTACCCAAACCCCTCAGTCGCTTGCGCGACAGCTCCCCTAGTATGGGGAGCCCTTGGCATAAAGGGGAACTCGCAGAGCTTTCCGCAACGCCAGAGCCGCCCCTACTAGGGGCGGTGGCAATGCGTCAGCATTGACGGTGGGGTTTATTTCTTGGTCAGCGACTTCATCAGGCCACCGTCGGCAATGATCTTCTGGATAAACGGCGGGAAGGGTTCCGCCTGGAAGGTCTTGCCGGTGGTCTCATCGGTGATGAGGCCGGTAGTAAAATCCACGCTGACGGTATCCCCTGCGCTGATGGCATCCACAGCCTCGGGGCACTCCATGATGGGCAGGCCGATGTTGATGCTGTTGCGGTAGAAGATACGGGCAAAGCTCTTGGCAATGACCACCGAGATGCCTGCGGCCTTGATGGCCACGGGAGCGTGCTCACGGGAGGAGCCGCAGCCGAAGTTCCAGCCGCCCACCATAACATCGCCGTCCCTGACGTTCCGGACAAAGTCCTTGTCGATGTCCTCCATGCAGTGGCTGGCCAGCTCCTTGGGGTCCTGGGTGTTCAGGTGGCGGGCCGGGATGATGACATCGGTATCCACGTTATCCGGGTATTTGAAAACAGAACCTTTTGCGTTCATCGTTGTTTCTCCTTTTCGATCAGACCGTGCGGGGGTCGGTGATATAGCCGGTCAGGGCGCTGGCAGCGGCAGTGGCCGGGCTTGCCAGATAGACTTCGCTCTTGACATGGCCCATGCGGCCCACAAAGTTGCGGTTGGTGGTGGAGACACAGCGCTCTCCCTCGGCCAGGATGCCCATGTAGCCGCCCAGGCAGGGGCCGCAGGTGGGGGTGGACACGATGCAGCCCGCATCAATAAAGGCCTCGGTCCAGCCGCGCAGGATGCACTCCTTATAAACCGCCATGGTGGCCGGGATGATGATGCCCCGCACGCCCTTGGCAATGTGTCTGCCCTTGAGGATGTTGTAAGCGGCCTCCATATCCTCCAGACGGCCATTGGTGCAGCTGCCGATGACCACCTGATCGATCCGGATGTCCTTTCCCTCGCTGGCGGGGTGGGTGTTCTCCGGCAGATGAGGGTAGCTGACCGTGGGCTCCAGCTTGTCCAGGTCGATCTCGATGGTCTTTTCGTATTCGGCATCCGGGTCAGCCTCGTAGTAGACCGGGGTGCGCTGGCTGCGGCCGTTCAGATACGCTCTGGTGACCTCGTCCACAGGGAAGATGCCGTTCTTGGCACCGGCCTCAATGGCCATGTTGCAGACGCAGAGGCGATCCTCCATGGTCAGGGAAGCCACACCCGGGCCGGTGAATTCCATGGACTTGTACAATGCGCCGTCCACACCGATCATGCCGATGATGTGCAGGATCAGGTCCTTGCCGGATACGCGGGGGCTGAACTTGCCCTTGAGCACAAACTTGATGGCAGAGGGTACCTTGAACCATGCCATGCCGGTGGCCATACCGGCGGCCATATCGGTGGAGCCCACACCGGTGGAGAATGCGCCCAGTGCACCGTAGGTGCAGGTGTGGCTGTCGGCACCGATGATGCAGTCACCGGCGGTCACGATGCCTTTTTCGGGCAGGAGGGCGTGCTCAACACCCATCTGACCCACATCGTAGAAGTTGAGGATATCATACTTGTTGGCAAACTCGCGGCACTGCTTGGACTGGGTTGCGCTCTTGATGTCCTTATTGGGGACGAAGTGATCCAGCACGATAGCAATGTGCTCCTTGTCGAACACGCCGTCAAAGCCTGCCTTCTCAAACTCGTTGATGGCGACCGGGGTGGTGATATCGTTACCCAGCACGATATCGAGCTTGGCATTGATGAGCTGGCCTGCCTTGACCTCCGGCAAACCCGCATGTGCGGCCAGAATCTTCTGCGTCAGAGTCATTCCCATGGTGATACTCTCCTTTTGTCTTTTACAACTCCCCCAGTCGCTTACGCGACAGCCCCCTCTAGGAGGGGGCCTCTTTGCCTTTCCGTTACGCAACAGGCTCCCTCTTAGAGGGAGCTGTCACCGCAGGTGACTGAGGGAGTTCGATTTTTATTTACTGTTAATTGCCGAAACCAGCGCCTTGATGCCGGCAACGATGATATCGGTGTCGGTGCCGGCACCCCAGGTCATGCTGCCATCCCCCCAGGCAAGGCCCACATAGGAAGCTGCACGGGAGGTGCTGCCCTCGTCCAGGCTGTGCTCCGAGTAGCTTTCCAGATGGAAGTCCATCCCGGTGGCGCTCTGGATGGCGTTGGCCACAGCATCCAGACGACCATTGCCCACCGAAGTGACCACCTTGCGCTGACCGTTCAGGTCCAGGGTGACCGTGGCGGTAATGCCGTTGACCTGTGCAAAGTGGGCCTCCACCACACGGAGGGGCTTTTCGCGGTTGAGGAAGCTCTCCTCGAAGATGCGGAGCACCTCGCCTGCACTCAGCTCCTTGTGGCTGTGGTCGGACACGCTCTTGACCTTGTAGCCCAGCACCTCGCGCATCTTGGGGGGCAGGTTATAGCCGTAGTTCTGTTCCAGCACAAAGCCGATGCCGCCCTTGCCGCTCTGGCTGTTGATGCGGATGACATCAGCATCATAGGTGCGGCCGATATCGTGGGGGTCGATGGGGATGTAGGGGCAGGTCCAGCGGTGCTCGCCCCGCTCCTTGCGGTAGGCCATGCCCTTTGCAATGGCATCCTGATGGCTGCCCGAGAAGGCTGCAAACACCAGCTGACCGGCGTAGGGGGTGCGCTCGTAGATGTGCATCCGGGTCACGCGCTCGTAGGTAGCGCAGATCTCGGGCATATCGGAAAAGTCCAGCTTGGGGTCTACGCCGTGGCTGTACAGATTCATGGCCAGAGTCACGGCATCCACGTTGCCGGTACGCTCACCGTTGCCGAACAGGCAGCACTCCACGCGTTGAGCACCGGCCAGAACGGCCATTTCGGCGCAGGCAACACCGGTGCCGCGGTCGTTGTGGGGATGGGTGGAGATGATCACGCTGTCACGGTACTTGAGGTGCTTGTCGCAGTACTCGATCTGGTTGGCGTAGACATGGGGCATACTCATTTCGACTGTAACGGGCAGGTTGATGATCATGGGGCGGTCAGGGGTGGGCTGCATGATATCCAGCACTGCGTTGCAGACCTCCACAGCATAGTCCACCTCGGTGCCGGTAAAGCTCTCGGGGCTGTACTCAAACAGGAAGTTGCCCTCGTACTCCTGGCTCAGTTGTTTGACCAGCTTTGCGCCGTCGGTGGCGATCTTCTTGATCTCTTCCCTGCTCTTGTGGAACACCTGCTCGCGCTGGGCCACGGAGGTGGAGTTGTAGAAGTGGATGACCGCGCGGGGGGCACCCTTGACAGCCTCAAAGGTCTTGCGGATGATGTGGTCACGGCACTGGGTCAGCACCTGCACAGTCACATCCCCCGGGATCATGTTTTTCTCGATCAGGGTGCGCAGGAACTCGTACTCGGTATCGCTGGCGGCGGGGAAACCCACCTCGATCTCCTTGAAGCCGATCTTCACCAGCATCTGGAAGAACTCCAGCTTTTCCTCCAGGCTCATGGGCACGATCAGAGCCTGATTGCCGTCGCGCAGATCCACACTGCACCAGGCCGGGGCCTTTTCAATGTGATCCTTCTTCACCCAGCTGTCATAACCGGCAGGAACAGGGTAATATCCCGGTGCGTACTTGGTTGCGTCCATCATTTTGCGTGTCCTCCTAAACAAATTACACTTTTGAGGTTTCTTCCTGCCCAACTCCCCCAGTCACCTACGGTGACAGCCCCCTCTGAGATGGGGCCCTTGGCAGTACGGTAAAGTTTCCCGCTTCGCCAGAGGCTCCCTCCCCGAGGGAGCTGGCAGATCCGTAAGGATCTGACTGAAGGAGTTACATACGAAAAGGCCCTCGTCTCCAAGGCGATAAGCCTTGAGAGACGAGGGCCTGTCATTTTTTCTAACAGAGCACCCGTGGTACCACTCTCTTTGCTGGAAAACCAGCCACTCACACGATCAGCTTTTGGCGGCGAATCGCTGCCCCGGTAACGGTGGGCATCCGTCAGAGCCTACTCTCCGTTCAGCTCTGCCGCTCAGGGGCCAGTAGCCGAAACCCTCCGCACTGCCTTGCACCACCCGGCAGCTCTCTGAAGCAGAAGAAGATCGTTTTTTCCCCGTCAACGCATTTGGTCTTTGTGTTTCAAAGTGAGCTTATTGTACCAAACGCCGGATTTGCTGTCAAGAAGTTTGGCTCATATCAAAAATGAAACAAATTCACATCAGGAGCGGCACAATTTCCCAAATTTTGCGCTTTCTGCATCGAATCGTAGAGCGCTGGGAAAGCGGGGGATGCCCACGCAAGTGAAACGGGCCATTCCATCGCCCGCCCTATTGCCTGCGGCAACAGGGTCCCACCCCAGCGGACACTTGCTTAGGGCATTCCCCCGCTTCCCTCCCGCCAGGCTTCGGGGTTTGTTAAGAATCTGGGAAGTTTTTGGAAACAAGCCCTCGAAAAGCTTTTTTGTTAATTTTCGTTGTGTTAAGATAAGCTTATCGAAAGAATAAGGCCCCTGACCGATTTGTCAAAGGCTCTCCCTTTGGGAGAGCTGGCTGCGAAGCAGACTGAGAGGGCGAGGCCGTTTACCGAGGAGGAAATCCTATGAAAGAAGTCAAGACACCGCGCAAGCCGTTGGCGATCTACTACGCCCTCGTGCTGCTGATGCTGCTGCTCCTCAACCTTGTGCTGCTGCCGTGGATGGGGGAGCGCCAGATCAAAGAGGTGGACTACGGCACCTTTATGACCATGACCGAGGAGAAGAACATCGGCCGTGTGGACATTGAATCCAACCAGATCATCTTTACCGATAAGGACGAGACGCAGGTCTACAAGACCGGCCTGATGAACGACACCGGCCTGACCGAGCGGCTGTACGATGCCGGAGCCACCTTCTCCAGCGAGATCGTGGAACAGTCCTCGCCGGTGCTGAGCTTTTTGATCTGGTTCGTCCTGCCCATCATCCTGTTCTCGGCCATCGGCAACCAGATGAACAAAAAGCTGATGGAAAAGGCCGGCGGCGGCCCGGGCTCCATGATATTTGGCGGTATGGGCAAATCCAACGCCAAGGTCTATGTGCAGTCCACGGCAGGCATCCGCTTTGCGGATGTGGCCGGTGAAGACGAGGCCAAGGAAAACTTACAGGAAGTTGTCAACTATCTGCACGACCCCAGCAAGTATGAGAGCATTGGTGCCAAGATGCCCAAGGGCATCCTGCTGGTGGGCCCTCCGGGCACCGGCAAGACCATGCTGG